>Ga0315279_10008458_pt1 | contig 12464 bp, 6 predicted proteins | sample YL17G06_20_MG_FD_203694 | JGI IMG/M metagenome (GOLD analysis project Ga0315279, IMG submission 203694) | Sediment microbial communities from Yellowstone Lake, YNP, Wyoming, USA - YL17G06_20 | ecosystem: Environmental > Aquatic > Freshwater > Lake > Sediment | place: USA: Wyoming | collected... | reverse complement strand
ATCAGAAGCGTAACCATGAAGCCTACATCTCGCATCGCAAGACCAAACTGCGGCGGCTTGAGGCTAACCTTGCGCTGTAATACTAGGCCGGTCATGGCGATGATGGGAACGGCCGCCAAGTCAGCCTCGGCGCGGATACGGCGAATGGCTTCCAGTCCATCCAGGCCCGGCATCTGGACATCCATGATGATCATATCAGGGCGCTCCGCCTTGGCGCGCTCAATGGCTTGATGCCCGTCCTCAGCCATCACCACTGTATAATCTCTCGATTGCAAATAATCGGCCATCAAGCTGAGATTGGATTCGTTGTCTTCTGCCAGCAAAACTTTAACCGGGCGACCCCATGACAAGCTGACTGAGTGATGAGGTTCTTCCGCTCCTTGGTTCCCTGGTAACGTTGTTCCGCTCTCTGCTTGCCACGGCAGCGACACAATGAACCGGCTGCCTTTTCCCGGCACGCCCTCGCTCTCGACAGACACACTGCCCCCGTGCATCTCGGTCAACTGGCGCACGAGCGCCAGCCCCAGCCCCGTCCCCGAGTAGCGGCGCGATAGACGTGCATCGAGTTGAACAAAGGGTTGGAACAGCCGCTGCGCGTCTTCAGGCGCGATGCCGATGCCGGTGTCCCAGACCTCAAAGTGCACGACTTGCCGTTCAGTATCCCCGATCACGTCCAGTCCAATCTGGCCGCCCTCCAGCGTGAATTTGACCGCGTTGCCCAACAGATTCACCAGGATTTGCTTCAGCCGCCGCGCGTCTGCCTGGATCGTCGTCACGGCGCTATCCAGGCTACACGACACCTGAAGATGTTGCTTGTGTGCGTCTTGCTTGACAAACTGCAAGCTGGCCTGGCACACCGACTCGACCGAGACCGGCTCGATGCGCAGTTCAACTTTGCCCGCGCCGATCTTGGACAAGTCAAGAATGTCCGTGATCAACGCCAGCAGATGCCGACCGCTAGCCTCGATCGTCCGCAGCGATTTGAGTTGTTTTTCGTTGAGCGGGCCATAGGTCCCTTCTTGCAGCGACTCGGACATCCCCAGGATGGCGTTCAGCGGCGTGCGCAGCTCGTGACTCATCGCGGCCAGGAACTCGTCTTTGAGCCGGTTGGCGCGGGCCAACCCGGCGTTGGCCCGGCTCAGTTCAGCCGTGCGTTCGGCGACGCGCTGCTCCAGTTCGCGGTTGCTCTGGCGGATCACTTCCTCTGCTTGCCGGATCTCGGTAATGTCATGTACGGAGCCAATCAGGTGGGTGCAAGTCCCGGCCGCATCCCAGGCGGGGGTTACGGCAACTTGTCCGTAGAGCGTGCCCGTGGGGTATGCCGATACCTCGTCCCATCTCACCGTTCTGTTTTCCCTGATGGCTTGCTGGTATTTGCCGATCACGAGGGCATGCGCGACGGGGGGCAATACCTCTTCGATCCGTTTGCCGACCACTTGCTCCCGGGCCAAACCGGTGACGCGAAGAAATGCCGGATTGACGGCTATGAAACGAAAACAGTCTGCTGGCTCAACCGCCAGGAGAAAGACAACATCACCAACCGTATCAAAGATCAACGAGAGGCGCTCTTCGCTGGCCCGCAGCGCCTCCTCCGCCCGCTTGCGCTCGGTGATGTCGCCGTAGGTCACCACCACGCCATATCCCTCCAGCGGCAGCGGGACAGCGGTAACGTTGATCCAGATGATCTCGCCGTGGGTTTTTACAATGCCCATCTCTACATTTTTCACCAGCCGGTTTTCCCTGAGCGCCCGGACGCTGGCGTATTCTTCGGGGGGCATGGGCGTGCCATCCGGGCGCACAATCCGCCACTCTTCTCCGTCAATCGCGCGCTGGATATGTTCTTCGTGCGGCACGCCGAGCAGTCTTTCGGCCATCGGGTTGCTTTCCAGTATCTTGCCCGCCTGATCCGACACCGTAATTCCCAGCGGAAAAGAGTCGAACAGAGTTTCGTACTTGGTCAGGGCCACGCGCAGCGCCTCCTCCACCCGCTTGCGCTCGGTGATGTCCCGGAAAATCCCTTGAGCCACTTGCTTGCCCCCATACTCAACGACACTTCCGGTGATATCTACCGCCACCCCCTGCCCATCTTTGCGCATGACCCATCCGTCTCTCAAAGCGCCGGTCCCTTCTTGGACGATAGCTCGAAAAACAGCCCGAGTTCTTTCCATCTCTTCGGGAGGATGGATGTGTACAACGTTCAAGCTACGCAACTCTTTGCTCGTGTAGCCCAAGAGTTCCTCTGCCTTCTTATTCGACTCTAGCAGATTTCCTGCAGCATCGGCAAGTAAGATCGCATCACTGGCGTTATTCATCAAGGCGTGGTACTTTTCTTCTGACTCGCGCAACATCGCCTCCACCCGCTTGCGCTCAGCCTCGGCGATTTCCAGCTCCACTACGCGTTGGCGCAACTCGGTCAACTCAGCGATGAGTTGTGCCTGGGTCTTGTCCTGATCTTGCACGTTGGCCTCCTCAATCCACGACGGCCCATGCGGCCAAGTCGAGCCAGCTGATATTGCCTGGCGGGTTTGGTCTCGTATGGCCCGATCCAGGTCCTTGAGTTCCGGTGAGTCAAAGTTTGTGGGGGGTGTTTTGAAGGGGTAATGACGACGGCCTCCATCCAGCCGACGGCGGCAAACGCCGAAGCACACCGGCAACTTGTCGCAACTTGCCTTCGGGTCTTGTGAATAGTGTACGCTAGTTCGATTGAAAGAGCAACCAGTTCACAGGGTATCCGAGCGGAGATGAACGACTTTTGGCGCATCGCCAGAGAAAGTTGAGCGCGCCGCGTGCGTCGCGATGGATCAGAACAATGCGGGTCCTGGCACAGTAGCTAACGGCCACGACAGAAAAGCCAGCGCCCGCTCGCCATCCATCACAATCTCCAGATGGCAACCGTGTCGCTCGGATGGCACATGAATCACCTTGACGCAATCGCTATAGCGGGCCGCCTCCGGCAAAAGATTCGCCAGACGATTTTGGGCTTGGTCCAGAAAGGCCTGATTGAGGAAATCGCCCGGCTCTTCAGGGTAAATAGCCAGCGGGTAAATCTCGGCTTCCACCAAATCCTGAAAGAAATGCGTGCCATACGAAGGCTCGGGGACGATGCCTTCCTGCGCCACAGCGATTTCGACCAGAGCGTGCGAGTTGCAAATGTCGGCGTAGGTGACCGGCACGCCCAGTTCGGGATTGGCCGATCCCCAGCGTCCCGGCCCAACCATGATGAAGGGACGCCCTTCGAGCGCCTTGTCTAACTGCCCCACCATGCGCGCCACCTCGTGACGAGACACAGGATCGGTCAGCGCGCTGTATCGCAGCGGGTCCACATAGATCACGTACTCGATGCCGCTGAGCGCACCTTGTGGCGCCATGCGTGTGGCTAAAAAGACCTTGTCCTGCTCCGGCACATCGGCAGGAATGGAGCGGACCGGCTCGCCTTTCATGCTGCTCTGAGGGCGACATTGCAGCAAGTGGAAGGTGAGTCGCGGGCGCGGCGAGTCGGGCGTCAGTGTGACGGCAAACTCGACATCTACCGGGAAATGATATTGTTGAGATAGGACGGAGAGCATGCTCTTCATGTGAGCGACGAAATCGCTCCGCTGCAAGAGAGCGTCGAAGGTCAGCACGAGGTTCTTGGGCGAAACCTGCGGGCCGAGCGACACAATCGGCATCAACGTATCACCTTCGTCCACCGAAGCCACCCAGCGCAAAGGCGGATAGTCGAGGCCGATGACTTGCTCAACCGGCAACGTCACCAAAGCGTTGGCCTCGAGATCAATCAGGTCAATGAAATGCTGAGAGTAATACCGCATGGCAGACAGCGACCCTTCCGGGCGCAGCGTCGGGTGACTGAGGGTGATCAAGCGCGGATAGTCGTCGGCGACGCGATTGACCGCGCGCGTGCCCAGGCCCCACACCAAGCGCACAAAACCGTCTTCGCGGCGCAGGCGAGGGTGCCACAGAATCGGCGTGAGACTAAAGCCCACACCCGCCAGAGCCGGGAAAAAGTAATGGCGGTAAGTCTGGCCTTGAACCTCTTGCAGCAGGATCGCCATGCGCTCGTCATAGTCGAGCAGCCCCATGCGACGACGGTAGAGCAGCGCGTCCGGGTTCGAGGCGCTGGCATAGATGCGGCGGATCGCCAGTGTCAAAGCCGCCAGGTTTTCTTCTAGCGTACCCTGATTGGGGCAAAAGACGCTGTCATACTTGCCGGCGAACGCAGTGCCAAAGCGGTCTTCCAGCAAGCTAGAAGAGCGAACGATCAGCGGGGTCTTGCCCATCTTTTGCAGGATAGCACACAATTGCTCGGTGATGGTCTCTGGAAAGCGCCCTTGCTCATAGACCGCTCGAAGCTGGGGATAGTCCTGTCGGATTTGCTCCAGCGGCTTGTATTTTTGGTTGATAAAAGGCTCGAGCCGGTTGAGCGAGAGAAAGTCGTAAAAGACATCCGTGCCAATAAAGTACGATTCGGGCAAAACCATTTGCTGCGCCATCAAGGGAGCATAGGCCTGCAAGATTTTCCAAGCCAACAACAGCCCGGCCGCCTTGCCACCAATCTTGCCCGTGCCGATGCGCCGCGTGTAGATGAACTTTAAATCCTCGGCGGTGAACCAACCCTTGGCGACGTGCACGAATCCCAGGTGATCGCTGATCATGGTCTTGATCAGCACCACGATGATTTCTTCCAGGTGATGGCGCACAGTGGCCCGCTCCGCTTCCGGCAAAGCTTCGTACCGCGCCGCCTGCTTCAGCAAGAGGTCGAGCGGGGCCAGCTCGGGATTGAAATGGATGTCGAGCTCGTCCTCTTGAATGGAACGGTGGGCCAGCAGGTCGCTGATAATGTTCTGGAACAGCTCCAGCGGCAGATTGTAGGCAAAGTAAAAATCGGTGAGGTAATCACGAATCGTCTGCTGACGCTGTTGCCAGAGAGGCTCCGCTTCGCCGGGCTGGCCCCCCACACCCTCGCGGCGCTGCGAGAGGATAGCCTTCTGGCGCACCTCTTCCTCCAAAGCCTCGGCGGTGATAATCCCTCGGCGGAAAAGCTCGTCCCGCATGTGGCGGCGGATCTCTTGCGCCAGGACGGGATAATTGGCAATTTGCAGATAAATCGCCAGGATGCGGGGAGCTTCGAGGGCAAGTTCAGCCATGGGCTACTGTTACACCCAGCCGCGCAGGCGCATAGACCGCACGACTTTATCAATCGCCACCAGATACGCTGCGTCGCGCATGTACACCTTGCGCTCCAGCGCCATCTGCAACACGTCGTGGAAAGCCTTGGTCATCTTTTGGTCGAGCCGCTGCAGCACCTCGTCGCGGCTCCAGTAGAAATTCATGTCGTTCTGGACGGATTCAAAGTACGAGGTGGTCACCCCGCCTGCGTTGCACAAAAAGTCGGGGATCAAGAAAATGCCACGCTGCTTGATGACCTCATCCGCCTCCAGCGTCGTGGGACCGTTCGCGCCCTCGGCGATGAGCTTGACGCGCGAGTGGATGCGCGGGGCTGTCTCGGCATTGACCATGCCCTCCAGCGCCGCCGGGATCAACACGTCCACCTCCTTGCCAATCCAGGCCATCGCATCTTCGAGGACATAGCCCGCCGCCCTGGCCTTGACTCTGTCAATCGTCCCGTATTGATCGGTGATGCTCTGCAAGAAATGCGGGTCAACACCTTCGGGGTGCGAATAAGTGTACGGCTTTCTGTCGGTCAGGTCATAACAGGAGACGCAGGCAACTTGACCGCCCAACATATCGTGAAAGCCCATGGCAGCGTACTGTGCTACGTTGCCAAAACCCTGGATGGCCGCGCTACATTGTTTGGGGTCTAGCCCCATGTGCTTCATCGCTTCGCGTACGGTATAGATGACGCCATAGCCCGTGGCCTCCGTGCGTCCCAGAGAGCCGCCCATGTCCACCGGTTTGCCGGTAAAGACGCCCGGCGTGTACTGGCCCACCAACTTGGTGTATTCGTCCATCATCCAGGCCATCATCTGGGGCGTGGTGCCCACGTCGGGAGCGGGCACATCCATGCGTGGGCCAATGTTCTTCCATATCTGGTCCACCCAGCCTCGACACAGCCGCTCCTTTTCGGTGACAGAGAACGAGGCCGGGTTAATGACGACGCCGCCTTTGCCGCCGCCGAGCGGGATGTCGGCCACGGCGCATTTCCACGTCATCCACATGGCCAGCGCTCGCACCGTGTCGAGCGTTTCATTCGGGTGGAAACGGATGCCGCCTTTGGCCGGGCCGCGCGCGTCATTGTGCTGCACGCGGAAGCCGAACAAAACCTGGGTATGACCATCGTCCATGCGGACGGGAATCTGGAAGCGAAATTCGCGCAGCGGCCAACGCAGCATGGTGCGCACTTCCTCAGGCAGGCCGAGCAGCTCCGCGCCGCGATCAAACTGCGCTTGCGCTTGTTGAAAAGGATTCTGTATTTCTGCCATGTCTGATTCTCCTTGTGTTTTCTCTACCTCTCCTCGCCCCCCTCCCGGCGCTCCGTGTCACCCTCTCCTGCTCGCACAAGCAGAAGAGAGAAAAGCCGGGATGGGGATTGAAGAGATGGGCTTACCAACCATAAAAGGGATTCTGGGGTTCGTCGCCTAGCGGCTGGCTCGCCGCAACGGGCGGCTCTGGCGCAACCCCTTGAGATCCGTCGGAAAGATAGGCCAAGGCTTGTTCCCCGTCCATCGCAATGTCCAGGTAACAGCCCTCTCGTTCTTGGGAAACACAAATGACCTTGACGCAATCGCCGTAATCCGCGTCCTCCGGCAAAAGAGCGGCCAATGAGTTGCCGGCCTGCTCGATGAATTCTCGGTTCAAGAAATCGCCCGGCTCCTCAGGATAGACGGCCAGCGGGAAAATATGCGCTTCGACCAGGTCCTGGAAAAAATGTGTGCCATAGGAAGGATCGGGGGTGACGCCGGCCTTGGGCAGGGCCACTTCCACCAGCGCGCGCGCGTTGTAAATATCGGCATAACTGACCGGGACGCCCAGTTGAGTGTTGGACGATCCCCAGCGGCCAGGCCCCATCAGGATGAAGGGATGTTCCTCTAATGCCTTGTTCAAGCGGCCGATGACGCGTGCCACCTGCACACGACGGACCGGGTCAGCCATCTGACTATAGGCTGCAGGGTCCACATAGACGATGTACTCAACCTGGCTCACCTGGCCCTGCGGCACCATCCGAGAGGCCAGGAATACTTGCGCGCTCTCCGGCAGGTAGGTGGGAACGGGGCGAGACGCTTCACTTCGCGCGCTGCTTTGAGGGCGACATTGCAACAAGTGAAACGTGAGGCGCGGCTTGGACGAATCCGGCGTCAAGGAGATGGCGAACTCTATATCCACCGGCGACCGGTACTGTTGAGACAACGTGGATAGGACGCCTTTCATCAGAGACACAAAGCTGGAACGCTGCAAGAGAGTGTCGAACGTCAGCACCAGGCGGTCACGAGAACTCGCTGCTCCGATAGAGAACATCGGCAGCACAGCATCGCCCTGGTCTCTCGAAGCTACCCAGAATAAAGGGGGATAGTCCCGGTCAAGCACTTCTTCGAAGGGCACCGTCGTAAAAGTATTTTTTTCCAGGTCAATCAGGTCTATGAAACGCTGCGAGTAGCGCCGGATGGTGGCCGGGTCAATTTCCGGTCGCAGCATCGGATGGCTGAGATTGATGAGACGCACATAGTCCTCACCCACCCGTTCCACTGCTCGCGTGCCCATCCCCAACACCAGGCGCACAAAGCCGTCCTCGCGGCGAAAGCGCGGGCTCCACACCACCGGGCTATAGCTGAACGCCACGCCGGCCAGGGTCGGAAACAAGTAGCGGCGATAAGTCTGGCCTTGCACCGTCTGGAGCAAAATCGCCATCCGCTCGTCATAGTCAATCAGCCCCATGTGGAGACGATAGAACAGTGCATCGGGGCTAGACACGCTGGCATACGTGCGGCGGATCGCCAACGTCAGATCGCGCAGATTTTCTTTAGGCGTGCCCTGGTTGGGGCAAAAATGGCTGGCATATTTGCCCGCGAACGATGTGCCAAAGTTGTCTTCGAGCAGACTGGAAGAGCGGACGATGAGCGGTGTCTTGCCCACCTCGCGCAAGACGTCGCGCAGGCGGTCGGCAATCGGTTCTGGGAATCGCGCCTGCTCGTAAGCCGCCCGAATCTCGGGATATTCTGCTCGAATCTGGTCAGCCGACTTGTACTTTTGGTTGTATTCCAAGTGGTTGAGCGAGAGAAAATCGTAAAAGACATTCGCGCCGATAAAATAAGAATCAGGCAGTGTCACTTGCTCCACAACAGCCGACTCGGCTTTTTGCAGAATCTTCCAGGCTAACAATAACCCAGCCGCTTTGCCGCCGATCTTGCCAGCACCGATAAGCCGGGACTGGATGAACTTGAAATCCTCGACGGTGAACCAGCCTTTAGCCACTCCCACAAAACCGAGGTGGTCGCTGATCATGGTCTTGGTCAAAACGACAATGATCTCTTCGAGGTGATGGCGCACCCGGGCCAGTTGATCGGGGGGCAAAGCCTCGATTCGCTCAGCCTGCTTCAGCAGCACATCCACGGGCGCCAGCTCGGGATTGAAGGAGAGCGTCACATCGTCCCTGCGTCCGCCGCGCCGGGCTAACACCTCCTCGATGATCTGGTGGAAAAGGTCCAGCGGCAAGTTGTAGGCAAAGTAAAATTCGGTCAGGTGATTGCGCATCTTACGCAGACGTTCTTCCCACTGCGGCGCGGCTTCTTCTACCAGCGGGTCGGTCAGCCCTTCGCGGCGCTGAGACAGCACGGCCTTTTCGCGCACCTCTTGCTCAAAGCGATCTGGGGCGACCACTCCCCGGCGATAGAGTTCCTCACGCATGCGGTGGCGGATGTGTCGCGCCAGCATGGGATACTGCGTGATCTCCAGATGAATCGTCAGGATATTCGGGGCATCGGGTGGTAAATCCGGCATGAATTGATTTTACCCCGGATATGGGTTTGCCACAACCAAGGGGCGGCTCACCCTTGCGAGGGTTTTCGCCGCTTCCGCATCGAATTCCGAGTAACCCTCGCAAGGGTGAAAAGTTGACATTTTTTCACCGCGCGATTAGACTTAGGGTGGAGGTTCTATCGTGATAGCCTCAAACGACTATGAACTCGAGCGCCGCACACGCGAACTGCATGCCCTCACCGAGATCGCCAAAACCCTTTCGGTTCCGCTCGAACTTTTCCAGTTGCTTGGCGCGGTGATGGGCAAAATTACCAACGTCCTGGAGCCGGCCGAACTAGGATTGGTCATGCTGTGGGACGAATCGTCGGGCGTGTTTCGCCCGGAAGCCGCTTTCGGGTATGATCTCTCCCAGATGAGTGCGGTGGGCTTGCGCGCGGGCGAGGGCGTCACGGGCAAAGTGCATGACGAAGGCAAAGCACGCTTGTTGAACGCACCTGACGAGATCGCCGAGGCCATGTCCGACCTGCGCCCGCCCAACCGCCAGGCGATGATCCGCGCGCTGGGGACCGAAACTCTGCCGCACAGCGTATTGGCCGCGCCGCTCCGCGTGGGCGACCGCAAATTCGGCGCGCTCTTGATCGAGACATTGAATCGCCCGGTCCAGTTCACCGAGAACGATCTGCCCTTCGTGCAGACGCTCGCCGACCTCATCGCGATGGCGATTGATCGCGCGCAACTGGAGGAGGAAGCCGCCGCCATCCGCGATGCGCGGGAGATGGATCGCCTGCGCTCCGAAGTCATGGCGACCATGTCGCACGAGCTGCGCACACCACTCGCCGCGATCAAGGGTTACTCCACCGCGCTGCTCCTGGACGAAGTCAAGTGGCCCGAAGACAAGCGCCGCGAGTTCCTGGGCCTGATTGACGAAGAGTGCGAGAATCTGCAAACCATGATTGCCGATATTCTCGACTCGTCGCTCATTGACGTGGGACAGCTCGTCGTCGAGCTGCAGCCCGTGCGGTTGCCGCGCCTGGCCCACGAAACCGCCGACGAAATGCAGCGCCGCACCGAGCGTCACCGCCTCATCGTTGACTTTTCCCCTGACTTTCCGATTGTGGACGCCGACTCGCGCCGCATCAAGCAAGTCATTCGCAACATTCTCGACAACGCCCTCAAGTATTCGCCCAACGGCGGGCTGGTCGTGATTCGCGGTCAAGTCCGCCCCACCGACGTCGTCGTCAGCGTCTCGGACGAGGGCGTGGGCATTTCACCCGAAAATCTGATCCCGCTGTTTGAAAAATACTTTCGGGTGAAATCGCCGACCGGCTATCACGTGGCCGGGACCGGCCTCGGGCTGCCCGTGGCGCGCGCCATCGTCGAGGCGCACGGCGGGCGCATCTGGGCCGAAAGCAAAGTGAGGCAAGGGACAACGCTATCCTTTTCGCTTCCGCGCACAGGTCTGAGCGCGGAGACTGCGGTCTGACGGGTCCGACGCCAAGCGCCTGTCAGGTTTGGGAGACAACATGCCCGAAGCACGCATCCTCGTCGTTGACGACGAACCCAAGCTCGTTCGCCTCGTGCGAGAGGTGCTCACCGCCACCGGCTTTGACGTCATGTCAACCGGCAGCGGGGAAAATGCCGTCGAGATGGCTGCGCTCGAACGGCCCGACCTGATCGTGCTCGACATTGTCCTTTCCGGCGCGATGGACGGTTACGAGGTCACGCGCCACGTGCGCGAATTTTCCGACGTGCCCATCATCATGCTCACCGCCAAGGCGCGCGAAGCCGACCTGCTGCGCGGCTTTGATTCGGGCGCCGACGATTACCTCACCAAGCCCTTTAGCTCCAAAGAATTGCTCGCCCGCGTGCGTGCGGTGCTCAAGCGCGCCCGCCGCGAACCGGTAGCCCCCGTCGAATCCGAGGTCGTTTGCGGCGAATTGAAAATTGACCTGGCCCGCCGCCACGTGACGGTGGCCGGCAAACAAGTCCAACTTACCCCCACCGAATACAACCTCTTGCACGAGTTGGCCTCGCACCGCAACCAGGTGATCTTGCACGAACAACTCCTCACCGCTGTGTGGGGCACAGAGTACCGGGACGACCTCGACTATCTCCGCGCTTACATTCGCTACCTGCGCCAAAAGGTCGAGCCCGACCCGGCTAACCCCAAGCTCATCGTCACGAGTCCGGGAGTGGGGTATATGCTGGTGTGTCCCGAAAGTCTAGCATAGCCAAGCACGCCACCGGCATCGCATCACAGGTATCGCATGAAACCATCACCCGGACAGAGTATTCAGTCGCCCCAATTGCCCAAGCATCTGCACGCCGAGCCTTTCGAGGCTATAGACAATCATGCCGAATATGCTTCACTCTCAGTGTCCGGCAGCAACCTCGTCAATCAGACCGCCTCAAACGTCGTCTTCGAGCAGACCCTTTTTCGGCGCGTTGTTTTCAATCGAACACACTTGGGCAAGATACGCCTGGTTGATGTGCGGCTGGAAGCGTCTGATCTATCGGGAGCAGATTGGGAAAAGGCCCGTCTTCGTCGAGTCGAATTCATCGGATGCCGGCTCTTGGGAACCCAGTTGCCCGAGGCTCATCTAGACGACGTCCTCATGCGGGACTGCAATATCGAGGGTGCAGTGTTCGCCTCTGCCACATTCAAAGTAGCACGTTTTGAAAAGTGCATCTTGCGCGAGGTCTCGTTTGAAGGGGCCGATCTGACGGGCGTGGTATTTCATCAGTGCGACCTCACGAACGCCGACCTGAGCGGAAGTAAGCTCATCGGCGCCGATTTTCGCGGCTCGATCCTGGATGGGATGCGAGCGAGCGCGAAGGAACTAGCCGGCGCGGTCATTGACCCGACGCAAGCGGTCCAGATTGTGAGTTTGCTTGGCCTTACGGTCAAAGAGAACGCCCCAGTCCTTCGTTCATAATCAAGCGGCGGTCGGTGGTCTGTCGTCCGCCGTCTTTTTCATGCGTTTTTCATTTCTTTCCCCCGCTTTTCCATGCGCCTCTCATCCTCCGGGTGGTATAGTATTCACAGTCATCAAAGTTGAATTGACCCTCAGGAGGTTGAAATGGCAACGACTGTTATTCCTACCAAGAAAATTAAAGTGGAATCGGAGATCAAGATATTCCCCCTCGACGAAGTGGCCGAGACGATTCGAGACGACGCGCTCGCGCTGGCTCAAAACCGGCTTCCGGCTCCTCTGGGCGAGATAGAGTTGAAACGCCTGCTCCGCCGCCCCGACTTTGTAGACAGCTTTAAATATGGGCTGGCGTCCGGCGTGGCCAATGCTCTTTCCGGGAACAACCCGCGTGTGAGGGCGGTTTACATTTACGAACCTTCGGCCAACCCCGATAGCGAACTGGGCAACGACATGCCGGTGGACGCCACAGTCCACCTGCTCGTCCTGGTCAATTCGTCTTCGGCTGCGCTGGAAGCCTTTATCAGCGCGTTGGACCGCGCGTTGGCGGCTAGCCTCACGAGTCTGCCCTCGCCCAAATTCACGGAACGCGGCTCTATCCTC
>Ga0315279_10008456_pt1 | contig 12466 bp, 9 predicted proteins | sample YL17G06_20_MG_FD_203694 | JGI IMG/M metagenome (GOLD analysis project Ga0315279, IMG submission 203694) | Sediment microbial communities from Yellowstone Lake, YNP, Wyoming, USA - YL17G06_20 | ecosystem: Environmental > Aquatic > Freshwater > Lake > Sediment | place: USA: Wyoming | collected... | reverse complement strand
TCCTATTTCAGAAATGCTATCAATAAGGTTCTTTTTTAGATCAAGAGAGACTAGTGAATCTAAATTAAAATCGGGATTGTTTATAGTTATATTAAGTTCACTTTTGTTTCCATAAATGGTTGTATAATGTTGAGCAACCCGTCCGTAATTCTGTGCTTGCCCCACTTGACCCGAGTTCTGGCTAGCTGCAATGCCATTGTTTGCTTTGGCAGTCATTTTCTTCCTACTACTTCGCACCTTAATTTGCGTATGTATAAAATATGAAGTCCCTAAGAAGGACAATATTGCAAGAATTATTTCAATTATGGTTCTTGTGCTCATTTAGGCCAAGCCTCAGTTTTTCTCCAATATAAGTTGACATTTGCTTTTGTCAAGCGTTTTGTCAAAATTTTCTGGGGTTCAGAAATTGGCTAAAGTGACGATCATCAAGAACAGGAAAAGAAGGTTAGTTTTCAAGGGAAGGCAAATGAAAAAGACTCGGAGATTCAGTAAAAATTCTCCTTGACATTTTGAAGCTAAGGTTTATAATACTTCTAATTTTTTAGACGATTTGTTGTATGTATATGCAGACGCAATACTAAATGAGTGTTGAAGAAGAACCCTGCGGTAGTCAAAGATGAAGTTTTAAAATATCCGGCTAAGGCAAAAAGGTGATAAGGAGGTAAAGATGGAATACCTTACTTTAGGCGATCTTGCAAGAAGAGTTGACGAAGAAAAGAATCCTGGAAACCAAACTGTATTTGTTAGAGTTGACACGAATACCACATTGATTGATGGGACGTTTGGATCTAACGAAAGAATTAGGCATGCGGGAGTGACTATACGGCGATTGATAGATATGGGATTGAAAGTTGTCATTGGCACCCATAACGGTCGGCGGGGTGAACCAGACTTTATCAGTTTGGGCCCCTTACAGGACATGTTATCAGTGATCGTTGGCAAAATAATGTATATTGGCAACACGTATGACGATGACGGCCTTAACCAGCGAGCTATCGACAGAATTAATTCTTTAGCTCCCCGGCAAGCTTTTCTTTTAGAGAATTTGAGATTTCTGCCTGGTGAAGAAGTAAGAATGTCCCCCGAGGACCATTCTAAAACACGTTTCATAAAACAGCTCATCGAAGACTGTCATGTGGAATATTTCGTGAATGACGCCTTTTCCACTTGTCATAGGAATCATAGATCAATAGTTGGGTTTGTTGATATACCCAATATTGCTGGATTAACAACGGACGCTGAGTTGAAATCGGCGGAATTAGTATTTGAACATTTTTCGAGTAAAATCTCCAGTAGACTGAATGTTTATCTCTTGGGGGGTGTGAAAGTTTCGGACTATTTTGAGCTAATGGAAAACTCATTAGCAGACAAAAACGTTGACAAGGTTTTGTGTGCAGGAGCCTTCGGCAATCTTTGTTTGTTTGCTAAAGGTTATGATTTGGGCGAAGTATCAAGAAGATTCCTTGAGACAAATGGACTTTGGGAGTTTCTCAAAAGAGTAAAAGATTTAATGGGTAGATATCCCAGTGTCCTTGAGGTGCCTGTTGATGTTGCCACCATTCAAAATGAACAAAGAAAGGAATATGACGTAGATAACATTCCAAAAGAGGTTAAACAAAGATATCAAGCTCTTGATATAGGGGGACGAACAGCGGAGAAATTCATAAATATAATAGATAAAGCTAAGCTTGTATTCGTCAAAGGTCCTATTGGCGCGTTTGATAAAAATGGGCTACTCAATAGGGGGTGTTTTTTAATTTTGCAAAAACTAACTGACGGTGATTTTTCGTCACGATGCTTCACTGTCTTGGCAGGTGGGGATACATCCGTCATGCTTGAATATTTATCGGTAGACAGGACTATGATTAATCATGTTAGCTTGGCGGGGGGTGCACTCTTAATGCTCTATGCGCGTGCAGAACTCCCGGGAATTACACAATTAAACAAAAGCTATCAAAAATTTAGTAAAATGTTTTTGCGGTAATGGAAAGATATTACACTATCAGGGGTGTACCTCCAAACTCTGTTATTTCGGCTTATCGAGGAACAGAGGAAAGAAACACTCTAGAGATACCAATTCCGGACGATAACGAATCTTTTGTAAAGCTTCAGTTATCCCCAAATATGGATGCTTCCGCACACCAGTCCACTTTGGGTTTCCTGTTTGGCTCCCTTTCAATCGCCAATTCAGATAGGGATATTCTTGTCCGCATATCCGATAATGGCATTCTTACCGCATGGTTTCTGAAACCATAGTTGGTAGGTCAACCCATCTCTTGCTTCCCGTTGGTGTTTTTTCCTTCGACAAGCTCAGGACGGTGAGCAATGCGGAACTGCATCAACGGGAAATGAACGACGAGTGAAGAACACCCGCTTTGAGCAAGGGCTTACTTCTTACTTTTACTTTGCCATCAACTCCAGCATCTCCACCATCCTCACAGAGAAGCCCCATTCGTTGTCATACCAGGCAAAAACTTTGGCTAAATTCTTTCCGATCACCATGGTGGAGAGACCATCGAAGATGGCAGAATGAGGATTATGAATTACATCCACCGAGACGATAGGGTCTTCGGTATATTGTAATATTCCTTTCATCTTGCCTGAAGCCGCTTCTTTCATGGCTTTGTTGATGTCCTCCTTGGTGACGCTTTTGGAAAGCTCGCAAACTAAGTCAATAATAGAGCCGGTGGTGACCGGGACTCTTAAGGAAACACCGTCCAATTTTCCTTCTAATTCCGGCAGAACCAAAGAGAGGGCTTTTGCCGCTCCAGTAGTGGTCGGGATGATGTTAACCCCTGCTGCTCTTGCCCTTCTCAGGTCCTTATGAGGCTGATCCAATATCTTCTGGTCATTGGTATAAGCATGCACGGTGGTCATAAAACCTCGCACAATGCCAAAGTTGTCGTTTAACACTTTTGCTACGGGAGCTAAGCAATTGGTGGTGCAAGAGCCGATGGAAAGCACCTGCGCTTTAGGATCATAGTTCTCGTCGTTTACTCCGATAACCAAAGTCTGAACCGGAACGTCAGATTTTTTTGACGGTGCAGAGATTAACACCTTTTTAGCCCCTGCGGTAATGTGTTTTTTGGCATCTGCTCCAGTGGTGAATTTCCCGGTGGATTCTACTACTAACTCAACACCAAGCCTCTTCCATGGGAGAACGGAAGGATCTTTTTCTGCAAAAATCTCAGTCTTCTTCCCGTCTACGGAGATGAAATTTCCTTCAGCTTTTATCTCAGATTTGAGAACGCCATGCACCGAATCATATTTCAAAAGATGAGCTAAGGTTTTAGCATCGGTAATATCATTAACCCCAACGATGTCTAAATTGGAATTGTTCATGGCGGCTCGATAAACCAATCTGCCAATTCTTCCAAAACCGTTAATACCAATTTTTACTCCCATTTGTTCCTCCTTTTCTTAATTTAATATTCCTTCTCTCCACAACAATTTTTTAGCTTTGCAAATATAAAAAGACTTAAACTAAATTGCAAATCTTTTGTTAATGTTTTTTGTTAATTGCCCCCCATCAAGGTTTCAATAATTAAAATGTAGCGGAAACCTTTCTCTGTCCTGAGCTTGCCGAAGGAAGGTTTCCATAATGGAAGGCTAAAGCTCATTTGAGTCAACTGACCTTCCGCTACATAGGTAGATTTTCTCAAATGAAGTTCTAATAATTCCCCAAAAAAGAGATTGTGCGATGTTTCTGAAGAAAAAGGGTTACATCCCTTTCAAAATATAAGAAAGCCCCACAGTCGCTTCGGGTCCACTATAATCCTTAAGTCCCCCGACTTGTTTTCCGAAATTGACCCAACGATACTTGAAGTCTAATCCGAGGACAAAAAGGCGACTTAGAACGAAATCCATTCCTACACCGAAAAACCATCCCATAGTCATATACGTATCGGTGTAATCCCCCACTAACGTTAATGGTCCAGCATATTCTCCCAGGCGCAGGTTTTCGACTCCAGAGACAAATGAAATGCCTGCGTCCAAATATGGTTGCCACTTGTTGTTGGATGGAGAAGATAAGGGATAATACTTAGTCACAGCAGAGATAGGATAAATGGTCACCCTTTTCCAATAGTATCCTAAAGAGTCGTTATATCTGGTCTCTCCTCTGTAATAAGAACCCGCAGAGAATTCAAAAGCAAATCCCTTTTTCAAACCGTTGGAGATAAAAAACTCTCCATAGGGAGCCGTAACTTTGGTTAAAATCTCTAAAGGGGGAGGGCTTTGGTTATTTTTTGCATCCAGGGCGCTCCAGAATCCCATGCGGATGCCAAACATGGAGACCGAACTTAAGTCAGTAGCCCAAGAAAGACTCCCGCAGAATAAAATTATGAAGAATATCGCAGATCCCGCCAAAAGCGGGGAAAGACAGGATAAAAACTTTCGCATATTCATAGAAAAGACTGTCAACGGATGAAGCGGATTAAACGGATTCATTTTAGTCCGGCGAAATAGCATAAGGTATGAAAATTTTTTACCATCGTTACTTGATTTCCCCCTCACCCTTCCCTCTCCCCCAAGGGGAGAGGGTTAGTCCGTTGACCGCTCTATCCGAAAAATACCTCTGCTATTTCGTAGAGTTCGTCATCTACGCTTTTTGTCTTGGAGGTAGCTTCTTTTAGATCCACTGGGACAATCTTGTTCCCTTGCAGGCTAACCATTTTTCCAAATTTACCTTCATGCACGAAATCCACTGCGGCTACCCCGAATCTCGTTCCTAACATTCGGTCAAAGGCGGTAGGCGAGCCTCCCCTTTGAACATATCCTAAGATCACGAAACGGGCTTCAAAGCCGGTCTTTTTTTCTATCTCAGTAGCTAAGACTTTCCCGATTCCTCCCAGTCTAACATGACCGAACGCATCAGACTTTTGATCCTGAACCACCTGGATTTCCTCTGTTTTCTGTTCTTCATCCAACTTTATCTTTGCCCCTTCTGCCACCACCACCACGCTGAAATCTCTTCCTCTTTGGTGTCGTTTGCATATAGATTCACACACTTGATCTAAATCCACCGGCCTTTCCGGAATCAGGATGAAGTCTGCGCCGCCAGCTATTCCCGCCTCTATGGCGATCCAGCCGGTATGTCTTCCCATCACCTCCACCACCATCACCCGATTATGTGATTCGGCAGTGGTATGGATGCGATCGATCGCATCCATAGCAATATTTATAGCGGTATCGAAGCCAAAGGTGTAATCAGTACCGTATATATCGTTATCAATAGTTTTAGGTACCCCTACTATCTTTACTCCTTCTTCGTAAAGTTTTGCCGCTACACCTAAGGTATCTTCCCCCCCGACAGCAATCAAAGCAGTTAATCCTAATCTCTTTTTGCTTTCGACAACCCTTTTTACACCATCCTTTTCCTTAAAAGGGTTAGTCCGAGAGGTTTTCAGTATGGTTCCACCACGGTGTAATATCCCTCTGACTTTGTCCAAGTTCAACTCCTCAGTCAGTCCGTATTCTAAAAGTCCCCGCCATCCTTCGAGTATTCCTATAACCTGATAGTTATACTTGAGGATCGACTTTCTCACCACTGCCCTAATCACCGCATTCAAACCAGGACAATCCCCTCCTCCGGTCAAGATTCCAATTCGTCCGTTCATTTTACACCCACTTTCAGATTATTGATTTAAAGTTGTTTCTGGCAACATCCGAATGTATTTTTAACCTCGGGTTCCCCTTCTATTATTGTCGTCAAGAATGAATAATCTCTTGACTTAGGATACATTCTAATTAGTTTCCCCTCACCCCCGCCTCTGGCGGGATTTTCAACCTTACCCTTTCCCACAAGGGGAGAGGGGTTCACCCTGAAGAGATGGAGAGGGCTCCTCCATATCAGGAATAAATGCGTTCGTAGTAATACGGGAAACCAGATCAATTGTTTAGGTTAGAAAAAGATTCTTTAATCTTATCTAAAATGATTTTTAATTCAGTCAATTCTTTTATAGAAAAATCCGGCACGAATTCCGTGTCTTGAGACCGGATTTCCGCATAGTGAGTCTGGTTTGGGTTGAAGTGAACCGAGATCATGCCAGCATTTTTTGCTCCCAGGACATCCAACTCGACTATATCTCCTATATGTAAGGAACTTTTGGGATGGCTTTTCAATTGGTCCAAGGTGTAAAGAAAAATCCGAGGATCGGGCTTCCGAATCCTGAGTTCGTTAGAGAAAACGGTAGCGTCGAAATAACTGATCATTCCCAGTCGCTCCAAAAGAATCCTTATCGTTTTCCCTGGAGTTCTGCCAGTATTACATATAAGCCCGATTTTGTAGCTTTCTTTTTTAATCTGCTGTAAAGTCTCTTTTGCACCATCAATTACAGGGGGTGGTTCATCCAAAATGGGGGAAACGAAGACTTCTACTAATTGGGACATCAAATTTCGTGGAAGGTTCCTTAATTTTTCATCCTCTAAGAAATCAAACATAATTTCCAGTTGTTCCTCCGTGGAGAGGTCCAGATTTTTTCTCCAGGTCTCGTTGCATTTCTCAAATCCTTTATCATAAGCTAAAGCTAAATCGTCAAATCTTACATTTAGCCCATTTTGTTCGAGTATCCACCGTATTCCCTCCACCCTTTTTTGCCTATATCTATGATTGTCTATGGGTTGATTGGAGATCAGGGTATTCCACAGGTCGAACGTTATGGTATCAATCATATTCCAAAATCCATTCGGATTAGCTTATTTGCTTTTCGAAAAGCTTTTGCCCGATGACTTCTTTTGTTTTTTTCTTCAAAGGAGATCTGGGCGAAAGTTTTGCCTAACTCAGGGAGGTAAAATAAGGGATCGTAGCCGAATCCTTTCTCTCCTTTCTCCTCATGGGCAATAATCCCCCTAACTTCCCCTCTCACTGTCTTAATGTTATCAAGATCCTTTGCGATTGCCACCGCACACACAAAAGTTGCCCCTCTTTTCTCCCAGGGGATATTCTTCATGAGGGAAAGCAACTTCACATTGTTATCTTTATAACTGCAATGTTCTCCAGCAAATCTGGAGGAGAAAACCCCAGGGGCACCGTCCAGAGCATCCACCTCTAGACCGGAGTCATCAGCAAGGAAAATCAGCTTGGTGAATTGACTTGTAGTGAGCGAAGCGAACCTATAGATGGCTTTCGCTTTCAAGATGGCGTTTTCCTCTAAAGTTTTCCCAGTTTCTTCGATTTTAGGAAAATCTGGGAAATCGTTTAAAGTCAAAATTTCGAATTCTGGGTAGGATAAAATATCTTTTATCTCTTCTATCTTATGTTTGTTATTTGTTGCCAATACTATCTTCATTGATTACCCGCATGAGCTTAAGTGCAGGGTGGGAACACCCTGAACCAATCCGCCGATCCTTAATGAGCCTGACATTGAAACCTTCTAACTTTCAAACCTTCTAACCTCTTTTAGTAATCCGTTTAATCCGTTCGATCCGTTGACCGTTCTACCCGTTGACAGATTCCATATTTTTCTATATCTATCCTTTTCACTTCACTTATTTTATCTTTTAAAAATCTTTCGCCCACCCCCACAAATCTATCCGGAACGTCGGAGACGTAAAATCTTCGAAAAGATGTTTTGTGTGTCTTTTTGAGCAGACCTTTTTGGCTCAAAACTTTTTTTACCTCCATTGCCGTCGCCTCAGCTGAATCTATCAATTTGACTTCTTTTCCCATAATTTTTGAGATGACATTTTTCAACAAAGGATAATGAGTGCATCCCAAAACCAAAGTGTCCACTTTCCTTTTGATCAAAGGTTTGAGGTATTCTTGAGTTATCAAATATGTAGCCTTTTTGTTTATATAGCCTTCCTCAGCCAGTGCCACGAACAGAGGACAAGCAACGGAATAAACCTTTTTTTGGGGATCGATTTCATGGATGGCTTTTTCGTAAGCACCTGAGGAAATTGTTCCCAAAGTTCCGATCACCCCTATTTTTCCATTCTTGGTAGCTTTAACCGATGCAAAAGCTCCCGGCTTTACCACTCCGATCATGGGTATTGGGTAACATCTTTCAAGATCATTCAGGGCTAAAGCGGATGCGGTATTGCATGCTACCACTATACATTTCACTTTTTGACTTAAAAGGAAATTTATATTCTGGAGGGAAAATTTTTTTACGCTCTCTTTCGATCTTGGTCCATAAGGGTATCTGCCGGTATCGCCAAAATAGATCACATCCTCTTTGGGCAAAATCTGGAAAATTTTTTTTGCCACGGTTAATCCACCCACACCGGAATCAAAAATTCCAATGGGGGCTTCATAATTTGGAGTCAGTGCTTGTCTCATCAGAGTATCTTTCATTGCACGTTGTTAGGGAAAACTATCAGAAGCATGAAACTCGTCTGTCGTTTATCGTTAGCGAGGCTCGTATCGAAACTCGTTTACTCGAAGCTCGAAGCTCGAAAAGTCATTTACTCCAGACAGAACACGTTTATACTCATCTCGATCTTCGAGCTTCAAGCCTCGATATTGAGCGAAGCGAAATCCGTAGGACGAGCCTCGTCACCGTTAAAAGAGCTTCGAACCTCGAATTTCACCAAACCTAACGTTGTCTTTCTTTCAATACTCGGCGCAATTCCCTTTGCACTTCCCTATCTTTGATATCTTTTCTTCTATCGTAGATTTTCTTTCCCATAGCTAAAGCCAGCTCCACCTTAGCTACTTTTCCCTTGAAATAAAGCTTCAGAGGAATTAAGGTCAATCCTCTTTCCACCGTCTTCCCCAAAAGCCTTTTAATCTCCGTTCTGTGCAAAAGAAGTTTCCGGGTGCGGGTGGGATCGTGGCTAAAACGGCTGGCCGGATCATAAGGGCTGATGTACAGATTGTGAAGATAGACCTCTCCCCCCTTTACCATGGCATAACTGTCCTTCAGATTCGCCCTTCCCAACCTCAGCGATTTAACCTCAGTCCCCACCAATGCAATTCCTGCCTCATAGGTCTCCAGGATATGATAAAGATGATGAGCTTTTCGGTTGGTCGAAACCATCTTGATCTGCTGTTTATCCTTTTGCATACCTGCCAAATATATCAAAACTAAATTTTCAGGCAAGAAAATTTTAGGTGTTCAAGGTTAAGACAAAAGCATCCTCCCTCAGTAAGATCAAGCTAAAGATAGATACTCCAATAAAGTTACGTCACTGCAAGATTTTTTTAGTCCATTCAAAATAATCCTTGCCGAAAAACCCGAATCGAGTTATATTTATGCTAAAGCCGAAGTGGTGGAATTGGCAGACACGCTGTGTTCAGGGCGCAGTGCCCGTTGGGCATGCGGGTTCAAATCCCGCCTTCGGCATAAATTCAGACAAAAGTGATCAATCCACGTTGGAACAGCTCTCTCAAAAACTTCCATTTCCATATAAAAATTCTCGTTGCAAAAAGGGAATATTGAGTTATATTAAGGTTAGAATAAATTTGGGCATGAATTCTGTGTCGTGAGATTGGATTGATTAGCTTTGAAACAAATAAAAGTAGTCCCTTTTGATCTTTCAGAAGGAGGTTTAGGATGAAAAAGAGCGGTTTGTTTTTTGCTATCTTCATTTCTATTCTATTCGGTGTGTCAGCTTCCTTCGGGGCCAGTGGCTGGGTTCCCTTCAGCTCGAGCCAGCTTGCGGCTATTCAGACAGGAGGTGGTTTTGACTATCCGGGAGTTAGTCTTTTGACTTCGAATTCAAATGAATTGATCCTTGAAGTCAACTTCCCGGGAATGGTCACCGAGGATATTGTTAAGAATGGAATAACCTACCAAACTCTTTTTATACCCGGTGGTGGGAGAACCTATAATTTAGGGTGGCCCGAGCTTCCTACTTTTGGGCGGTTTGTTGCAGTCCCCTTCGGAGCAGAGCCTCAAATCGAAGTTCTGGACTATTCTCTCCAGGGTTTATCTGGTTACAATGTTTATCCAGTGCAAGAACAGCCTGTTGACAAAGCCGGAGCCCCTCCACCTGAGTTTGTCAAAGATGTGCATTTCTATCAGCAAAATGAATTTTATCCAGACAGAATGGCATTTGTGGAACAACCTAAGATCATTCGAGGCTGTCCGGTTTCTTTATTTATTCTTTTTCCAGTGCAATATAACCCGGCTACCAAGGAGTTGAGGGTGTGCTCTTATATGAGAGTGAGAATCAGTTTTGTAGGGGGAACCGGGGTATTCATTGATACGTCTCACCGCTCACCTTATTTTGAGCCTTTGTATCAGAATCTCCTTTTGAATTATTCATCTTTGGGAACCCCTTCTTTATTAGATGGAAAAAGCGATACTGGTTGCGATTTTCTGATCATCACCCACCCTAATTTTCAAGCCTGGGCAGAGTCCTTGGCTTTCTGGAAGAATCAGAGTGGGATTTCCACCTGGGTGAGAAATACCACTCAGACCGGCTCTGATACCGGATCAATAAGAAACTATATTAAGAATGCTTATACTACCTGGACTCCTCCACCTTCTTTTGTTCTCCTGATAGGGGACGCCGAGTTTATTCCGGTATTTTACCGAACCACGCACACTTATGATGGGTATAAAACTGGGACCGACCTGTACTATTCCACGGTGGAAGGATCCGACTGGTTTCCGGACATATATATGGGAAGAATCTCGGTGGATTCAGCGTCTCAAGCTGGGACGGTGGTCACAAAAATTCTCAATTATGAGCGCAATCCCATTTCCACGCCCACCAGTTTTTACAATAACGTCCTGGTTGCCGGCTATTTTCAGGACGATTATTCTCCGTATGGCTGGGAGGATAGATTCTTCATAAAAACCAGCGAGGTGGTCAGAGATTTTCTTCTTTCCCAAGGATATAGTGCGGAGAGGTGTTACGACAAGACGGCTGGGAGTGATCCTTGTTGTTACTACTATGGCGATCCCCTTCCACCTGGTTTGACCTGGAATGGCAACGCCGCTCAGATCACAAATGCCATAAATAACGGAGTCTTCCTAGTTAATCATCGGGACCATGGCGCTGTAGATGGATGGGGGGATCCACAATATCTGGTGTCGGATGTCAATGGCCTTACCAACGGAGATAAATTACCCGTGGTACTCAGCATAAACTGTGAGACCGGTCACTTTGATAATGAGACTGATGCACCAGGACACGGCACTCCGTTTAATGGCGTCTGTTTCTGTGAAGCGTTTCAGAGAAAAGCCTTAGGTGGAGCGGTGGGAGTATTCGGGCACACCCGAGTTAGCTGGAGTGGACTGAATGATGAGATGTGCAAAGGTTTTTATGATGCTATTTGGCCCAACTTCGACTCCACCTACCCCGGCGGTGGCTCCACTCATCCTATTTATAGTCCAATGTATCAGATGGGGCCAATGCTCAATTTCGGTAAATTCTGGATGTATGACAAATATTACCTTACTGGTGGATCAGGTTATCCTTGGGGAGCAGATTTAACGGAAACAAAGATCACCTTTGAGATGGGACATTGGTTTGGTGATCCCACCATGGAGATTTGGACCAGTATCCCGGAGAGCCTGGATGTGACCCATCCTGATGTTGTGGTTTTGGGAGGTGCACCCTTCCCGGTTACTGTGAATCTTAATGGTCAACCGGTGAAGGATGCCTTGGTTTGCTTAATTAAAGATACAGAGGTTTATGAGGTTGGTCAGACTGATTCCACGGGTCAAGTGACCCTCTATCCTTTACCTTTGACTCCGGGGGAGGCAGAGCTTACCGTAACTGCGCACAATGCTTTTCCTTATGGATCGACCCTCTTGGTGTTTGGTGGACCCTACATCGTGTTTGATAAGTGGTATGTGGATGATGATAGTTCGGACGAGAGCTTGGGCAATAGCGATGGAGATGTGGATTTAGGGGAGACCATTGAGCTTCCCATTGTGCTGAAGAATCTAGGAGATTCCACTGCGTTTAATGTGCAAGCTATTCTGAGCACCACCCATCCATTGATCACCATGACCGACAATCAGGAGAGCTATGGCAACATAGCTGGCCATGACACGGTCAGATGTTTGGATGATTTTGGTTTTGTGGTTTCTCCGGAGATAAAAGATGGTGAAATGGTCAATTTCGAGTTGGGCATAACCGCAGACAATGGCAATTGGGATCGTTCCGGTTTGAGTCTTTTAGTTCACGCTCCGGTTGTGGTTTATGATTCGAGGGTGATTTATGAGGTTGTAGGGAATGGGAATGGCGAACCTGATCCTGGGGAAACCTGCAACATGACGGTCGTATTGAAGAATGAAGGAAGCCAAAAAGCAGTCCAGGTTTCCGCGGACTTGATCTGCAATAGTCCTTATGTGACGGTGACAGCTTCAAGCTCTGCCTATCCGGATATTCCTCCGGATAATTCAGTCAGCTCTTTGGTTCCTTATCAATTTAATGTCCACACCAATTGCCCGCCGGGTTATGTGGTTGAATTTGTCCTGGGGATCACCGGGGCTGGACCTTATTCTGTTTCTGATACTTTTCACATTTCGATTGGCCGGAAGCCGGTTTTATTGGTGGATGATGA
>Ga0315279_10008454_pt1 | contig 12466 bp, 12 predicted proteins | sample YL17G06_20_MG_FD_203694 | JGI IMG/M metagenome (GOLD analysis project Ga0315279, IMG submission 203694) | Sediment microbial communities from Yellowstone Lake, YNP, Wyoming, USA - YL17G06_20 | ecosystem: Environmental > Aquatic > Freshwater > Lake > Sediment | place: USA: Wyoming | collected... | reverse complement strand
GGTCCGTGCGCGCCAGCATGATCATCCACTTGGCCTGGTGAGCCAGGGTGGTCCAGGTCTTCTGGCCGTTGATGATGTAGTCGTCGCCGTCGCGGACAGCCCGCGTCCTCAGCGAGGCCAGGTCTGAACCGGCCTCAGGCTCGCTGTACCCCTGGCACCAGATGTCGTCCCCGCTCAACATTTGGGGCAGGAACCTCTTCTTCTGCTCTTCGGTGCCGTGGACGATGAGCGTGGGGCCCGCCATGCCCAGCCCGATGATCAGGTGCATGGGGCGCGGCGCCTTCAGCATCGCCATCTCCTCGTTGAAGACGAACTGCTGTATCACCGTCATGCCGGCGCCGCCGTACTCCTTGGGCCAGGCGGGGGCGATCCAGCCGCGCTCCTGGAGCTTCTTCCACCACGTCTGGCCCTTCTGCCAGGCCGCCTGGAAGTCACTCTTGTCCAGGGGCGCCTCCGCCAGGATGAACTCGCGTACCTCCTTTCGAAATGCCGCCTCTTCAGGCTTGTCTCTAAAGTCCATGTCTTGCTCCTTTCAACCCCCGTTGATCGGGGAAGGCAGACGCCCGCAGGGCTGCTCAGCCCCTGGGCAGACCCAGCCCACGGATGGCTATGATGTTCCTCTGTATCTCCGAAGTGCCCCCGCCGATAGTGCTGGCCGTGGCGTGCATGTGCATTCGACAGACCCGCCCGCTCAACGGGGCCCACTTCGAGTCGCGGTTGAGTTGGCCGTAGAGCCCCAGCAGGCGCATGCCGGTAGCCGCGATGCGCTGGTCCAGCTCCGACACGTAGAGCTTGGCGATCGACGCCTCGATGTTCGGTACCTGACCCCGGCTCTGGATGCTTACCACCATGTAGGACATCATCCGCAGCACCTGCGTCTCCAGGTAGCGGTCCGCCAGCTCCAGGCGCACCTGGGGGTCGCGCTCCAGGATGCTTTGACCGCCCGGCCGCTGCTCGCGGGCGTAGTCCATGAGCTGCTCCACGATGAGCTGGTGGCGCACAGCGTGGGCGACGCCCGAGCGCTCGAAGGCGAGGGTGGCCCCCGCCACGTACCAGCCCTTGTTCTCTTCCCCCAGAAGGTTCTTGCGCGGCACGCGCACGTTCTCGAAGAAGACCTCGTTGAACTCGTGGCTGTCCAGCATGTTCACCAGCGGGCGGACGCTGATGCCGGGGCTCGTCATGTCCACGAGGAAGAAGCTGATGCCCTTGTGCTTTGGAGCGTCGGGGTCCGTGCGGGCCAGCAGGATCATCCAGTCGGCGGCGTGGGCGCCGCTGGCCCAGGTCTTCTGGCCGGTAATGAGGTAGTCGTCACCGTCACGGACAGCCTGCGTCTTCAGCGAGGCCAGGTCCGAGCCCGCCTCGGGCTCCGAGAAGCCCTGGCACCAGACCGTATCTCCCTTGAGGATGGGCGCCAAGTGCTCCCGCTTCTGCTCCTCGGTGCCGAAGAGGATGATGGTGGGCCCCGCCCAGCCGACGCCGATGCCGCCCACCAGGGGCGCCCGCGCCAGCGCCATCTCCTCGTTGAAGATGAACTGCTCCATGATGCTCAGGCTGGCGCCGCCGTACTCCTTGGGCCAGGCCGGCGCCACCCAGCCCTTGGTCCCCAGCTTCCGCCGCCAGGCGACGACAGCGTCTTGACCGCGGGCGAAGAAAGCCTCACCGCCCGCCCACAAGCCCCAGTCCGACTTGCGGCCGGTCAGCTCACGGGGTAGCTCCTGCCGGATGAAGTCCCCGACCTCTTGTCTAAAGGCTGCTTCCTGGGGGCTATCGCGGAACTTCATAGGGGCCTCTCATTCTCCCTTGGCCAGCTCCTCGATGCTGGACAGGCGCCCGACGTCTCTATCTGCCCCGGAAGGTGGACCGCCGTTTCTCCACGAAAGCGGACACGCCCTCGCTGAAGTCCTGGGTGGCGGCGCTCCTAATAATGGCTTCCCGCTCGTCCTCAAGCTGGCGCTCCAGCGTCTCGCCCAGGCCCCGGTACACCAGCCGCTTGGCCTCGGCCATCGCCAAAGGCGGGCCCTGTGCCAGCTTCTGCGCCATGTCCTGGGTGGCTTGCTCCAGCTCCGTGTCCGGCACAACTCGATTCACAATTCCCAGTCGCTGTGCCTCCTGGGCATCTATGGCGTCCCCGGTGAAGAAGATCTCCAGCGCCCTCCTCAGTCCGGCAAGTCGTGGCAGGAAGAAGGTGGACCCGCCATCGGGCGCCAGGCCCACGAGGACGTAGGCCATGTTGAAGCGTGTGCTCTCCCCCGCCACCACCAGGTCGCAGCCCATGGCCAGACTCATGCCGTAGCCGCTGGCGAAGCCGTGCACCCGCCCGATGATCGGTTGTGGCATGCGTGTCATCTCCACCAGGATCGGGTGCAGGAGCGGTATGAGGCGCTGGAAGAAGCGAACAGGTTTCCCCTCCTCCAGATGTTTTGCCATCGACTTCACGTCTCCGCCGGCGGAGAAGGCGCGCCCTTCCCCACCCAGGATCACGACCCGGACACTGTCGTCCTTCCCGCACGCCATGAGGGCGTCCAGGAGCTCTTCGCCCATCAAGAAGTTGAAGGCATTCAGGCTCTCCGGCCGGTTCAGCGTGATGGTAGTGACGCCCTCGCTCTTCGCCAGTCGGATCGTCTCGTAACTCACCCCAACTTCTCCTTTCCTGACCCTCAGCTCGAGGGGCCAGCGGTGGGCTCCCTCACTTCGCCGCTGTCCTGATGGCCGCTCTCAGTACTGAAGCCCAAGGTAAAGCGGTATAGGCATTCCTCTCCCGCCGCCTTGAGGCATTTCCCCGGTGATGGGCTTATCTCATACCCCAGGTCCAATGCGTCGGCCCAGCCGGTGATCCGTGCGAACATGCCGCATTCGTATTGGTCAGAGATGCCTGCGCGCACCGCGTTCTCGTGGGCGAAGCAGCGCTCCACGTCGATCTGAAACGTGCGCGTGCCTGTCTTCGTCACCCGGTAGTCCGCAAGGTCCGGGCCCAGGAAGCCGAGGAGAATCTCCTGCGTCAGGAGCCAGTCATCGGCCGTTTTTGGCTGCGGGAGCTCCAGTGCGCGGGCGATGCGGCGGGCCTCAACCCTGCCGACCTCGCGCGCGGCGACGCGATTGAGGCGGTTTGCCGCCTCAATCCCGTACTCTCTGGCGACTGCCATGAACCAGCGCGCGTCGTGGGACATCCAGCACTTGATGAGAAGTGCTTCGCGCTCCGGGGCCGACAGCCGCTGTAGAACAGCGCTGGCCTGCTCCCTCAGCCTGGTCTGCAGTTGTTCCTGACTACACATCAGGCTCCCTCGTGCCCGGCCTCTCATCCGCTGCCCCCGCGTCGGCATATGACTGAGTGGCGACGGGCATGTCCCGGCCCAGGGGCTGCCAGAGAGGGAGGGCTCGTCGCACCACTTGCAGGGCCTCCTCCAGATTCACCTCCGGGCTGGGGCGCAGGGACCGGACGAGGAAATCGGCCCAGCGCTCCACTCTCTGCCGGTCGACGCCGCGGTCCAGTCCCAGCAGGTAGATGATGTCCAGGGCCAGACCGAGGCTGAGGAACTCCCAGGCTATAGTCGCCGAGTCCACCTCCTGGGAGATCAGCCCTCGCCGCTTCCCTTCCTCCAGCGCGTCCATCAGGAAGCGGATCAGGGCCCGAAAATTGCCTCGCAGCGCCTCCTGGGTCGCGGGGTCGTCGGACTCGGCCAGGGCGCGGAACTGCAAGCGCATGAAGCCGGAGCGACTGCGGGCGTGGTCGTAGTAGCCGAGGGCGATGGAGCGCAGGATCTCAAGGGGGTCGTCTATCTCCGCAGCCATCTGCTGCCAGAGCTCCACCAGGCGCCCGCCGCCGCTGCCGAGACTGGCGATGAAGAGGTCGCGCTTGCTGTTGAAGTAGCGGTAGAGGGCGGGCTCAGACACGCCGGCCGCCTTGGCCAGGTCGGCGGTGCCAACGTTGGCGTAGCCGGCGGTGGCGAAGAGGCTGCGCGCCACCTCGATGATGCGACGGCGTCGCTCGCTGGCGGGGAGCCTGCGTGCCCTGGCCATGGCGCCCCCTGGAGTTAGTTAGTGGCCACTCACTATCTACTACCAGAGCGACAGCATGTCAAGAGGCTTGGCAAGTATCCCTTGACAGGGGTACGAGACCTGGTCATTCTTGAAAGAGGGGATCACGGGGGTGTATCATTCCGTGAGCGTGAAGGACCTTCAGTCTTCCAGCAATGAACATGCGCGTATCCAGCGCAGGCGGGAGGGACTGACGATATGGCCATAATCAGCATCGATGATCGCTTCCGCACAGGCAAGGTGTATACGATCCGCCAAGCTGCTGATCTCGCCAGCGTTTCACCGGGAACAGTAAGGAACTGGCTCTACGGTACAACCACCACCGAGGGCTACGAAATGTCGCCGATCTTTGGAGACAAGAAAGGGGGCATCGAAGAGACTGCGCGAGTCTCGTTCCTAGAACTGGCAGAACTGATTGTGGTCGCGCGCTTTAGAAAGGTGAGGATCAAGCTACAACGCATTCGGGATGCCCACAGCTTCGCCCGGCGGGAATGGGATCTTGCGTACCCATTCGCACACTTGAACCTGACCTCCATTGGCGGTCATGTTCTTCGGGAGTTCCAGGAGGAAGTGCCAGGCCAAGGCCGTTTCGTCGTACTCAGCGCACCTAACCAGTACGTCCTACCTGGGATAGTTGAAAATGAGCTCGAGCGCTTTGACTACAGCGACGCAGACCGCTTTGTCACACGGTGGCATCCATACGGGCGTGATATCCCTGTGGTTGTTGATCCTCACTATGGCGGCGGCAAGCCCACCATTGCGGGGCGCGGAGTGAGCGTTGAGATACTATGCAGACGATGGAAGGCCGGTGAATCCTTTGCCTCCATCGCCCGCGATTTTCGGCTCAGGCCTCCTGAAGTGGAAGCAGTCTTGCAGCGCGTTGCGTGAGGCTTTTCTTCGACGAGGACACAGGCCGGGGTGTGCCTGAAGCGCTCCATGCCGTGGGCATCGCATGCGAATATGTATCCAAGAGATTCGCGGTTGGCAAGGGTACACCGGACGAACTCTGGATTCCCTATGCCGGCAAGAAGGGGCTTCTAGTTTTCTCGTGCAACAAGGAGATTCTGGAGGCGGAGGCGCAACGCGAACTTTGGATCAACAGCGACGTTGGCGGCGTATTCCTGACATCTGGCCAAGAGAAGAAGGTCGATGTTCTGCTGCTCATCCTGAGACGGTTAGCATGGCTACGAGAAATCGATGAGAAGACGCCGCGTCCATTCGCCTACGTCATGACGATACACGGTCGCTGGAAACCTGTCCGACTCTAGCGGCGCCTAGCGCCAACGCGGCGAATCAGGTCTCACAACAACCTGCGCCTCCGTGGCTCCGTCTCCTTCTGGGCCACCTCTGGATCGCATGACCTGCCTCCCTCGTGCGAGAGACGCGGGCGCTCGGCGGGCCTCCTCCTCTTCAAAGGCGGGGCCCATCCTGCCTAGTGGGGCGGCCCCTCTCGCCGGCGGCGCTCTTCCTCCTCCCGGCGTTTCTCCTCCTCCTCGCGGCCCAGCTCCAACTGCCCCTCCACCGCCTCCTCCAGCTTCTCCTCCGGCTCCTCGGCCGGCTGGGGCACGCGGGCCTCCATCTTCTCGCCCAGCACGGCGTAGCGGTTCAGGCCCAGGTAGTGCAGCGGCTTGTAGTCGTCGTCGGCCAGGAGCCACGTCTCATCGAAGGCCTCGTCGTCCACCGAAGCCGCCACGACCCGGCCCACGAACAGGGTGTGGTCGCCGAAGCGCAGGGCGTCCTCCAGGCCGCACTCAATGTACCCGATGCACCCCTCGATGAGGGGCGCCTCTACCTTGCGCGCCTTGAACGTCGGCAGCTTCGTCACCTCTAACTTGTCCAGCTCCTGGCCCGAGACGCTGCCCAGGTACTGGACGTGATGCATGAGGCTCCGGCCCGGCACGTTGATGGCGAACTCCTCGCTGAAGCGGATCATGTCGTGCGTGTGCCGCGAGGGGTGCACGGCGATGCCCACCAGGGGTGGCTTGAAGCTGAGGGGCATGGCGTAGGCCACGGGCATGACATTCGTTTTCGCGCGCCAGCTCGTGGTCACCAACACTACGGGTCCTCCCGTCAGCAGTCGTCGGGCCTCTAGCTCGTCCAGCGTCTTTCTCATCCTGCCCTCCCCATGCTCATGTCCGGTTGAACCAGCGCTGCTCTGAGAGCATTATAGCCACGGCCCGCCTGCAACTGAATCTGAGACGCCAGGCAAACCACCCTCAGCCCAATCGATAGCGTGGTTCGCTGTCCCCCGCTACAATGGAAGAGAGCTCCCATGAAGGTGCACCTGTCCTACGGCCGACACGGACTTGACGTCGAGCTGCCCGACGGCGCCGACGTCCTCTTGCCCGAGCGAACGCCGGCCCTCCCCCGGCCGGAGGTGGCCGTCCGCGAGGCCCTCCGTCAGCCGATCGGCTCCCGGCCCCTGTCGGCGCTCCTTCGCCCCTCCGACACCGTAGCCATCGTCATCAGCGACATCACGCGGCCGGTGCCCAACCAGGTTCTCCTCCCGCCCATCCTGGAGACGGTGGCCGATGCCGGCATCCCCCGCCAGCAGGTGGCCATCGTCAACGCCACCGGTACCCACCGCCCCAACACCCGCGAGGAGCTCCTGGCCATGGTGGGGCCGGAGGTCCTGGACGGCTACCGCATCGCCCAGAACGACGCCCGCGACCGTGACTCCCTGGCCTTCGTTACCACCAGCGCCCGCGGCACGGAGGTCTCTGTCAATGCCGAGTACATGAGCGCCGACGTGAAGATCCTTACCGGCTTCGTGGAGCCTCACCTCTTCGCCGGCTACTCCGGCGGCGGCAAGGCCGTGCTGCCCGGCATCGCTGGCGCCGACATCATCATGAGCAACCACGGCGCCGACATGCTCAGCCACCCCAAGGCTACCTGGTGCGAGACGGTGGGCAACCCCATCTTCGAGGAGATGCGCGATGTCGCCCTCGCCACTCGTCCCACCTTCCTGGTCAACGTCACCCTGAACGAGGAGAAGGAGATCACCGGTGTCTTCGCCGGCGACATGGTGGCCGCCCACGACGCCGGCATCGCCCAGGCCGGACGCCAGGCCCTCCGCCCTATCTCTCATCTCTACGACATCGCGGTCACCACCAACATGGGCCACCCGGCCGACATCAACTTCTACCAGGCGGGGAAGGGCGCCTCCGTGGGGGTCCGCGCCGTCCGCGAGGGAGGCGCCGTCATCCTTGCCGCCGAGTGCGCCGACGGCCTGGGTCTCGAGGACTTCGTCGAACTCCTCACCAGCGAGGCCTCAGCCGCCGCCCTCCTCGACAAGCTCCACGCCCCCGGCTTCGCCCGGTACGAGCAGTGGGGCGTCCAGTGCTGGGCCATAATCCTGCCCAAGGCCGACTTCTACCTCTACTCGTCGATGCCGGCCGAAACGGCTCGCGCCGCCCACGTCATCCCCTGCGAGGACGTCTCGGCCACCGTGCGGGAGCTGGCCCACCGCCACCGCGCCGAGCACGGGAGCGACCCCGCGATAGCAGTCCTTCCCCACGGCCACCTGACGGTGCCCTGGCTCAGGGGGTAGCGCGGCCGGATTCGAGGTTGGCCTGTCTCAGAGGGTGCGGCGCGTAAGCAGCTCATCCTGCCCGCCGGGCCCACGGCGGCGGTCACGAGGCGCTACTCAGTCAGGGCTTTCGCTCCTCCGCCGGCCGCCAGCGCAGGACGGGCTGGCGGGCCGCCGTCGCCTCATCCAGGCGGCGTACCGGCGCCCGCTGCGGCGCCGACCGCACCACCTCCGGCTCCTCCTCCACTTCCCGCGCGATGGCCAGCATGGCGTCGCAGAAGGCGTCCAGCGTCTCCTTGCTTTCCGTCTCCGTCGGCTCGATGAGCATCGCCTCGTCCACCATCAGGGGGAAGTAGATGGTCGGTGGGTGGAAACCGTAGTCGATGAGCCGCTTGGCGATGTCCAGGGTCTTCACCCCTTTCGCCTTCTGGCTCGACCCGGAGAAGACCACCTCGTGCATGCAGCGGCGGTCGTAGGGGAGACGGTAGGCGTCGCGCAAGCGGGCTCGGACGTAGTTGGCGTTGAGGACGGCGTTGTCGCTCACCTCGCGCAGCCCGTCGGCGCCCAGGGTGCGAATGTAGGCGTAGGCTCGCACCATGACCCCGAAGTTGCCGTGGAAGAGGCCCACCCGCCCGATGCTCCGTTCGGGCGCCGCCAGCACGTAGCCGCCTTCGCCCGCCTCACGACGTACGATCGGCGTCGGCAGGAAGGGGGCCAGAGCCTCCTTGACGGCGATGGGCCCAGAGCCGGGCCCTCCGCCGCCGTGGGGGGTGGAGAAGGTCTTGTGCAGGTTCATGTGCACCACGTCGAAGCCCAGGTCGCCGAGCTTCACCCGGCCCAGCAGGGCGTTCAGGTTGGCGCCGTCGCCGTAGAGGAGGGCCCCGGCGCGGTGCACCATCTCGGCGATGCGTGGGATCTGGGGATCGAAGAGGCCCAGAGTGTTGGGCATGGTCAGCATCAGCGCCGCCACTGAATCGTCGAGAGCAGCCGCCAGGGCGTCCAGGTCCATGTTGCCGTCGGTGCAAGAGGCGACGCTTACCACCTCGTAGCCGCACATAGCAGCCGTGGCCGGGTTAGTGCCGTGCGCGGTGTCGGGCACCAGCACTCGTTGGCGCTGGCTGTCGCCCCAGTGCTGGTGGTAGGCGCGGGCCATCAGGATGCCGGTCAGTTCTCCGTGTGCGCCGGCCGCCGGTGCCAGGCTGACGGCGTCCATGCCCGTGATCTCCGCCAGGAACCGCTGGAGGTCGAACATCAGGGCCAGAGCTCCCTGCGCCGTCTCCCGCTGGTGTGGGTGGACCCCGGCGAAGCCCGGCAGGCGGACGATCTCCTCGTGTACCCGCGGGTTGTACTTCATCGTGCAGCTACCCAGGGGATAGAAGGTGGTATCGACGCCGTAGTTGCGCTGGGAGAGGCGGGTGAAGTAGCGCACCAGGTCGGGCTGGGAGAGCTCGGGGAGCCGCAGCTCCCGGCGCACCAGCGGCTCCGGCGGCAGCGGCGCCGCGGGCACGTCGAGCTCCGGCAGCGCGCAGGCGATGCGCCCCGGCCGGCTCAGGTCAAAGCTGAGGGTAGCGCCGGGGTCGGCGTTCGTGGGATTCACTTTCGCCTGCTCGCTCAAGATGCCAACCCTTCCACCAGCCGGTCGATCTCCTCCCGCGTGTTCATCTCCGTCACGCAGAGCAGCATGGCGTGCTCTGGGGGCTCCCGCAGTCCCCGAAGGCCGGGCCTCAGCCCGGCGCCCGTCCCCGGCGAGATATCCAGCCCGCCCAAGATGCCCTCCTCCAGCAGCGCCTGGTTGAGCTCGGCCACCGGCCTCGGGCAGCCCACCACGAACTCGTTGAAGAAGTGCCCTTCCAGGGGAAGCGAGTAGCCCGGCAGCCCGGCGATGCGCTCGGCGGCGTAGTGGGCCTTGTGATAGCACAGCTCCGCCACCCGGCGCAGCCCCTGCTTTCCCATTGCGCACAGGTACACCGTAGCCGCCAGGGCCACCAGTTGCTCGCTGGTGCAGATGTTGGAAGTGGCTCGCTCCCTCCGGATGTGCTGCTCCCGCGTCTGGAGAGTGAGGACGTAGCCCGTCCGGCCCTCGGCGTCGCGTGTCCGCCCTACGATGCGCCCCGGCATCTGGCGCACGTACTCCTGCCGACAGGCGAAGAGCCCCAGATACGGCCCTCCAAAGCTCAGAGGAATGCCCAGGGGCTGCCCCTCGCCCACGGCGATGTCGGCCCCGTACTCGCCCGGCGGCCGCAGCAGCCCCGACGATACCGGCTCAGCCACAGCCACATACAGCGCCCCGGCGGCGTGGGCGGCCTGCCCCAGGGCCTCCACGTCCTCCAGGTAGCCGAAAAAGTCGGGCTGCTGGACGACGAGGCAGGCGTGTTCCTCCGTCACCCGCGGCCTCTCCGCCGCCACCTGCTCCACGGCCAGGCCGCGCCCCGCGGCGTAGGTGCGCACCACGGCCTCGTAGTGAGGGTGGACGGTCTCGAGGACGGCGACCCGGTGGCGACGACCGGTGATGGCGGCGGCCATCAGACAGGCCTCGGCCAGGGCGCTGGCGCCGTCGTACATGCCGGCGTTGGCCACCTCCATGCCCATCAGCTCGCAGACCAGCGACTGGAACTCGAAGGCGGTCTGGAGGGTGCCCTGGCTCACCTCCGGCTGATAGGGAGTGTAGGAGGTAAGGAACTCACCGCGGGAGAGGATCTGCCCCACGACGCTGGGGATGAAGTGGTGGTAGGCGCCGCCGCCCAGGAAGCACGCCAGTCCGCCTCCGGCGGAGGCCATCAGGCCGGCGGCCTGGCTGCGAGCGGCCAGGCTCGATAGCTCCGTTAGCAGCTCGGGCTCCGAGAGGGGCGGCGGCAGGTTCAGGGGCGGGTCGCGCTGGGCCTTGGGGATGTCGGCGAAGAGGTCGTCCAGGGAGCGGGCGCCGACGGCCTTCAGCATGGCCCGCTGGTCGGCCTCGGTGTTGGCGATATAGGGGTTAGGCACGCCTTCCCTTGCGCGGACGTCTCTGCGGATCGAAGCCCGCAGAGTGCTACTGGCCCGTCATTCTGCCCGTTCCTGGGCGACGAGCTCTTCGTACTGCTCTGCCGTCAGCAACTTGTCCACTTCGCTGGCATCCGAGAGGGTCAGCCTCACCAGCCAGCCGCGGCCGTAGGGGTCCTGGTTCACCAGTTCCGGCGCCTTCACGGCCTCTTCGTTGCGCTCCGTCACCTCGCCGCCGACCGGCGAGAAGATATCCGACACCGCCTTCACGGACTCGATCTCGCCCAGCTTCTCGAACTGGTGGACGGCAGTCGCCACTTTGGGCAGGTCCAGGTAGACCAGGTCGCCTAGCTGCTCCTGGGCGTGGTCGGTGATCCCCACAGTGGCGACGCCGCCCTCGACCCGCACCCACTCGTGTTCCTTCGAGTAGCGTAGCTCCGGAGGGACTGCCATGGCTCGGTGTCCTCCTCGTCGGGTTAGGATGTCGCCGGCTTCTGCGAACTCGATAGAGTCGCCGGCCGGCGGTAGAAGGGCCGCGGGACGACGCGAGCGGGTAGGCGCTTCCCCCTCACCTCCACCTCCACGTTGGTGCCCTCAGCGGCCAGCGGGGATGGCAGGTAGCCCATGCCGATGCTCGCCTCCAGAGTAGGCGAGTAGCCGCCGCTGGTAACTCTACCCACTTGCTCCCCGCCTTGCAAGATGACGCAGCCCGACCGCATGATCCCCGGTCCCAGCGCCATCAGACATGCCAGGTGTCGCTCTACCTGCGCTCGGGCTGCCTCCACGGCCGCCCGGCCCACGAAGTCGGCGCCGTCATCCAGGGTGACGACCCAGCCGAGGCCGGCCTCCCAGGGGTTGGTGGTCGTGTCGATGTCGTTGCCGTAGAGGGGCAGGGCTGCCTCCAGGCGCAGCGTGTCGCGCGCGCCGAGGCCGCAGGGCTGGACGCCCGCCGCCACCAGCTTCTCCCACAGCGCCCTCCCCGGCTCCACCGCCGTCACCAGTTCGAAGCCGTTCTCCCCCGTGTAGCCCGTCCGCGACACGAAGAGCGCCTCGCCCTGCCACTGCGTCTCCGTGCAGCGACGCCGCGGCAGACCCTGCGCTGCCTCCGGGCCCACCACCCGCGCCAGCGTCTCGACGGCCCGCGGGCCCTGGAGGGCCAGCATCACGGAGCTCTCCTGCCGGTCCTGTAGCCTCGCGCCCATCTGTGGCTTAAGCAGCCCCCGGACCTGCTCCCGGTCGCGGTCCGCGTTCACCGAGTTGCCCACCACCAGGAAGCGGTCGGGGGCCAGCCGGTAGGCGTAGAAGTCGTCCAGGATACCGCCATCCTCCTGGCAGAGGAGGCTGCAGTGGCCCTGGCCAGGCTCCAGGCGGCGTGCGTCGTAGGTCCCGGCGCGGCTGACGAGTCCGGCGGCGTCGTGCCCGCTGACGTACAGTCTCCCCATGTGGGACACGTCGAAAAGGCCGACCTGGTTGCGCACCGCCCGGTGCTCCTCGAGGATGCCGGCGAACTGAAGGGGCATGGACCAGCCCGCGAAGGGCACCATGCGCGCCCGCAGGGCCCGATGCTGCTCGTCCAGGGGGCTGAGGCGGAGGCTTTCGCCGTCAGGCATCGGATTCCTTCGCCTTCACAGGGGCTGCCACTGGCGCCGGCCCTCCGGCGTCGTTGTCATGCGACCCGCCCCCGGGAAGGGCAGATGGACGGATATGACCAAAGCGTTCTCTCGGATGGCGCGCTCCATGAGCCCGCGCTTCGTCTCCAGTGAGACCAGGGGCAGCACGTCGAAGGCCGCCACCCAGGCCAGCCGCTCCAACTGCACCCGGTGCTGGGCGATGTCGCCCACGTAGAGGGCCACCTCGCCGCCCGAGGTGATGGCCACGCTGGCGTGGTGCTGCGTGTGCCCGGGCGAGGGGAACACCACCACC
>Ga0315279_10008453_pt1 | contig 12467 bp, 14 predicted proteins | sample YL17G06_20_MG_FD_203694 | JGI IMG/M metagenome (GOLD analysis project Ga0315279, IMG submission 203694) | Sediment microbial communities from Yellowstone Lake, YNP, Wyoming, USA - YL17G06_20 | ecosystem: Environmental > Aquatic > Freshwater > Lake > Sediment | place: USA: Wyoming | collected... | reverse complement strand
CACCAATTTTTGAATTGGGATGCTATGCCGTGGGAGGGATAAAGGCTTATTCCCCTACAATGCTTTGTAAGGCTTTTTCAATATCAGGATATTGAAAGACAAATCGCGAATCGAGCAACTTTCGCGGGATCACCCTCTGTCCTTCAAGTATAATCGATCCAAATTCTCCCAATGCTAACTTCACCATAAATACCGGAGCTGGAATGAAAGAAGGTCGGTGAAGTGCTCTTCCAAGAGCCTTTGCAAGATCTTTATTCCTCACCGGATTAGGAGAACAGACATTAACTGGGCCTGAAATCTCCGGATGCTTCAACAGAAAAACAAAAGCTTCGGCGAGGTCTTTGATATGAACCCAAGAGAACCACTGTTTTCCACTTCCAATCGGTCCTCCTATATATTTTTTAAAAAGAGGGATCATCTGACTGAGGGCTCCTCCTTTTTCACCCATGACAATACCAAACCGAGTGATGACCACTCGAGCCCATTTTTCTCTGGCTTTCAAAGCCTCTCCTTCCCATTCCTTAGCAATACGGGCTAAAAAGTCATTTCCTGGAGGAGAGTCCTCAACGAGTTCCTCGTCTCCATGAAAACCATAGTAACCAACGGCAGAGGTGCTGAAGAGAGTAAAGGGTCTTTCAGGACGAGACGGTATCCCCTCAACAATATTTTGGGTGGTATTCACCCGACTTTCTCGAATCGCTTTTTTATGTTCCTCTGTCCATTTACTGAAAATGGAAGCTCCTGCGAGATTGATCACAGCATCATGATTTTTAATCGCTTCCTGCCAAGAACCCTTCTTGGTCGGATCTCCTTCTAAGTAGGAAATTCCTGGCGAGGCCCCCTTTGCCCCCTTCAAGGAACGGGTCAGGATGGTTACTTCATGGTTATCCTTAATTAAACGAGAGGTCAGTTGCGTACCCACAAAGCCTGTACCACCAGTGATCAGGATTTTCATATCATCCCCCTGTAGGAAACATCAGCCCTTAAGCCTTTTTCCACTCCATTATTACTTGGAGCACATTATAGTCTACATCAGCCTCAGCAAGTCATTGCGAGGAGTCCCACGGGTGGGACGACAAAGCAATCCCCAATGCCAAGATTGCCACGCCTGCGTGCTGTAATGTCACTTCGGCGTGCAGGAACGCCCTTCGGGCTCGCAATGACAGCCCTTGGGCGTTGGAAATGTAAACTGGTTCATGCTCCCCTTAATCACTTTATTTCTTATCCCCAATCAATGGTAATACCTTATCAATGCGAAAATAGACGAGGTATCTGATTGTATCTTTATAAACCGTATAAGTCGGACAGCTCTCTCTTCGCCGGATCTTATCAATAAGGGACTTATCTTTTTCTTCCTTGATTTTTGTCAGATACAGCCTCTTGCCAACATATCTTTCCTTGGCTTCCATAAATAGATAGGCGGCATAAGGATTGGACTGAAGATTCTTATGCATCAATCGGTCTGCCATGATAAAGGCTATGGTTTTTTCATTAATGAAATGAGGCCTTCCATAGACAGCTGTACCCACTTTCCCTTTTGAATCGGATGTTGAAATAACCCCTCGCCCTTTCGTCTTTTCAAAATATTCGCTCAGTTTCATTTCAATCCCTCCTAAAATTTATTTAACAAACAAGTAAACTACCCCGCAGCAGAGCTGCGGGGCACTAAAATTCAAAACCCATTCCCATGCCGTCATTCCTGCGGAAGCAGGAATCCAGTCTTTCCAAGCTTTTCTTACCCCCGCTTTCGCGGGAGTGACAATGATTTAGGGTTGTTCAGCAAGCTACTAAACCATTTCACCTTCGGCGAACCTGTTTTTATCCGCCCAGCAGAGCTGGACGGTATTGAACAGGTATTTTTATAAAATAATATTAACGGATCTGAACAATAAATAAGTTAAATCCTGTATTTTTATAAGAAAAACAATGTATTTTAACACCCGAATAATAGGCTGGCTTAATGAGTTTTTTCAATCTGCCTCACCATCCTCACATATTGATCCGCATCAAATTTCCTTTTTAGCCCTCTGTCATTCATATATCTCACATTTCCAAAAATCGTCCTCTCTCCCCAGGGGCGGTCATGCTTTCCAAAGCACCAAGCCACACCAGTAAAACCATTTGGATCTCTTCCATCCAGCTCATATTTGTTATTCAGGTAAAGGGCATTTCGAAAGGCCTCTTCAGGTGTTTTGCTCCATTCAATGATTTTCTTCCCCCAGTACATTCTCATATACCCATGCATCTTTCCCTTTTCGACCATCTCTTTCTGAGCCGCATTCCAGTAAGGATCGTATGTCTTAGCATTTTCGAACTCTCCAAGGCTATAGAGATACGGTCTCTTGTCCTTCCGATGAGTCTTTAAGGTCTTTTTGGCCCATTCAGGAATAGCTTCAAATGAATCGTATTTTCCGTTATAAAAAACAAAATTCATGCTTAGCTCTCTTCGGACAATGAGTTCTTCAAGATAAGCTTCCGTCCCGGGACTTTTTGTTTCCAAGGCCTTTAAAACAATAAAAAGGGGTGAAATCTGTCCGAAATGCAAATAAGGACTCATATGAGAGAGATAATCAAGAGTGGGATCATTTCTGAGTTCTGGGAACCGATCCAATTTCCCTTCCAAAAAAACCTCGAGATGTTTTCGAGCCTCTTCTGTTCCTCCCTGAAACGTGTTGACTTTATTAACGCTTCGGTCAATACGAAGTCTCGAAATCGCCTTCCCGATATCTTCGATATCAAAAAAATCAAAATCCAAGGAAAGAGAACCGATGACGGGATCGGTTTGTTTTAAGGGGACAAGAAAATGATTCAACTTCTTATGGATCTTCGGCCTTAATGTCGCTGCTGCGTATTCCTCTTTTGGCGAGGCTTCTTCAACCGGAACGATCACGTCACTTTCAACCTGAATCAACGGACAATCCATTTGGCTGGCTGCGTCGTTTCTCCATTGTTTTTGAATTCTCAAATAGCCCCGATCCACTACAGCCAGGGAAGCCTTTTTAGCCAATTGGACTGCACCCACTTCAGGGGATTTGTGCAGAATGACCATCTGGATTCCTCTCTTTTCAAGAGACGGCTTCACCTCTCGAAGCCCTTCTAGCATAAAAACATAGTGCCTTTCATTCGCTTCAGGAAAGTGATCTGTGATTCCAAAAAATACAATAACAGGCTGCTTTAATGCATTCGCCTTTATGATCGCATATTCGAGGGCATGATTATATTCCGTCCTTTGAGAAGCCTGCATCCAGTAGAGGACATATGCTCCTTTTTTCAATTCCTTTTTATTGAGAGCCTTTATTCTTTCTTTCTGGATCATTTCCTTTAAAGGTTTAGAATCCACAGAGAAAAGTTCAATAGGGTTGCAAAACTAACCCATAAGAGATAGGGGATGAGGAGTACTCCCGCAAATTTGGAAACTTTAAAGAAATTCAGGATCGTTAATAGGATGGCCATCCAGAGAAGAACGATATCCATCAGGCCAAGAAGAGGTGATTTGAGTCCGAAAAAAGCTGCTGACCAAAGGATGTTGAGAATTAACTGAGCAAAGAAGAAAATGAAGGAAATTTTAAACTTTGGATGATCTGTCTTCCGCCAAACAAAGAAGAGAGATATTCCCATGAGGATAAATAGACTGATCCAGACTGGACTGAATATCCAATTGGGAGGGGTGAAGAAAGGCTTATTTAATGTTTTATACCAGGTCGGAATGGCCGGGGTGGTAAAGAGAGAGCCCAAAAAACCTGCTATCTGACAGAGAATAACGCTTGCTACCAGCTTAAGGATATCGTTGATCTTCATCTTTACCTCTTCCTCTCTTCATCTTTTTCCCATAGGCGGGGTATTAAAAATGGGGTTCTCCTCTTGTATTCTAAATATTCAGAACCGAATCGCTCCTCCAATTCTTTTTCTTCTATCAGCTTAATGTATATTAAAATCCCCACTGGATAAACCAGACCTAATCCAACGGCAGAAAGGGAACCCAGCCAGATGGCGACCCCAAGATAAAAGAGTGTTGTTCCCAAAGTCATTGGGTTTCGACAGTAAGTGTAAGGCTCCCTAATAACCAATTTTTGAGTTGCCATCAGGGGGATCGGAGTTCCTTTTCCAAATGAAAACTGAACTTTCACCGTCCAGTTGGCAAAAAGCCAGCCGGCGACGATGAATACCGAAGCGATGACAGGGTTTATTAGTCCATAACGAAATTTTGGAAGGTGAAGGCATCGGTCACTACAGGATGATGCAATGATGATAAACAATGGGATGACAATCCAGAAAATAAAGCCTCCAAAAATCACCGCTAATATCCGCTGCTTCTTACTATATTCATGCTCCGCCCACTTTTTGAACTTATTCACTGAGACTTCTCCTCTTTAAAATTATAACATCGTATTGGGGCGAATAGGCAAGAACGAATTCGGAGAGACTTTTATGTGGTTTTTGGGGATGTAATTAAGTCCAGGAATTGTTTTAAAATCCGAGCGGTCGCTCCCCAGATGATATGTTTTCCATATTGATAGGCATAGACGATTTCCTTCTGCCCTCCCCTGAAGATTTCTCTCTCACTGAAAGAATCTTCGTCGAGTAAGGATCCGAGGGGTACTTCGATCAATTCTGCAATCTCTACCTCGCTTACCTTAAAAGGATAGGGATAGGGGAAGAGGCCAACAATTGGGGTAACAATGAACTCAGTAATGGTCACAATGTCATCTAATACCCCGATGATCTGAACATCACTCTCCTTGAGCCCGATTTCCTCATGAGCCTCCCGGAGTGCGGTATTTATCAATTCTAAATCTTCTTCATCAACGACCCCTCCGGGGAAGGAGATTTCACCTTTGTGATATTTGACCTCTTCAGATCTCTTGGTGAAGAGGAGATGACAATTCTCCTCTTTTTTAAAGAGGGGAACAAGAACCGCTGCATGGGAAAACGGGGGATGTTCGATCACTCTTCTTTTTCTTGAAGAGAGGATGCTCCGTATCTGATCAACAAAATCTTTTTCGCAATAATTCATGTCAAAAATTCCGTGACCGTGTCCGTGATCCGTGTCCGCAAACTAACAGGCTGCCCATTAATTTAGGTAACTTGACCCCTCGAACCCTTTATTGTGAGGATACTTCTTTTATAAACTCATCAAGGGTCATAATCCTTAACAAAGGATAGAGGGCAAAATCCCTATAGAGATTGAGACATTCTTGATGAAATTCTTTTTTTCGACTGGAAGAGCAGTCTTCTAAAAGAATTGCTGAAAAGTCGTGACTGAGTCCATCCATCACCGTCATCAATACACAGACCTCCGTGGTAATACCTGTCACGACGATTGTATCCACACCGAGAACTCGAAGTGTCTGGTCAAGGTCAGTTTTAAAGAAGGCACTAAAGCGCCGCTTGGGCAAAATGATATCTGTCGGCTCTGTCTTTAAGTCATCCACAACCTCTGCCCCTTTTGTCCCCCGTAGAGAATGAGCCTTCATCCTACCTTTAAAGATAAAATCATCCTTTAAAAAACTATCGCAGGCAAAGATGATAGGAAACTCTCTTTTTCGACTTTCCTCCAAAAGTTTCTGAAGATTAGGGATAATGGCTCTTCCCTCTTGAAAGTATGGGTTCCGAGAACTTTCCTTCAAATTATCTTTCAACATATCGACAACAATGATTGCCGGTTTCATGAACGCTCCTTCTGAGTTGGAAAAAACATCTATCGTGTTAGGGTTAAGGTAACGATGTCCGTTTAGTTTAAAGGTAGGGCTATTAGTCTTTAAATTTTTAACGCTCCCCCTTCAACCCTAAAGTGAACTGGCTTCCTAACCTTTACCCAACTTTCATTCTATAGACATGCAGTGCATTCTCTGTTGTCACCTCGGCCACCTTTTCAAGAGATACTTTCTTGACCTCTGCCACTTTTTTAGCCGTATATCGAACATAACTCGGCTCATTCCTTTTACCTCGAAAAGGCTCAGGAGTTAAAAAAGGGGCATCTGTCTCGACGAGAAGCGATTCCAAAGGAATTCTATTGACAATCTCTCTAAAACCCTCCGCATTCTTAAACGTGATACTTCCAGGAATAGAGATATAGAATCCCATATCTATGCAGACCCTTGCCATCTCATAATCTCCAGAGAAGCAGTGGATGATTCCTCCACATTCCTCTGCCTTTTCAGATTTCAATATCTCCAACGTTTCCCGATGAGCCTCTCGGTCGTGAACCACAATAGGAAGTCCTAACTCTTTGGCTAACCCGATCTGTTCTCGGAATCTCTTCAACTGGATGTCTCGTGGCGAGAGGTTTCTGAAAAAGTCCAACCCAATCTCACCATAGGCCCTTACCCTTCCATTTCGGCAGAGTCCCTTTAGCATCGGATAGGTCTGGTCATCGATCTCCTTTGCATTGTGGGGATGAACCCCTAAAATGGCGTAGATCGAAGGATGTGAATTGGCAATCTCAAGGGCCCTCTTCCAATCCTTTCTCTCCGTTCCGACCGTGAAGATATAATCAACCCCTGATTCCTTGGCCCTCTGAATTACTGCCTCCAGATCCTTTTTAAACTCTGGCATTTCTAAATGGGCATGAGAATCAATGAGCATCCAACTTTCCAAAAAATAACGTGACCGTGTCCGTGTTACATGTCCGTTTAAATTGAAATTCAAATGAAAGTCAAAAGGTAACGGTAATGATGCCAGTTTCGTTTAAAGGTTAGGTTGTTCGTCTTTAAATCTTCTATAAGCCGTAACCCTTTGACCATATACGAAACGGGCTTCTTTACCCTTACCTAAAACCGACCCCATTTGAAGAAGCCTACTGCTTCCGCCCAGTCGCTTTGACCCGATTGAAATAATCGATCAACTCTTTGGCTACCTCTTTCGATCGAATGAGGACGGAGACTTCGTTGTTGTTGGTCAGGGCGTAGTAGGTCCAATTTGTGCTCCCCAAAAGGGTGAGATATCGATCCGCAACCATTAATTTAGCGTGGGTGGTTTTAGAGGGTGGATCATAAATGACCTCCACACCCCCTTCCGAGAGAATCTTTCCGGTATGGCGATTTCGCTTGGTCGTCCGATCCTCTCCTTCCCTCACCTCTAAGATCACCTCGACCTTCATTCCCCTTTTCTTGGCATGGATCAACTCTTTGATGAGGAGGTTGGAAGGTGTATTTGGATATTCTTCATAATATCCCATTTCAAACATCATCACCTGAATCGAGGCTTTGGCCTCCTGGATCATTTTCTTTGCGACCTGAAAATACTGGACATCCGTGACCAACTGGACATCCTCTGCTGGAAGTGAATAGGAAAGTGGAAGGTAGAGAGTGGAAAGTAGAAGAAAGAATAAGTTACTCAAGATGATTTTTTTCATCGGAATCATACCCCATTCCCCAATTTAGTCCCCCTCCCCTTCACCCTGTTAGATAAGGTTGTCTATTCAGCCTTGTTATTCAAGAAATCTTCTATCTAACAGGGTGAATCCCCTCCCGCCGAGGGAGGAGGGCCTGGGGATTGGCTGGCGCGGCGAAGGCGGTCCATGATCGCCCGGCCCAGGCCGACTTCAGGAACAGATTCCGCCAGAATCAGGTCCAGGTTCAAAGCATCCAGGCGCCGGATGGCTGAAAAAAGGTTTGCCGCCCCCTCTCTCAAATCGCCCCTTTTCGAAAGAATTTCAACATGAATGAATTTTAAAAAAGGCTTAGGTTCCTTTAAGGCCAGAAACCCGATCCTTTTACCTCGATATGCTTCCGCATCCTTTGCAGACCAATCGAGGACGATGGGCGTTCGGGGAGCGTAGTGCTTGGGTAACATTCCAGGGGCAGATGGTTTGCCATCTTCGATCGGGCTGATCTCCACCTTCCCAATGATTGATTCGATCTCCTCGAGCTCCACCCCACCTGGCCTTAATAACCTGGGTTTCCCTTTTGAGAAAGAGACGATGGTAGACTCCACCCCTACCTCACAAGTTCCTCCATTCAGAATGAAGTCTATTTGATCACCCAGTTGATCCCGAACATGCTCGGCAGTGGTTGGACTCAAATAGCCAAAGGGATTGGCACTTGGTGCGGCAATCGGACAATCCGCCTGCTCAATTAAACTCAATGCCATCTCATGCTTCGGCATTCGGATGGCAACAGATGGAAGACCGGCAGTCACAATATCAGGGACCTCTTCTCTCTTTAAAAGAACAACTGTCAGTGGCCCGGGCCAGAATCTTTCCATTAATTTCTTGGCATCGGATGGAATATCGATGACCAATTTCGCCGGATCGCCATGGCTTGCGACATGGACGATCAACGGGTCGAAATAGGGTCTTCTCTTAGCCTCAAAGATTCGAGCCACAGCAAGGGGATTGAATGCATTCGCTCCTAAACCATAAACCGTCTCTGTTGGAAAGGCAACAATTCCTCCCCGCTTGATGATCTCTGCAGCCTGTTGGATCACATTATTATTATCTTCCATTGTTTCGTAAATCGGAATTTTTGATCTTAGGACATCGGGTAAAGGTAAAGATGCCGGTTTAGTTAATGGGTTAAGTCACCGGTCTTTAAGTTCTTAAACCTAACCCTCAGGCCCCTGACGAAACTGGCTTCCTTGCCCTCGCCATTACCATAGACTAAATTCATGCCTTTCTCTGTTTCAGGGCTTTTGATTTCTCTTCCAGTGTCTTTCTCATTTTGACCCTAAATTCTTCTAACCTTTTTGCAATCTCAGAGTACTTAATCGAGAGGATTTCACAGGCCAGATAAGCGGCATTCTTTGCCCCATCAATTCCTACTGTGGCCACTGGAACCCCTGGTGGCATCTGGACGGTGGAGTAAAGAGCATCCGCACCATTGAGTGCTCCTGATTTTATTGGAACTCCGATGACAGGCAGGGTGGTGTGGCTAGCCAGAACTCCTGCAAGATGGGCGGCCATCCCAGCTCCTGCGATCAATACTTCAAGGCCGCGCTTCCTCGCTGTTTTCGCGTAATGGACTGTTTTCTCAGGCAATCGATGGGCTGAACGGATTTCCATCTCATAAGGAATACCCATCTCTTTTAAAACCTCTGCTGCCTTCTCCATGATCGGCAGATCACTTTCGCTTCCCATCAGAATTCCAACCAAAGGCTTTTTCATAAAAACCCCCGCCCCTCACCCTTCCCCTCTCCCCTTGGGGGAGAGGGATGGTGTGAGGGTAAATTCAAAACTTAAATATCGAAATCCCTGCCTTCGCCGGAGCGGCTTCACGCAGGCAGGCGAAACAAATCCAAAATCCAAATTTTAACATTCAAAGAGATTTCTTTGGGTTCGGGTCATTTGTATTTTGGAAATTCGAGCTTGTTTCATGCCTCGTGCTTTGGATTTCGAGTTTCTTCTTTTAAACATTATCTTAAAAAATTACCAAGAAATTCACAAGAAAATAAAAAGCCCTCTCAGGAAGAAATCGAGAGGGTTCATTTAAAAATCATTAGCACAAAGAACAAATATGTTGCAAGGGGGCTATTGTTTATCTGCTCTTTTTCTCTTTTTATGGCGATCTTTATCGAAAGTTACCTGGTCTTCCTGTGATACAATCACTGATTGGGGATTGAATAGATTGATGATAGGACGTAAAACAAAGAAGATACCCTTGAATAAAATCTTAACAACCAGGACTACAGGTACCAAAACCCAATCAAAAAGTTCGTTGATATTGGCCATGCCCTCGGCCACCCAATTGAAGACGGGTTGAAAGACATGCAACGGCTTGAGGTGAGCATAAATCACGAACAGGATCAGGGTACCGGCAGAGATTGTGAACTTCAGCCCGGCATTAATCTCTATCCCCAGAAACTCATCCATCAGCAACTCTGCGCCGATATTGAAGACTACCAAGTAAGCCGCTGGTTTGAGAATGGGCTCCCTAAGGATCATCCATGTAAATATACCCGCTGCAAAGCGCATAGTGAGGATGCCCATAAACACACCAAACATGACGATATACAGGTTATCAGAGAGTGCGACCACAGCCACCACATTGTCAAGGGAAAAGGCCAGATCGGCTAACTCCACAGCGATGACCACACTCCAGAAGCCTTTCCCCTCCACCCTCTTGGTTCTGACCTGATCCTCCTCACCAGCTTCTGATTCACCCAGATTCTCAAAGGCAAGTTTGATGAGATAGGCTGCACCCAAGATCTTAAGGTAGTGATTGTGGATAACGAAATTGGCCATCACAAGCATGAGGCCACGGCCAAGATAAGCTCCCAGAAGCCCCACTTTGAGGGCAGCAGCGCGTTGGCCGCCCAAGATGCGGTGGACTGGAGGTCCGAGGAACTTGAGAGGGCCGGGCCAAGGTACCATGTCTTTGGGTGGAAGCACAGATACCAAGGCACCCAGAACAGCCGCGTTGTCAATGGAGAGGATCCCCTCCAAGAAGATCACTTGGACAATGATGTAAATGAAACTTGAATCGAAATGCACTTTCCCTCCATCTGCGTTTCTTTCCAAGATTGGGCTAAATTGACCCCAATTATAACCACTTCTAAAAAATTATTCCAAGTTTGTTCTTATTTTTGGAAAGGGAGTACCCAGATCAGTATTGCCGGGATATAGCAGAAAATAAGAGAGATGATGACATATGGCACTGTATAACTGAAAAACTCTTTTAAACTCACTTTTCTCTGGTCTTCTTTCTCACCCATATTCTTTGCCACAAATAAAGCCGGAGCCCCTGCGATGGTCAGGTTGCTTCCCAATGTGCCCGCCCAGAGGAGACACCAATAAAGAGGCCAGGGATTCATCCCGTGTTCCTCTCCGATATCTCTGATCACATAAAGCATGGTAAGGATGTAGGCATCGTGTTCCACAATTCCCACGATCGGTGCAGTCACCCAATAGAGCAAGGTGCTTCCAGCAAGGAGACTCGATTTAATAAACGGGGTAATCCAATCGGCAATGAGCTTAATCACCCCTGAATGTTCCAGACCTCCTACTAACGAAAACAATGAAACATAGAAAAAGATAGCCCTCCAATCGAGTTCAGAAAGGACGTTTTCCAGAGAGGGTATTTCAATATGAAACGCCTCTTTAAAGACTTCAAATATCAGGATGAGGGTGATGGCCCCACACAAGGCAATAAACCCAAGACAGCAACCAAAAACAGGCCGGTTAGCCATCGCAATGATAGTTAGAAGAAAAACCCCACAGACAATGATGGCAAAGCGTTTATCTTTGATATGTTCAAGGTAATTTGCTTCTTCTCCCATGGTTGAAAGATCCATCACCTTTCCCTGATACATCTTCGAAAATTTCCAATAGAAGAAGCCTGTTGTGATGATATAAGAAATCAGAAGAATGAAGAACGAGGAAGGTCGCCCTGAAAACCATAGGAAGCCTCCAAATTCGATCCCCGAGACACTATGGAGCATCTGAGGAGGAAGGTCGCCTAAAAGCATGGCGGTTCCCATGAAGTTGGCACAGAGGCCGACGAATAAGACAGGGCCAAAAGCGGGAAACTTGAACCTCCGACAGGCATGGAATACCACAGGTGCAAACATCAGGACAACGACAACATTGTCGATCAGCATGGAGACAAAACCCGCAAGCATCCCGACAGAGGTGACGAAGATTGCAACATTTCCTTTTGACATTTTTAAAGCAATGGCGGCCAAAAAATCGGGCACACCTGACTTTCCGAAATAGCCCGAAATGATCCATATGCTAAGGAGGATCAAGATTACGTTCCAGTCAACAAATTGAAAGGCCTGAACCTCCGTCATGACACCAAAAAGGATCATTGCAATAATCCCCAGTATTGCAGCGATGACGCTATCGATCCATCCAGTAATTACAAGAACAATGCTACCGAGGAAAATAATACTGGTAATGATTTGGATTAATTCCATATTTATCTACCTTGGGGGATCATAAATCCGCTTCATATAGCATTAAGGACGGGGATGTTGTCCCCGTCCTTAATAAGATTTTAGTGATGAAATATTTGATAGAAATCAAATAATCCCCATGCCTTTTAGGATCGAAAGCATGACCGCTGCGGCCATCACAGACCCGACCTGGCCACCCGTGTTGGCTCCCATGGCATGCATCAAAAGATAATTTTTGGGATTATATTTTTGGCCTTCCTTTTGGACTACTCTTGCCGACATCGGATAGGCTGAAATCCCAGCTGCTCCAATGAGAGGATTAATCTTGCCGCCTGACAAAATCTTCATCAATTTTCCAAAGAGGACACCACAGGCTGTATCGAGGCAAATAGCAAGAAAACCTAGCCCTAAGATGATCAGGGTCTGGGGTGTTAAAAAGACCTTACCATCCATGGTCGCTCCAATCGAAATTCCCAAGAGGAGAGTGACGATGTTGGCAATCTCGTTCTCAGAAGCCTTGGTGAGTCGGCTCACAGCCCCGCATTCTTTCATCAGATTCCCGAGCATGATTGTTCCCAGAAGGGGCAACCCTTTGGGTGCGATAAGGCCTCCAATCACAGTGACGACAAGGGGAA
>Ga0315279_10008452_pt1 | contig 12468 bp, 9 predicted proteins | sample YL17G06_20_MG_FD_203694 | JGI IMG/M metagenome (GOLD analysis project Ga0315279, IMG submission 203694) | Sediment microbial communities from Yellowstone Lake, YNP, Wyoming, USA - YL17G06_20 | ecosystem: Environmental > Aquatic > Freshwater > Lake > Sediment | place: USA: Wyoming | collected... | reverse complement strand
CCCTCTATATCCTCGAGAACGTCGAGGGACTTCCTTTCGAGGAGGTCCTCGTCCGCCATCCCGTCGACGAGGACGCGGTCGTCGACGCCTACGACAGGATCCGAAATGCGCTCGAGGCGGCCGGCCTGCGCCAGTACGAGATCTCGAACTTCGCCCGGCCGGGGAAGGCGTGCCGCCACAACCTGAAATACTGGCGGTACGAACCGTTCATCGGGCTGGGCCCTTCGGCCGGCTCACACCTCCCCGGCAGGCGGTGGCGCAACAAGACCTCCCTCGACGATTGGGCGCAGGCCCTGGGCCGCGGCGAAACTGTCCGGGAAGACGTCGTCGATCTCGGCCCCGTCCTGGCCGCCCGGGAAGCCCTTATTTTCGGCCTGAGGCTCGTCGAAGGGGTCGACCTTGGCGACTTCGCCGAGAGGTTCAAGGTCGACGTCATGGGCCTTTTCGGCCGGGAGGTCGGGGATCTCGTCTGTGAGGGCCTGCTCATTCGGGAGGGGGATCGTTTGCGGATCCCCGTCGACAAGTTCCTCGTCTCGAACGCCGTCCTGTCGCGATTCGTCTAGCTTTCCGGCCGGATTGCTTTTCCGCGGGGGACGGCATAAAATCGGATTTTAATCCCGAAACGCAGGAGCCGGCCATAACGAACAGAATGTTCAGCCCGGTGGACATCGCCCGGAAAGCCAGGGCGGCTCTCAAAGCCAAAGCCGACCCGGCGCGGGCCCGGGGTGCGGAGCGGTATTTCAAGGAAGCGGTCAAGTGCTACGGCGTTCGGGCTCCCGAGATACACGCTCTGGCCGCCGAGCTCTATGGGCTCACCAAGGCGGACTGGACGGCGGCCGAAGCGGTCGGGCTTTGCGATATCCTTTTCGCCGACGCGGAACTCGAGGCCAAGGCCGTCGGCGGCCTGATCCTCTGCCGGTTCAAGAAGGCCTACACGCCGGCGCTCTTCTCCAAGGTTAAGAGCTGGCTGGCCGCCGACCGGCTCGACAACTGGGCCTCCGTCGACGGATTCTGCACGGACGCTATGGGCGCCTTTCTCCGGCGCTACCCGGCTTTCGTCGAGAAGATCAAGGCCTGGACCTTCCACCGGAACCGCTGGGTGAAGAGGGCTTCGTTGGTGTCCTTCATCAAGCTGGCCCGCAAAGGAGAGTTCCTCCCGACGATCTACGAGATCTCGGAATCGGTTTTCCCGATCGACGACGATCTCATCCACAAGGCCAACGGGTGGCTCCTCCGGGAAGCGGGCAAGACCGACCCGGGCCGGCTGGAGCGGTTCCTCCTCGCCCACGGCCCGGCCATCCCGCGGACGACCCTGCGCTATGCCATCGAGCGTTTTCCGGAACCGAAGCGGAAGGCGCTCCTTCGCGATACACGACAGAGGTGAAACGCCACTGCGATTTGGAAGGAGTCCCGATGAAAACGAAAAGGCTGACCATCCTCGTGACTTTTCTGCTGGCCCTGACGACCCTGTCCTTCGGGCCCCAGGAAGCCCGCGTCCTCCGCTTCCCGGCGGTCTCGGCGGACCAGATCGTCTTCAGTTATGCCGGCGACCTGTACACGGTGCCCCTCGCCGGGGGCGTGGCCCGCAAGCTCACCGCGTTCGCCGAGGGCTACGAGGCGTTCGCCCGGTTTTCGCCCGACGGCGCGTCCATCGCCTTCACCGGCGAGTACGACGGCAACCGCGAGGTCTACCTCATCCCGGCCGAAGGCGGCGTCCCGAAACGGCTGACCTACACGCCCTCGCTCGGCCGCGACGACATCTCGGACCGGATGGGGCCGAACAACCTGGTCATGGGCTGGACGCACGACGGGAAGCGCATCGTCTTCCGTTCCAGGATGGCCGAATGGAACGACTTCAACGGCCAGCTCTACCTGGCCGGCAAGGACGGCGGGACGCCGGAACGGATCCCGCTGCCTCGGGGCGGCTTCTGCTCGTTCTCGCCGGACGATACGAAATTGGCCTATAACCGCATCTTCCGCGAGTTCCGGACCTGGAAACGCTACCGGGGCGGCATGGCCGACGACATCTGGATCTACGATTTCGCTTCGAAGAAGGTCGAGAACATCACCGCCAATCCAGCCCTGGACATCATTCCCATGTGGACCGGCGACAAGGTCTATTTTCTGTCCGACCGCGATGAGAACAAGCGGATGAACCTCTACGTCCACGACCTCGCCTCCAAGGAGACGAGGAAGCTGACGAACTTCGCCGATTTCGACATCAAGTTCCCCTCTCTGGGCCCCAAGCACATCGTCTTCGAGAACGGCGGGTACCTCTACACGTTCGACCTGGCCGCGGAAAAAACAGCCAAGGTCCCCGTCGTCATCGCCGACGACATGGTCTCCGGCCGGGCCAAGGTGGTCAAGGTCGACGACCGGGTGACCAATTTCGAGATCGGCCCGGACGGCAAGCGGGCCCTTTTCGGCGCGCGCGGCGAGATCTTCACGGTCCCCGCCCAGCACGGCAACACCCGGAACCTGACCGGGACGCCCGGCGTCCACGAGCGCAACTCCAAGTGGTCGCCCGACGGGAAGACCATCGCCTTCATCTCCGACCGCAGCGGCATGGAGGAGATCTGGCTCATGAACCAGGACGGCAGCGGCGCGCCGCAGCAGCTCACCTCCGGCGGCGACACCTACAAGTACGAGATCCGCTGGTCGCCCGACGGGATGAAGATCCTCTGGAACGACAAAATGCAGCGGCTCTGCTCTGTCGACCTCGCGACCAAGGCGGTCACGCTCGCGGCCAAGGCCGAGTCCGGCGAGATCGTCCAGTTCGCCTGGTCCCCCGACAGCCGCTGGATCGCCTACGGCAAGCCCGAGACCGAGGGCATGAACCGGGTCTATCTCTATTCGCTCGACGCGAAAAAAACCTTCGCGGTGACGGACGCCTGGTACAACTCCGGCGACCCCTCCTTCAGCAGCGACGGCAAGTACCTGTTCTTCGTTTCGGACAGGGACTTCAGCCCCGTTTACAGCTCGACCGAGTGGAACCACGCCTACCTGGCCATGTCCAGGGTCTATTTCGTGACCCTGTCCAAGGACGTGAAGTCGCCTTTCGAGCCGAAAAGCGATGAAGTGGCGGTCAAGACCGGACAGGACGCGAAGGCCGTCGGGGCGGGGAAGCCGGCGAAGGACGATAAGAAACCCGCGGAAAAGAAGGAGGCCGAAGGCGTCCAGCCAGTCAAGGTCGACCCCGAGGGCCTCATGGACCGGACGATCGCCCTGCCGGTCGAGACGGCCAACTACGGCGGGATCAACGCCGTCGGCGATTCCGTCTACTACGGCCGTCAGAAAGACCTCGAACGGGAGACCTCCCTGATGCTCTTCGACCTGGCCGAACTCAAGGAGAAGGACCTGGGCAAGATCCGGGGTTACGAAATCTCGGCCGACAAGAAAAAGATGCTCGTCGCGAAGGACGGGGCCTACAGCATCATCGACTTGCCCAAGGGCCCGGTCAACATCGAAACGAAACTCGACCTCTCGAAAATGGAAATGGCCCTGGACCTCCGCCAGGAGTGGGACCAGATCTACGAGGAGTGCGGACGGCAGATGAAGGAGTTCTTCTATGCCCCGAACATGCACGGCGTCGATTGGGAGGCGCTCCGTCTCCGTTACAAGCCGCTGGCCGGAGCCGTCAACCACCGGGCGGACCTGACCTACGTCATCGGCGAGCTCATCGGCGAGCTCAGCGCCGGACACACTTATGTCGGTGGCGGCGAGCTGCCCGTCGTGAAAAAGGTCAAGGTCGGGATGCTCGGCGCGAAATTCGAACGCGACGCCGCGACGGGCTATTACCGGATCGTCAAGATCCTCAAGGGTCAGAACTGGAACCGGGCCCTGCGCTCGCCCCTGACCGAGGCCGGCGTCAACGTCCGGGAAGGGGAGTACCTCCTGGCTATCAACGGCCGGCCGCTCGACAAGCTCGCCGACATGTACGAGGCCCTCTACAACACGGTCGGAAAACAGGTCACGCTCAAGGTCGGCCCGGCGCCCAACGACAAGGCCGGCCGGGAGGTCGTGGTCGTCCCCATCGAGACCGAGAACGCCCTTTATTACTACGATTGGGTGGAGGGCAACATCGCCAAGGTCGACCAAGCCACGGGGGGCCGGGTGGGCTACATCCACATCCCGAACATGGGCATCGACGGCCTGAACGAGTTCGTCAAACACTTCTACCCCCAGCTCCGCAAAAAGGCGCTGATCATCGACGTCCGCGGCAACGGCGGCGGCAACGTCTCGCCCATGGTCATCGACCGCCTCGTCCGGGAGATGGTCATGGTCGAGATGGCCCGGAACGCGGTCGGCGTCCCGGACCCCGGCGCGGCCTTCCTCGGGCCCAAGGTCTGCCTGGCCGACGAGTTTTCTGCCTCGGACGGCGATATCTTCCCCTTCAGGTTCAAGACACTGAAGCTCGGCAAGATCATCGGCAAGCGGACCTGGGGAGGCGTCGTCGGCATCCGCGGCACGCTGCCCCTGCTCGACGGCGGCGCGCTCAACAAGCCGGAATTCGCGCCCTACAGTCCGGACGGGAAGGGTTGGATCATCGAGGGCGTCGGCGTCGAGCCCGACATCGTCGTCGACAACGACCCGGCCCGGGAATTCGCGGGCATCGACGACCAGCTCAACAAGGCCATCGAAGTGATCCTGGAAGAGCTAAAAACGAAGGGACGGGAGATCCCGCCGATCCCGCCGTATCCGATCAAGAAATAGGGGAGATTATCAGGGTATAAGGGTATGCCGAAGGGGGGACTCGAACCCCCAATCCCTTGCGGGAACTAACCCCTCAAGCTAGCGTGTCTGCCAATTCCACCACTTCGGCAACTATTTCTTTTCGGTCGGCCCGCCCGTAGCGGGGGGCTTCTGCGGGACGGTCTTCTCGGCGGGCAGGGCCGTCTTCGCGTCGGTCCCGGTCTTGTCCGCGGGCTTGGCCGCAGGCGGGGCGGCCTTCTCGGCGGCCGTCGCCGGGGCCTTCTCTCCGCCGACGACGGAGGACCCCTGCCGGCCGGATATGATCCAAAGGCCGAGCGAGGTCAGCATGAAGATGACCGCCGCAGCGGTCGTCACCTTCGAGAGCAGGGAGGCGGACCCGCGGCCCCCGAAAGCGGTCTGACTGCCGCCTCCGCCGAAGGCACCGGCCAGGTCTGCGGCCTTGCCCGACTGCAGGAGGACCGCGAAGATCAGGATCAGACAAACGATGATGTGCAGGATGATGATTAAAGCGCTCACTTCTCTTCCCCGTAGGCGCGGAGGGCCTCCCCGGCGATGCCGACGAAATCGGCGGCGTCGAGGGACGCTCCTCCGACCAGAAATCCGTCGATGTTCTTTTCTTTGAACAGCGGATAAGAATTGGCCGGCTTGACGGAGCCGCCGTAGAGAATTATAGCACAGGTGGCCCTGTCATTTCCATAGTTTTCCCGGAGACGCCTCCGGATGTGGGCGTGGACCTCCTCGGCCTGGCCCGGTGAGGCGGTTTTTCCCGTGCCGATGGCCCAGACGGGCTCGTAAGCGAGGATGATCTCCCCCATTTCAGCGGGGGAGAGGCCGCAAAGGCCGGCCGAAAGCTGGGCGTCGATCCGCTCGGTCGTCCGGCCGCTCTCCCGCTCCTCGAGGACTTCCCCGACGCAGACGATGGGCGAGAGGCCCGAGCGCAAGGCGGCGCGGACCTTCCGGTTGACCGATTCATCGGTCTCCCCGAAATACTGCCGCCTCTCGGAATGGCCGACGAGGACGTGCGCGCAGCCGGCCTCCTTGAGCATGGGGGCCGAGACCTCGCCCGTGTAGGCCCCCATGTCCTCCCAGAAGAGGTCTTGGGCGCCGAGCCGGACGTCCGAGCCGGCGAGGACCGCCCCGACTTCAGCGAGGGCCGTGAACGGGGGGATGAGGACGATGCGGTTTCCCCGCAGGCCGGGCATGGCCGTGGCCACCTTTTGAGCGAGCGCCCGGGCTTCCGGGCGCGTCAGGTGCATCTTCCAGTTGCCCGCGACGAAGGGACCTTGCCCGCTGCCGGCCATCTAGTTTTCCAGGGCGGTTATCCCGGGGAGAGTTTCGTAGGCGATGTATTCGAGGGCGGCGCCGCCGCCCGTCGAGATGTGACTGATCTTGTCCGTGACGCCGGCCTTCTTCACGGCCGCGACGGAATCGCCGCCGCCGACGATGGAGACCGCGCCGGACCCGGCGATGGCCTTGGCGATGCCGATCGTGCCCTGGGCGAACTCCTCGATCTCGAAAATGCCCATCGGGCCGTTCCAGAAGATCGTCTTGGCCCCGGCGATGACGGCCGAATAAACGGCGACCGTCTTGGGGCCGATGTCGACGCCCATCATGTCTTCGGGGAAGGGGAGGGATTCCACGGTCCGGGTCCCGATGCCGGCCTTGGCGGACCTGGCCAGGACATGGTCGAGCGGAAGATGGAAACTCCCGCTCTTCGTCCGGGACTTCTCCAGAATGACCAAAGCGATCTCCCCCTGGTCTTCCTCGACCAGGGATTTTCCCACGCCCAGGCCCTGCGCCTTCAGGAAGGTGTAGGCCATGGCCCCGCCGATGAGGATGTTGTCGGCCTTGCCGAGCAGGCTTTCGATGATCTCGATCTTGTCCGAGACCTTGGCTCCCCCGAGGATGGCGACGTAGGGTTTCTCGGGCGTGTAGACGGCCTTTTTCAAGTAGTCGACCTCTTTCTTCATCAGGCAGCCGGCGGCTTTAACCGGGACGAATCCGGCGATGCCGACGATGGAGGTGTGGGCCCGGTGGCTCGAGCCGAAGGCATCGTTGACGAAGATGTCGATGTCCTCGGCGAGTTTCCTGGCGAACTCGGGGTCGTTCTTCTCTTCTTCCTTGTAGAAGCGGAGGTTCTCGAGCAGGAGCGCCTCGCCTTCGCCGAGGCCGCGCTTGAGGCGGGCGACCTCGTCGCCGACGACGTCTGGGGCCATGACCACCTTGTTGGGGACGAGCTCGGCCAGCCGTTTCGCGGCCGGCTTGAGGCTCATCTTCGGGTCGGCCTTGCCCTTCGGCCGGCCCATGTGGGACGCGATGATGAGCCGGGCGCCGTGGTCGAGGAGCCAGTGGATCGTGGGCAGGGAGGCCCTGATCCGGGTGTCGTCCCGGATGCTGCCGTTTTCGTCCAGGGGGACGTTGAAGTCGACGCGCAGGAAAACGCGTTTTCCCTTGACGTCCAGGTCGGTGATTAAATTCATGTCTGCCTCACTTGGAGATGAACTTGGCCAGATCGACGAGCCGGCAGGAGTAACCCCACTCGTTGTCGTACCAGGCGATGACCTTAGCCAGGTTGCCGTCGATGACCTTGGTCGAAAGCAGGTCGACGATGCCCGAGCGGGGGTCGCCCATGAAGTCCACGGAGACGAGGGGCTCCTCCGTGACGCCGAGGATGCCCTTGAGAGGGCCTTCGGCTGAGCTCTTGAACGCGGCGTTGATCTCCTCGGCCGTCGTCGTCTTCTTGAGGACGGCGACGAAGTCGACGAGAGACACGTTGGGGGTCGGGACGCGAACGGAGAAGCCGTCGATCCGGCCCTTGAGCTCGGGGATGACCAGACCCACGGCCTTGGCCGCGCCGGTCGTCGTCGGGATCTGGGAAATGGCCGCGGCCCGGGCCCGGCGCAGGTCCTTGTGGGGCGCGTCGAGGATCTTCTGGTCGTTGGTGTAGGAGTGGATGGTCGTCATGAAGCCCTTCTCAACGCCGAAGGTCTCGTGGAGGACCTTGACGACGGGGGCCAGGCAGTTCGTCGTGCACGAGGCGTTGGAGATGACGTGGTGCTTTGCCCGGTCGTAGGTCTTCTCGTTGACGCCCAGGACGAGCGTGACGTCCGGGTCGGTGGCCGGCGCGGAGACGATGACCTTCGCGGCGCCGCCCTTCTCGATGTGCTGGACGACGTCCGTGCGCTTGGTGTACTTTCCGGTCGACTCGATGACGACGGAGACGCCGAGGTCCTTCCAGGGAAGCTTTCCGACCTCTTTTTCGGCCAGCACCCGGAGATTTTTGCCGTTGACGATGACGGCGTCCTCGGTCGCCTCGACGTCGGCCTTGAAGGCGCCCAGGACCGAGTCGTACTTGAGCAGATGGGCCAAAGTCCTGGCGTCGGTGATGTCGTTGACCGCGATGTAGTCGATGTCGGGATCGTTCCAGGACGCCCGGAGCATGTTCCGGCCTATTCGTCCGAAACCGTTTATACCTATCCTGATAGCCATGAAAACCTCCTCATGTTCTTGGGAGAAAGGAACTTAAAAAATAACACAAACGACGCTTGTATTCAAGGCCGCGCCGGGGGGCCGTACCGGGGACTATTTCGAGGGCGCAGGGGGCTTGCCCGGGTCGCCGCTCTTCTTGCTCCGCTTTTGCTCGTACATGAGTTGGTCGGCCCGGCTCAGCATCTCTTCGACCGTCGCCGTGTGTTCGGGCTCCCGGACGAAGACCCCTACGCTGACCGACAGGCTGAAACCGGCCTCGGCCGAGGACCGCGAATTGAAGAAGTCGAGCTTCTCCTGGAGCCGCGCCGTGAGGAGGTTGACGTTCATCTCGGTCGCCTCCATGGCCAGGACGGAGAACTCGTCTCCTCCCAGCCGGCCGACGATGTCGGACTCGCGGAAGCTCTTCTTCAAGATGAAGGCGATCTCGGCGAGAGCCCGGTCGCCCATCTTGTGCCCGCCGGTGTCGTTGATCTCCTTGAGGTCATCCATGTCGAGGTAGAGGAGGGCGATCTTCTTCTTCAAGCGGCTGGCGGTCTTGAGCTGCTGCTCGGCCAAGGTCATGAAGCCGCGGCGATTGTAGAGGGTCGTCAGCTCGTCCCGCAGGGACAGGGCCAGGATCTCCTCCTCCATGTGTTTCCGGTCTGTAATATCCGTCAGGACGGCCATCGTCCCGCCGAACAGGGTGCCCTGGACACGCGGGCCGCCGCTGACGAGGAACGTGCGGCGGCTGCCGTCCTTGTGCAGGAAAACGAGCTCATAGCGGGCGGAGATCCCTCTCGAACGCTTCTCGTCCGCCCGGCGGAGGATGGCGTGCTGGTCCTTGGGGACGAACGAAAGGACTTCCCTGTCCATCATCTCCGACGGTGTGATGCCCAGCATGAGCGCCGCGGCCTGGTTGACGAACGTGAACCTGCCTTCGGAGTTGGTCAGGACGAGACCCTCGGTCATGGTCTGGACGGTGCTGTCGCTGAACTTGCGGAGCTGCTCGATCTCCTCCTCCGAGCGCATCCTCTGAGTGATGTCCTTGAGGATGCCGATGATGCCGCCGATCGTCCCGTCGGGCCGCATATATGTCGTCTTGATGAAGATGACGTAGTGCTCGCCGTCCCAGGCCTGCACCGGGGCCTCGTAGACCTGGTGGCCGGGTTTTTCGAGGAGAGACTGGTCGTGTTCCTGGTGTTTCTGGACGATCTCCGCCGGGGCGACATCGTTGATGGTTTTTCCGATAATGTCTTTCTTGGACAAGCCGAGCAGCTTTTCGAATGCTGGGTTTGTGCCCTGGTAGAGCCCCCGGGTGTCCTTGAAGAAGGCCGGGTTGGGCATGATGTCGATCATGAGCTGGATGAACTCGTCCATGTTCTTGTTCGCCTGGTCCCACTTGGCCCGCTCGGCGGCGTCTTGGGCAACCAGGGTCTTCCGCCAGAACATCGAGAGGAGGCCGCCGCAGATGAGGACGAGGGCTCCGGCGATGGCCAACATGAGGCCGGGCCGGGCGATCAACGTCGCCGCAAAGCCGGCCGCCAATAGAACGAAGACGGCGACGAGGTGCCAGGGGATTTTTCGAGACAGGGTGCTAGGTTTATTGGGGTCGATCAAACTGTTCTCATTTTTTGGCCGCGCTCAAAAACTAATGCACTATAATAGCATAAACATAAGGCCCGAGCGAATGCCAACACATTGAGGAGGAGTCCTCCCGGTGACCCTATTAGCCTCATTGGATATCTTTCGAAATATGCTAAAATTGCCTCGAAATCTAGCGGACGGCCGAATTTGAACGGGGCCGCCGGAGGAGTTCCCATGAAGATACTGACCGCGCGGGAAATGAAAGAGATCGATCGGGCCGCGATCGAGGAGATCGGCATCCCGGGGACGGTGCTCATGGAGAACGCCGGCCTGCGGGTCGTCAGGGCCCTGAAGGGCCGGTTCTCGAAGCCCGAGGATGAGACGATCGTCATCGTGGCCGGGAAGGGCAATAACGGGGGAGACGGTTTCGTCGTCGCCCGCCATCTCTTCAATTCCGGAACTGCGCCCGAGGTCTTGCTTCTCGCGACGAAGGAGGAAGTCAAGGGCGATGCCGCGGTCAACCTGGCCGTCGTCCTTAAGCTCGGCATCCCCGTCACCGAGATCCGCACTTCCGCCGAGTGGAAAAAGGCCCGGGTCAAGGTCTTTCACGCCACTGTCATCGTCGACGCGCTGTTCGGAACCGGCCTCCTCAAGCCGCTCGACGGCCTCTTCGCCGAGGCTGTCGTGGACATCAACAAGTCCGCGGCATTCAAGGTCGCCATCGATATCCCATCGGGGCTCTCCTCGGACACCTTCGAGATGATCGGACCCTGCGTCAAGGCGGACATGACGGTCGCGCTCGCCGCGCCCAAGATCGCCCACATTTTCCCGCCCGCCGCCGAATGCGTCGGCGACCTCGTCATCGCCCCGATCGGTGTCCCGCCCTTTCTATTAGAGAAACCCGAATTGAAGCTCGAGCTCGTCGAGGAGAAAACGGTCCTGCCGTTTTTCAAGAAAAGACAAAAAGATACGCACAAGGGTTCCTATGGCCACCTCCTCATCTTCGCGGGGTCGCTGGGGAAGACGGGCGCGGCGGCGCTCGCGGGCAAAGCCGCGCTGCGGACGGGCGCGGGTCTGGTCACGGTGGCCACCGCGGAAGGCGTCCTGCCGATCGTCGCCCGGTCCATGGCCGAGCTCATGACCGAGCCGCTCGCGGAAACGCCCGAGAGAACAATCGCCAAAGAAGCCCTGCCGCGCGCCCTCGAGCTCCTCAATGGGAAAAGCGCGGTGCTCCTGGGGCCGGGGCTTTCCACCCATCCGTCGACCGCCGAGTTCGTCCTCGGGCTTCTCCCCAAACTCAAAGTTCCGGCCGTCGTCGACGCCGACGGCCTCAACATCATCGCCGCCAAGCCGGATATCCTGCGCCGTCTATCGGCGCCCGCCGTCCTCACCCCGCATCCCGGCGAGTTCGCCCGGCTCGTCGGCCGCTCTGCGGCCGAAGTCCTCAAACACCGCTTGGAGCTCGCCCCTGAATTCGCCGCGCGATACGGCGTCACCATAGTCCTCAAAGGATACCGGACGCTTATCGCGGCCCCCGACGGCCGCGTCTACGTCAACCCGACGGGCAACCCGGGCATGGCCACGGGGGGGACGGGGGACGTCCTCGGCGGCATCATCGCCTCCCAGGTCATCCAGGAAAAGGACTTTCTCGGGGCCGTCCTTTCGGCTGTTTTCGTTCACGGACTGGCCGGGGACATCGCCGCCGAAAGGATGGGTGAGAAATCGCTCACCGCCGGCGATATCATCCGCTGCCTGCCGCCGGCCTTGAAGGCGCTGGCGGGGGAGTGAGCGGGATGACCGGCAAGAAGGCCGGGTCCCGGGCACGCGCCGAGGTCTTCACGACGCGCTCCGAGGAGGAGACGTTCCGCCTGGCCAGGGAGCTGGCCTCGGGGTTCAAGGGAAAGGAAATCGTCCTGATGACGGGCGAGCTCGGCGCGGGGAAAACCGTCTTCGCCAAAGGCGTCGCCGCGGGCGTGGGAGTCACGGACACCAACCGGGTATCGAGCCCTTCGTTCACACTGGTCAATATCTACGAGGGGAAGCACCGCGTCACCCACATCGACCTCTACCGGCTCGAGCGGGAGGCCGAGATCCTCGACCTCGGCTGGGAGGATCTCCTGGGGGAGGGGATCGTCCTCGTCGAGTGGGCGGAGAAACTGACCTTGCCCTTGGACGGCATCCGCGTCCGGATCGAAGTCGTCGGCGACGACGAGCGCCGGATCACGATCGACGCTTAACCAATTCGGCCAGCGCTCTCTTGAGTTTCACCCCGACTTCATTTGAGCTGTCGTTTAAAGGCCTTTCTCAAATCCTCGGCCGCACGTCTCGCGTCCGGCGCTCCGAGGACTGCGGAGATGACGGCGATTCCGTCAGCGCCGGAAGCGGCGAGGGCTGTCAAGTTCCCGGCGTTTATTCCCCCGATGGCCACGACCGGGATGCGGACGGCCCGTTTGATCGAGCGGACACCCTCCGGGCCGAGAACGGGGAGAGCGGTTTCCTTCGTGGCCGTGGCGAAGGCCGGGGCGGCGCCGACGTAATCGGCCCCCCCGGCTTCCGCCGCGCGGGCCTCCTCGACGGTATTGACGGATATGCCGATTATCCTGTCTCTGCCCAGGATATTTCTGGCCGTGGCCAGGGGCATGTCTTCCTGGCCGAGATGGACGCCATCTGCGCCGCAGGCCAGGGCGATGTCCACCCGGTCGT
>Ga0315279_10008451_pt1 | contig 12468 bp, 9 predicted proteins | sample YL17G06_20_MG_FD_203694 | JGI IMG/M metagenome (GOLD analysis project Ga0315279, IMG submission 203694) | Sediment microbial communities from Yellowstone Lake, YNP, Wyoming, USA - YL17G06_20 | ecosystem: Environmental > Aquatic > Freshwater > Lake > Sediment | place: USA: Wyoming | collected... | reverse complement strand
GTGAAATTCAAGTCGCTTAGCTGGAGACTTGTCAGCTCAGAGAGCCTGATGCCGGTATGAAGAAAGGTTAGGATAATGGCTCGGTCACGGGCGCCCCACCAGGTATTTGGCGGGCAGAGATGGAGCAATGCTCTGACATGCTCTGGGGAGAACACCGGGATAACGATGCTACCCAGAGAAGGTGTGCGAATGTTTCTCATCGGGCTCTGGTCAATGATAGCCTCGGCGATGCACCAGTTGAAAAAAGCCCTCAAGGCGCGAAAGCGACCGTTCAGTGTGCTTTTGCTAACACCAGTGTCTTGGATATGTGCAAGCCACATCCGGATATGTAAAGGGGTGACCTTAGTGGGATCAGCGTCGAAACCCTGGCAACTACAGAAGCGCTCAAATGCCTGAAAAGCCTCTTGATACCATTCCAGAGTACGAGGCGACCGTCCCTCTACCTTCTTGGCCAAGAGGAAGTGGCCAAGTAAGGCAGGTTGTCGTGGCAAATCTGCCACCTGAGAAAGCAGCTTGTCGTAAACCACTCATTTTGGCAGCGCGACCTCTAATTTCGTATCTGTGGAGCGGGAGACGGGACTCGAACCCGCGACAGCCTGCTTGGAGGGCACCGAGGATAAAAGGCGGGAACCCCTTGCCCCCTTTCTTGGATAAATTATAATCTAGGTCGGGACGTATGTCAATCAAGAAGACAGTTCTTGCTCTCGTTGCTTGATAGTAGCAGTATACATTTCTTTCTATTTAGTATATACTACATATTAGAAAGGGTATATAGGTAGAGAGCTATGAATACATCAACACTTTCGGAAAAGGGATGGGTGGTAATACCCCAGGAGCTGCGGGAGCGCTACGGCCTCAAGAAAGGCGATAGGGTTCACGTCATTGACTATGGGGGCGTCATCTCTATCGTACCAGCTTCTGAGGCTCCAATCAAGAACTCAATGGGCATACTGAAGGGCAAGACATCCTTGGTCAAAGAATTGGTGAAATCAAGGCGGCAAGATGCAGAACGCGGGAAATAGCTCGCCTAGAACCAAGGACTATGTGCTGGACAGCTATGCCCTTCTCGCCTACCTGGAGGCTGAGTCGGGAAGCGGCCGCGTTAGAGAACTGTTGGAGGCGGCTAAGCGAGGTAATTGCCACCTCTACATGTGCGTAGTTAATCTGGGCGAGGTGATGTATATTGTGGAGAGGGAGAGGGGGCTTCCCCGAGCCCAGGAGACGCTGGCCCGTATTGACGAATTGCCCATTGAGATTATGAATGCTGACCGCACCCTCACCCTGGCGGCAGCCCATCTAAAGATGCAGTGTACCATTGCTTATGCTGACTGTTTTGCCGCTGCCTTATCGCAGGTCAAGAATGCTCCCCTGGTTACAGGTGACCCTGAGTTCCAAAAGGTTAAGCCGGACTCTTCCTTGCAAATAGAATGGCTAGCTAGCCAAGAATAGTTGGAGCCTGTGCCGGAGTAACTTAGGATTAGCTGTCTTCGATAAGATGTAGGAGCATAGAGTAGGTGTTTCCCCACACCATTTGTTACCTATTTTTCGCTTAGTTAAACCATTAAGCTATTATGTCAACTTGTTTTTATAGACAGCTTCAGGTCGCGCTTTGCTCATGAGCTAAAGTAAAACCAGGCGGAATAATTTTACCATCCTCAGATTCAACGCCACTGTCTATGGTTGTGGATTTAGGTTTTACCACGGCTGCCGGAGCTCATTCTACGATGAGCGATAGCTCCGAGATTGCACGAAACAAGCAAATGTACATCAATAAACTGGTTGCCTTTCCGCAACCTAGGTTTTCCATTGTTTCTTATGGATTTCCAGTGTTCATAGGGACTGTCTAGGAAATCCCCATGGTTTTCTGTTATAGCCGTGACCTATTTTTACACTCTAGGTGTTTACAGTATCTTAGGTAGCCACCCCACAATGCAGCGGGCTGTTCACCAGGATGCGATCGGACGAGCCTACAAAAGGACTTTAGTTGCCAGTACTAGGACTTTACTATAGTAGTTACCCCCAACTATTTCGCTATTGATGCCCAACTTCAGTACTCCTACTATGGTAATACAAAGAGAAACCGCTGAAAAGGCGGGTGAGATGTCATGGCAGGTGAGAAGAAGAAATTAGAGGTCGTCATCACCGGTGTGTCAGAGGTTGACGATAAATTGGGAGGAGGTATTCCCTTGGGCTCTCTATGCCTGGTTGAAGGCGATTCCGATGCTGGGAAAAGTGTTCCATGCCAGCACTTGACCTATGGCACGCTAGGTTCTGGTCAAAGCGGAGTTGCCTATTACACTACGGAGAACAGCGTCAAGAGTCTGATTGCTCAGATGGACTCCATCGGTCTGTCAACACTTGACTACTTTCTTTGCGGCCATTTGCGAATCTACCCACTGGCCTTCGGTAAAGGAAACTGCCGGGAAATCTTCAAATTGCTGACGCACCACTTCTCCAGACTACCCAATGAGTTCAAGCTGATAATATTTGATTCCATTACTTTATTATTATCACACAGCAAACCGGTGTTCATTATTGATTTCTTTGCGGAATGTAAATCTCTGTGTGAAAAGGGCCTGTGTATTATCATTGTAGCACACTCCTATGCTTTTGAAGAGGATGTACTCTCCAGAACCCGTTCAGTGTGTGATGCACGTTTCAAGCTCAGGTTAGAAGCGGTGGGAGACCGCATGCTAAAGCTTATGGAGGTCCTCAAGATACGCGGTGCCGACCGGCCCACGGGGGATGTGGTCAGCTTTGACGTGGAGCCCAAAATAGGCATGCGAATTATTCCTCTGTCAAAAGCCAGGGTCTAAGCAGTGAGGTAACCTGAACTGTACAAAATGGACTATTGTTAAAGGTTAGGACACGAGTCCAGCTAAACGGTACTCGTATTACATCGGACAAAAGCAGCGATTATCGTACACCGTTCATTGTGCTCTCCTTAAAAACGTTATAAAATAAATCAATAATCACGCGGAATCGGACATGCCGATGTCTTCCCTATAAACCAATAGGCTCCGGATTCCGCTACGAAGTAGTTAATCAGGGTTGGTGTCAGAATGGAAGACCAGCAGATGTCTTTACAGTTCTCCTCCGAAGGTCTCAAGGTCGTATATGCCCACTACGACCGGAGTGAACCATTCTCATTTCGGATCTTCGATGGTTTCAGTTCACTTCGTGTGCTCACTTATTCAGCAAGCACACCGATGATCGTCAAAATGCTTAACATGTTTGAAACATTCGAGTGCATCTTCGGTTATGAGGGAGTAATCCATGACTTTGGTACGATATTGGCGTTTCAGAAAGACTTCAGCGAGAGACTTCTCGTAGCCGTGAAGGGTCTGAATGACGAAAGGAAGCAATTCATACTTGAAAAGATAACACATGGGCAAGCGCGGTTTTTTGTCGTCAAGGATGCCATTGCCCATTCCAAGATTTATCTGCTAGAAAACCCGGGAAAGAGAAGGGTTATAGTAGGCTCCGCGAATCTTTCTGAAAGAGCTTTCTCCGGTAGACAGGCTGAAACACTTTTGGTCTTTGATGATGAGACAGCATGGGCTCATTACACAAAAGAGTATGAAACCGTTTTAAAGCATTCCACCTGTGAAGTAACGTTACCAGACCTGGCACGTCAAGAGGTGCCGTTGGAAGACGTGGCAATCATGCAAGACGCAAAGCAATCGAAAACCGGCATGACGCTCTATGTCAATACCGATATCACCGCGGCCAGTGTTCCTATTATCGTGCGTAAAGTGGAACGCCTGGCTGAACAATATAATGACATAACAAAGGCGATAGTTAAACCCAAAGGTGCACGGCTGGAAATAACTCCAAGAGTGGTCGGTACAATTATCCAGCTTATCAAAAGCCATAGGGCCAGAAATGAAGAGATCCAAGAGCCAAGCTGGCTTTCAATTTACCTCGATTCCAAGAAGGTGCTGTTATCTGGTAAGGAAATATCCCTTAACGTCAGACCTGAAGAAGTAAAGTCAGATGTAGAATGCTTTGTTGAGTATTTTGAGAATTTCAAGAAAGGCTTCTATGGAAATGTACCCCGCCATCAAAAAGATTTCTTCATGTTCATGTCCTGGTTCTATTTTTCACCGTTCGTCTGTGATCTCAGAAATCACGCGATAGTTTCTGATAAGTTTATTTTTGATTATCCGATGTTTTCGGTACTTTTCGGGAAAAGCAATTCGGGGAAAACGAGCCTTATTCAGACATTAATGATGTCGATGTTCGGTGAGTCGAGTTTCATTGATAAGCAGTATTTTACAGGTGGCAATCTGCGTGGCCTCAGGGTAACGAAGAAGCGATTTCCCGTTGTGTTCGACGACGTGGATAGAGACCGATTTACACGCTATGGAACTGATGTCGTCAAAGACGAGATGTTCATGCTGGATGAATATCCGCCCTTTGTCCTCTCCATGAACGCTGAAAATCAGAGTTTTTCGACGGAAGTCATCAAGCGGTGCCTGATGCTCTATACCAGTGCTTCTTTACCGGACAACGCAGAAAAGTCCAGGGAGCTTTACGAGAGCATTTCGGTGCTCCGCAAGAGAATCTCAACAGCTTTATATCGAGAATACCTTCGTCGAGTACTCGACCGGCTTGCTACCGACGACTTGCCAGTCGATATGCTGAAGTTTTCGTCTCAAATCCTTTCGGCTATTTTCACAGAGCACTGTCAAAACCATGTACCAAGCTGGTGCGCTGTGACCAGCATTGCCGACTACCATGGGAAGAAATATGAGAGAATCCAAATGGATTTACGTAAGCTATATGAGACCAATCGACCTATCTGGGAAATACACAAAGACGAGATTATTCTGAGGGTTCCTCAAATGGAGTCGTATTCATTTCGGCGGGATATTCCCGATTGGCTGCTTAGATCCGGAAGCAAAGCTGGGCAGTTAATACTGGACAGACGAGCGCTTGAAGCGTTCCTGGGGATGTCGTTCAGGCGTTGGTGGTCCCCTTTTCGTAAAAAGATAGTATCCCAATTACCGAACATGCAGACTAGCAAATAACTATCATCAACAAGGGTGAGATGCCTTTACCGCGCCTTCCTGCCTGACTGACATTAGGCTATACAAACCGCCCGATTGTTTAGCTGAAAATGGGGCGTTTGTGGGGTGCAAGTTACTCATATCCTGTGGTTACTTGGGTAATGTTTCCATACTTATCACAAATATATGTGCCCTTCGTTCTGTCAAAGAGGATGTAGTTGGTATCGGCAGTACCATCACCGTTGAAATCGTGACAAGACAAAATGTAGCCTACACCAACAACACCGTGCCCTGTGGTAGCATCAGGGAAACGGCGCATATTATTAGCAGGGACTGTGGCAGGGTTTGCCAGTTCCGTCAGGTTGTTATTCCTCATCATAGTCCACACGGCGTCCTGGACTTTGCGGAACTCAAGTGCCGCTGCCTCCTGTGAGGAAACGGTTGGGACTTCAGTAGGGGTAGTTGTCGGTGCGGGTATAGGAGATGGTGCAATCGTTGGGCTGGGTTCACGTTTTTGGGCGCCTCCTACTGTGGGTATGTTTGGGTCCAGCGGGTTCGGGTCACGGGGGTCCCAATATCCATCACCATCGGAATCTACACTGTTTGGGTCGGTCCCCGCGGTTTTCTCCTGAGTATCAGACCACCCATCACCGTCGGAATCGCCTGTCAAACCCTGGCCTTCTAGGCCCACACACGAAACCATACATAAAAGCAACAATACTATTGAAAGGGTAATGAAGAATTTCATGCGCTTCGCCATTGTTCGTCCCCACACTGCCACTGTTGCTTAAGCGAATGAGTCACATTTCTTATTGCTATTCAACCACATAGAGTCACTGACCAAACGAGTACCTAGCCAAACAGACTAGCGTCATAGAAATTTGTCCTGGCCTCCTCAAGCGCACGATTAAATATATCCCCGCTAGTAACTGCTAAGACCGTTCAACAAAATGATACATCAACCAATGTAGTGAAGCAACAGCCGTCGTGAGCAGGAAGGGAGTAAACCAACTCTTACAATTATTAAGGACACATTCCGCTATTTTGTTGGTTAACCTTTTACTTTAAAGTTACCATTAAATAGACATCGGGATGTTTGCCCTTTCATGAGTATATTATTCTTGTGAAGTGAAAAGATTTTTTAATTTAATCTTGTTAGGATATCTCATTGACAATACGATTGCAAAATACTAAATTAACCTTAACACTAGGTGGTTATATTCCCAAACACTAGAAGGGGGGTTGTTGATGCCTCGGAAAAAAGATTTAATAAAACGGTCGCATATTGGATCATCAAATGGTAAATCAACCGGAATGCGAGCGCAAGCCAACTATGAAAAAGCGATAGCTATCGCCAGAGATGAGATATGGCAGGATATTACCTCCGGTAAAGCCGGAAGCGGATCCATTGCCATCATGGAAGGCGGTAAAATCATTTATGCTGAAGGTTTCGGCATGGCGGATAGAGAAAAGAGTATTCCGGTGGACCCGAACACCCTTTTCAATATCGGTTCGGTCTCCAAGGCCTTCGCGGCTACTGCCATCATGATGCTGGTAGATCAGGGAAAGATCAAACTGGATGATTCCGCGGTCAAATACCTGCCGGAATTCATTTTGGATGATCCCAGGTACAAAGATATCACTGTAAGAATGTTACTGAATCACACTTCCGGTATCCCGGGCAGTACTTTCGCTAATAATTTTGGTTGTGCCTATAACACTGAAATTTTACAGGAGACATTAGATAACCTCTCACACTCACACCTAAAGTATACGCCGGGAGCTATACCGATATATTGTAACGATGGTTTTACCCTGGTGGAAATGATCATAGAGCGTGTCAGCGGCCAAAAATATATTGATTTTTTATCACAAAATATTTTTCAGCCGCTCTCCCTGACCAGCAGCGGATTAAGCGTTGGACAGCGCCTGGGCAAAACGGCGGCAGTCTATTATAAGACGGATACCGGTAAAAAAGAGCCTTTGCAAGTGGTTTCTCTTCTGGGCGCCGGCGGGCTCGGGTCTACCCCTTCTGATTTATGCCGTTTTGCCGATACTTTTTCAGGCAGAGGAACACAAATATTATCTAAAACCGCTCTGGATGAAATCACCAAAGAGCAACCATCCGGACTGGCCGGGAAGTTGCGGAATCCGGAGGCCTCTTTCGGACTGGGCTGGGACACTACCTACGTTCCGCAGTACCAGTCACAGGGAATAAAAGTAATGAGTAAGAGCGGCGGTACAGTTGACTACACCACTTGGCTCCTTACGGCTCCCATATTGGATTTGTACAGACGCAGCTTGATCACTATGCGCGTGCAGATCGATAACCGTGGTGCTATCATCGCCAGCACTGACTCCGACATTACCGAGGTCTTGGGGGACACCTATTCTTATGTGTGGGGTCGTGATGGCGCCTTCGTAGCTAAGGCCCTCGACATGGCCAACTATGATGAAGTCAGCCATGAGTTCTTCAATTTTTGCGCCAATATCATTACCAGTGAAGGCTATCTCCTTCACAAGTATACCGCTGATGGATCTCTGGCAGGCCAATGGATGCCATGGGCAGACGAGGAGGGCAAGCTGCAACTGCCAATTGAAGAGGATGAGACTGCTTTAGTAATATACAGCCTCTGGCACCACTATGATAAGTTCCACGATGTAGAGCACATCCGTTCCCTTTATCGAAAGCTGATTATGAACGCTGCCGACTTTATGGCTAGCTATAGAGAGCCTCATACAAACCTTCCAGCACCTTCATATGACCTTTGGGAGGAACGCCGTGGCATCCACTCCTTTACAGTTGCTGCGGTCTGGGCAGGCCTACAAGCTGCGGCCAACTCTACAGAGATGTTGGGTGAGATAGCACTCACAAAAAAGTACCGTCAAGCGGCTGCTGAGATAAAAGAGGCTGCTATTGAGTATCTTTTTGACAAGAAGCTGGGACGTTTCCTACGCTCGATCAGGGTTGACGCCAACGGTACAGTTGAACCAGACTACATTATCGATAGTAGTATTTGCGGTCTTTTTCTTTTCGGTATGCTGCAAGCTACCGATCCACGCATTGAAAGCACAATGGCAGCACTTATAGATAGGCTTTGGTGTAAAACTGAGGTGGGAGGTGTTGCCCGCTATGAGAATGACTGTTATCAGCAAATCAGTCAGGACATCACCAATGTCCCCGGTAACCCCTGGTTTATCTGCACTATGTGGGTAGCACAATACTATATCGCCAAGGCTCAATCGGTGGACGACCTAAAGCCAGCTCTCCAGATTCTCCATTGGGCTCAGCGCTGTGCTCTCCGTAGTGGCATTCTTGCCGAACAGGTTCATCCTTATTGCTGTACCCCACTCAGTGTATCACCGCTGTCATGGAGCCACGCTGCTATAGTAATAGTGGTCCACGAATATATCGACAAGTACCATGAACTCCGAGCACAGCTACAACACAAGGAAAGAGTCACCTAGTATAGTTATTTCGGTCTTTGAAACTCACGTTGAACAAAATGACTGATTGTTCATTTCGACCCATTTAACAATTAGTCAAAAATGGATATTTCAAGAACTAATATGTGGGTAATTCCCCTCGGGGAGAGAGCAGTCTGTTTTTTAAATGTACAAAAGCCTCAGAGAGCGAATTGTTGAGTCAGCAGGATAGATATGCTAATCTTTTATTCAATGATAGGATTTGATTACGTTGCCTAGGCAAGATTACTCATCAGTTAGGTATAAACCAAAGCCTGGAGATAAAATATTCAGGATACCGCGCGTGAAGCCGTGGCGAGTACTGCTTCCGGTGATGCCAAACACCAAAAATGCCACGTCATCGTCACTTATGTTGATATACGGCTTTGCTGCAATAATAGCGCTTGGTACGGTGTTGCTTATATTGCCAGTATCAAGCAAGACAGGGCAATTTACTTCCCTTATTAACGCCTTCTTCACTGCTACCTCGGCAGTATGTGTGACGGGATTGGTTGTAGCGGATACTGCAAGCCACTGGAGTTTTTGGGGGCAGATAGTAATATTAGCCTTAATTCAAATTGGCGGCTTTGGTTTTATGACGAGCGCAACACTTTTTCTGCTAGCGTTTGGACGTAGGATTGGGCTCAAGGAAAAGATGCTAATTGGTGAGTCCATGGGTATCGCACGGCTGGGTGGCCTGGTCAAAATTGTAGGGCTAATGGCAATGTTCACTGTAGTGCTTGAAATCATTGGAGCGGCAGGTTTCTATCTTCACTTTTCTAACGAAAACCCCATGGGAACATCAGTATTGCTATCTATATTTCAGTCTGTGTCTTCTTTTAACAACGCCGGGTTTGACCTGTCGGGCAACTTCCAGAGCTTATCGAACTACCAGAACGACCCCTTGATTCTGCTGATGACAGCGGCTCTTATTATTTTGGGCGGTATTAGCTTCTTCGTAGTTGCAGACCTCATTAAAACCAGGAACCTATCCAGGCTGTCACTTGATAGCAAGCTAGTTCTGTCCACTACAGCCTGGTTGCTTGTCGTGGGAATGTTAGTCATACTGCTGACGGAATTCAACAATAATGAAACATTGGGTAATCTGTCACTACCCTTAAAAATACTCAACAGCTTCTTTCTATCTGTCTCAGCAAGGACGGCTGGTTTCAGTACAATCAGTATGAACCATTTGGCTAACTATACGCTATTCTTCATGATGCTTCTCATGTTCATTGGTGGGGCCTCAGGCTCTACGGCAGGTGGCATAAAAGTCAACAACTTTAGTATGCTCGGGGCAACGATTTGGAGTACTATAAGGGGCAGGGAATATCCCGGGGCATTTGGCAGGGAATTCGCTATCCAACAGATACACCGTGCATTGGCAGTAGCCTTCCTTTCCCTTGGATTTGTATCCGTGATTGTTTTCCTGCTCACGATTACTGAGGGTTTCAGATTTATCGACCTCCTTTTTGAGACAGTTTCGGCCTTTGGCACGGTGGGATTATCCACGAATATTACTACGAGTCTATCAATGTGGGGCCGGCTAATCATCATCTTGACTATGTTTGTAGGTAGGCTGGGGCCCCTTACGTTGATGCTTGCTCTCGTCCAGCGTCAGAAGGCAACGGATTACCGGTATCCCCGAGAAACGGTAAGGATTGGATAGGAGGTGACCATGAAAAAACAATTTGTCGTCATTGGTTTAGGAAGGTTTGGAGTTAGCATCGCTACTACCCTGCATAGTATGGGGCATGATGTATTGGCTATAGATAAAGATGAGAAAAATGTCATGAATATTGGGTCTCAATTAACTCGGGTGGTTCAGGCGGATGCAACCAGCGAGACGATTCTCAAGGAGTTAGGGGTTGCTGATTTCGATGCAGCCATAGTGGCGATAGGCTCAGCACTCGAGAGCAGCGTTCTATCTACACTCCTATTGAAGAAGCTGGGCGTGCGCTATATTATTGCCAGGGCTAATGACCGACCGCATGGAAGCATCCTGGAGAGGATAGGGGCTGATTACGTAGTGTATCCAGAGCGTGAGACTGGCGTCAGGACGGCTCACGGGATTACTCTGCGTGATGCTACCGACTATATGTTAATCGTCCAAGGATATGGTATTGCCAAGTTGCCGGCACTACCTTACCTTGTCGGAGAAACACTTTCTGACCTCGGATTTGGGCCCAAAGGCAAATGGGAAGTGGCAGTACTGATGATACAACGCAAGAATGAAGTCATAGTCACCCCGGAGCCAGGGGAAATTATTAAACCTGGTGATACTCTTGTTTTAGCAGGCAATGACGATAAAGTAGAAAAATTGTTGTCTGAGGCCAAGAAAAATAATAAGGAAGCTGAAAAAGGAAGATGATAAGTAGCCATTTGGGCACACATGTAAGGTCTTTTTTTTAATTATTACTAATGATATTTTCAAAGTTTCAGCTAAAGATAGATTCTGGTGGTGTTTATGGGAGAAGAAATCAGAGTTGAATTTAATGAGAAAAAAGGTATCTTAAACGTCACTATAGATAATTATGATGCCATAATTAAAGATGACGAGTTAACAGACGAATTTCTTAATAGCCTTTTTGAAGGTTATAAGGGAGTGGAGGATTCTGAAAGAAAGAAGCATAAAGAGAAATTATCGCTATTGAGAAAATTTAGCGAAACAATAAGGAGGAATAAAAGAGAGTACAAGCTCCCTGTGAAGGGAATCCATTTGTATCCGGAGACGATTGTTGATTTTGAATCAGAATATATCAGAAACGTCATAATTAAGTCTGTTGGTTCTGAGGCAGGATATAGTAGAACCATCGCGGACAGATGGGAGCTTATTGAGGATATGACTGTAGGCATAGACTTGCTCATAGATGTAAGTTCAGTTGCCAACGGGTTATACAGATACATCAGCACAGGGGAAATCAAAGAAGGTTTTGCTGGCTTTGGCTATTTGGCTGTATTGGGCATGGCGCTTTTAATTTTATATTTCATCCTCAGAATAAAGGGAGAAGAGCCAAGTAAAAGAAAAAACAGATATTTGACAAACATATTGGGGACGCCTATAACATTACATAGAAAATACGGACCTCAAGACGAAATAACATTCTCCCCGAATTCTACAGAAATTCCACCGGATGCTACTTAATATCCGCAATAGTAAGTTTGAAGGCGTGAGGTTTTCTCTATCTTGACCGGTTATTTTTTCTCTAACCTATATGGGAGTTGTTAACCTAAGCAGGTTTTCGCTATACTTATTTAGCAACGAAACAAAAGTTCGTTATCATCGATAAAAACCAAGGAAGTAGCTATGTCCGGCGGCGAGTCGATTCTCACAAGTACAGAGTTTCAAATGAGCCTGCTAATGTTCGTGGCTTTGGCGGGTTATCTGATCGCCTACCGGATAAACCAGTCTGCGGTCGTCGGTATAATTCTGGCCGGCATAATTGTGGGCCCAAGCCTGCTCGCATTGGTTACATACACCGATTTTGTTTCAACCCTCGCCCACCTGGGTGCCGTCGTCCTTCTTTTTACCATCGGGCTTGAATTCAATATCAAGGATATCGCTAAAATCCGTTATTTCGTAATTGCCTTGTTTGGTATTATTATTCCTGCGCTTGGAGGTTTCTTTCTGGCTGGCCTGTTCGATTTCGATTTTGAGGCGTCCGTATTCATCGGTACGGCGCTCACCGCCACCAGCATTGCTATTACCGCGAATGTGCTCAGGGAAATGGGTAAGCTGCAAACTGAAACAGCCAAGGCAATCATCGGCGCGGCTGTGATAGATGATGTGCTTGCTCTTCTGGCTTTATCGGTCTCGGAGGGACTGGTATCAGGAGAACTGTCAACGGTATCACTTCTTATTACGGCGGCAAAAGCAATAGGGTTTATCGCTATCGGTATTCTTATCGGCAAGTTACTGCTGGGCAGACTTATAGTGCGGTTGGACAAGACAAGTATAGCCGGGAAATATCCGGAGTCTATCTTCATTTTC
>Ga0315279_10008449_pt1 | contig 12471 bp, 15 predicted proteins | sample YL17G06_20_MG_FD_203694 | JGI IMG/M metagenome (GOLD analysis project Ga0315279, IMG submission 203694) | Sediment microbial communities from Yellowstone Lake, YNP, Wyoming, USA - YL17G06_20 | ecosystem: Environmental > Aquatic > Freshwater > Lake > Sediment | place: USA: Wyoming | collected... | reverse complement strand
CTGCGGAATGGATCCTCGAAGTCACACCGAAGCTATCGAAGGCTGCGATCGGAGGCTGCGTTACTTATCGCGAGCTCTACATGAAACAATTTAACCCGAAGTATCCGGTCCATCTTGGGATCGTCGTCGAAGTCGATGATCTCGCCTATCACGACACCCTGAAACGCTATGGGATCACGCTCTGGGTCGTGTAGCTTATAAAGAATAAGGCCCCAGACATAGGTATGTTGCTCCTAAAGCCCGGGGTTTTCGTCTAAGAATTGCTTAATCAGGTTCTTATAGAATTTTAGGTGCTTGCAGTAGCCATGCGTCATACAACCGGTGCAGCTGCAACTCACACGATCAGGATTTCGTTCAATCGTGATCCGATGAGAGACAAACTTCCTGTATGTGCTTGGCACATCAAACCAATAATACAACATAAGCCTCGGGGGGAGGCGGCGGAGTCTTAAAAGGGAAAAGCTCAGAGGCGATTTTGGGGAGGAAAGAATGTATAATAAAATACGTATCCCCGCTGAGAGAAAACCCTCTATCCCAGGCTCCGCACGCGTTCATTAATGCGCTCGCTCGTTAATAAGTTTACTGAGCTCCGCTTTCGTGATGTTCTCAGGATACTCAATCTCGAGATCATCAGCGTAAGCCTTCTGTTTCGCTGTCGCCGGCTCCGCTGCACTCTGCTGCTTCTTCGCATAACGCTCTGTCTGCTGCCTGTCGATCGCCGCGTTCATCTGCCAGTTATGCACCGCCGTAAAGACCGCGACCTGGATCTCGACCGGACACGGTGACTTCATCCTCGCCGCGAGCTTCTCCTTCACCATCAAAAACAGGTTCACCTGCTGCTCCGTCATCGCCTCGTCGGTCACTTTTTCGGCCTCCAGGATTTCGTGCCTGTCGCGTTCTCCGTCGTCAGATCTGCGTGGACCTCCTCCGAGGCCGCAGGTTTGTTATGCGCGCCTAGAATCTCCTCGACGAGGATCATGTTCGTCTCAAGCTCCAGACGTAAAACGCTGCTGTTCTCGCCGTAGACGTCCACACCCGAGCAATACCAAATACCGCGAGCCGTCTGCTCGACCCGGACGTGCGTCTCGTTCTTAACGCCGTTCATGCTTCCTCACTGATTTCTTAATCGCAGCCTTTCGGTCTGCCAATTCAGTTTGATAGTCCTGCTCGAGCGTCGTCTGAGCTTCCTTCTCGATGAAAAAACAGAGCTCAGTCTGAGCCGGCTCCCCTTTCTTAATCGTGTTACGCACCAAACGCGTAACGATCAGCTTAGAGCAATACGGACACTTGGACCGCTGCTCAAAAATAATTTTATCTCCTGGTTTTGACATACTTGTCTACTCCCTTAATGACACCTAGGTATACACCTGTCGGTATATAAAATTATTTATGCAGCTTCGACCCGATACCAAGGATACCCAGACCAATGCTGAAGGTCGCGATAAAGCCCGCAAAATCAATCGGATTCCCGTAATACCAATCAGCCAGGACTTTCCCGATCGCGGTAAGCATGACTCCAGCGGCCCCAATATAGGTCTTATAGCCCTCTAAAATCTTAGTCATAGAGCTTTAATATCTCATCCGGGGTCATAAACCTGTCGCCTTCTCCTTTAAACAGATCCATCACCCTCCCTATAGCCTCCCAATCGCGAGGCTCACTAAAACAACAAAAAGGAAAGAGCTGCTCCCCGCGACAGAGGAGCATAGATTCAATGCCGTCGTAAATGCTCACTTTCTTATTTGACGTCGGAACACCCGCAGCAAGATCTTGAACAACACAAACAGGACCAGGGGCCCGGTCACAAGCCCCGCCGAATAGAACACCAGGGCGAAAAAGATCTCAGGCCACATCAGAAACGCCCCCGCTTCCAAGGATTATCATGCGTGCAGCCAGGACAAGGCCTCCCGCAGACCCGACACTGTTTATACGTATGCACAATGATCTTGCAGCTTGGATCCTTACAACAAAAACCCAGCTTCCCGATAAACATCGGGTCCTTATCAAAGTCGCTAAGATTCGTCACTCCTCAACCTCCGGCTCGTTCGTGTCCGTTTTGACGCGCTTCCCAAAAGATCCGCTGATCGGCACGCCATCCGCGCTCATACTCTTCAAACAAGGGCTGCCCGGACAAAACCCATGCGAATACTTCAACTGCCTCCGATAAACCTCCTCCTCACAAGCAATCTGCATGTCCCTGGGTAAATCGTCGAAATTCGGAGGCAAACCACTACCTCTTTTCACTTTTACCATGATCCACTCTCCGATACCAACTCATCCGCTTCAACGTCTTACCCTTCAAACCCTGATCCCAAAGCCCCGGCAAACGCGCCTTAAACTCATCAGACGGCCGCAGACCCAAAACAACACGCTCGATAACGCCCTGGTTCCTCAAATAACCAAGACGTCCCAAAACCGTCTGCTGCGAGATCCCCGTATGCGTCACGATCTCATTCGGATAAGTGATCTTAAACTCATCAATCACCCGAAGGATCTCCGCGTCGCTGCTGTTCTTACCCGGCTTATCGCTCGGTGGGTTCCATTCCCCATCAGCGTCTACTATCTCCTTTTGTGTATTTATTCAATCACCTCGGCCATGTAAACGTGCCTTTTGTATATAAGCCTTTAGTATGGTAGTCAATGTAATGGTGGTAAAGCCCACCCACACCAACCAAAAAAGACGAGTGGCTTCAGCGACAAATCACGAAAAGTATGTCCCTATATATAAATATATCTCTAAATACTTAGCAATTTAATTAATATAATATACTTAATGATCTCAAGAACACCTGGGATATACCACCACTACACCAACACCACTAAAGACAAAAACGCTCTCGAGGGGAGAATCCAGAGCGAAGCGACAAAAACCGAGAAGCGAAAGCTTCTAAAAGTTCAAACTAACCAACCGACACAAATTACCCAAAAGGGCCTCCACAACGCGCCGAGCGCGCGACTTCGCCGTAGCGAAATTCGAGCGCGAGTTTACCGCCGGTTGCCTGGTTTGTTTGGCTTGTTCGGCTTGTTTCTTCCGTGTTTCCGGCGGCGTGCATGGCGTAGTCAGACTCTTGTCCGCTTCACCGGCTAAAGCGGACTCTGACGTGTTCCGACAACGATTATGACGCTCCAAGACACGCGTCACCAAGTCCTGGAAGGAATAATCTAAGTTGGAATACGCAGCTGCGAGCCGTGCACGACGCAACCTTCTTCCCAGCTGTGCAGCCTTAAATGTTTAGAAACAATTTCTGAACGGTTTTTTCCCCCGGCAAAAAAAAGGAGCTGACTCGCGCCAGCTCTCTACGACTTTATTGGGATTATTAGTTTGTCTCCGTCTATGAGTTCTTTTATGTCTGTTTCTTCGAGCATGACTACGATGTTGTTGTTTGTTTGGAATGATTCGTAAACTTCTTCGCGGTCTTGTTCGTCGTCTGCTTCGGTTCTGTAAACTTCGATTGGGTGGTGGTAGATTGGTTCTAATGTGATTACAATGTAGGTTTTTCCCATTGTTTACACCGCCTCAAAGAAGCTGAATAGGCTTGATTGGTTTGGGTCGGCCAGACGTCTGTTGATAAGTGCGATTGCGTATTCGAGGCTTTTGCGTCGAGCCTCAAGGTATTGTCGCTCCAGTTCGTCCATTAGAAGTCCTCCTGGTCTACGATGCAACCGCATGGGTTCGTGCAGTATGTGATGTATTTTGTTGTGATTAGGCCGTTAAATTCGCAGCCGTCGCAGGGATCTCCGTCCATGTTTATGCGCCCCCTGTTTTCTCAGAGGCGCATGGGATGTGTTTCAGTTCCATTTTCCAGTGATGGTATTTGTTGATCTCCGGCTTATCTTCGTGTGTAAGATACCATTTAAGTCGTGCTATTGCGTCGTCCATTGATCTGTGTGCTTGAAAACCGTCTATGTCGTGGATTGACATGCAGTCGCAGCATGCGAAGCGGATTGTGTATTTCCGTGGGGTCTGACTGTCGAATTTCTCCGATGTGACCCAGAAGTAATAATTGTTCCATTTGTATGCGACCTGTGAGATCCGTGAGTTGAAAAACCTCTTTGCTCCTCCGTCAAAGAAATGGCCGTGATTCGCCTGGTCTGCTCGGATTACTTCGTCGATTGGGATGATTTCATAGTCGAGGACCATGTTTACTGGCCTCCGTTCAGGACCACGGAGGCGTTCTTCATCTGTTGCTTTAGGCGGCTGTTCTCCTCTTGGAGTTGCATTACTGCGTCCCAGAGTCGGTCGATGTTTCGGTAAAAATACTTCGTGTAATCTCCCTTCCCCTGGGTTGCTTGCTCAGATTCCGTCTGAGTCGTTGATTCAACTTTGGCCTTTTTACTTACTACTTGTTGTTGAGTCATGTTTTCCTCAAAAGGTTTACCGGGAAAACATGTTCTTGTCGCCGCAGCGACGCTGTAGAATGGGACGGGCGCGCTCCCGGTAGAGGATGGCGACGTCGCCCGCTTTCTTAGGGCGCGGCGTCAATCCCCACCGACGCTTTTTATAGTTTTCTGGGCTGCTGCACGGAAAAATGTAAAAATGCGTAAATGCGCAGAGTAGCGAAGCGTAACTTCCAGCATTTAGGTGGTCGTCCGAGAGCGCGCGCTCGATGGTTAAAAACTGATAGGTTTTTACCGGAGAGCTTACGTCTCTGTCATTAGGCCTCTCTCCGCATATTCATCTATTGATTTGGAGTAGTTGTAATAATAAGACTCGCACGAATACGTCTACACGTAGGTATTGTATCAGATGGGCTGACTTTGGCCCACGTCCCGGCGTCGTTGCCGGTGGTTGAAGCTCGGACGACGACTTTGGCGGACCAGGGCGACGACCGTCTTGGGGGCTTGGGCTTCTTCTGCTTCGTTTGTTGCTTGTGCTTCTCCCATCAACCTCGTCGTCGTCGGCCGGCGTACTTAGAAAAGCGGCGAAAATAGAGAATAAGGGGGGGGTCTATGCTATGATTTCTTTTTCTTCTGGCTCGATGATCGGATAATATTGGGGTCTGAATCTTAGATACATTCGGTTACATCGCCTCCCCGACGTTGCCGATAAAGAAGGGTGTGCCCTGCGGGCTTTTATACCATCCTGGTTTGATAAATTTCCACATTTAGCTCCTCCATACGATTCCCGGGGTTGTTGGGTCCCAGATCCCGACTTTACGCGTCTTTGCTAATACCTCGGCTTCTCTGTATCGTGTGGGATCATAGGTCGCGTCGTCGAAGATCAGGGCTTTTGCCATGCCTGCGGCGATGCTGCTCACGGCGACGTTCTCGTCGCGGTATGTTGCGACGGCTAAGGTCCTCCCGTATGTGTCGATAGGGAGGTGTGTCTGGATCTTGATATCTACTTTATGGTCGAGTAGTTTCCCTGCCATGAATTGTCTGGATGTCTCCGCGATTGGCTGGCCTGTCTCTGGCGCGTCCATGCCGAGGATCCGTATTTTCTCGCCTGTGTTTGTCTCGAACGTGTCGCCGTCGATCATTTTGACGCACGTGACCGTGGTTTTTATGAAGTCCGGGAGCTGCGAGGTGTCTTGTTCTGATTCTGCTCCCGGGTTTATGAGATCGTCGCTCACGCCGGCGGGAATGTGAAGGGTCACTTCTTTTTTTCGTCCCGCTACTATTTCAATCGTAGTCGCATAGACATCTGTTTTTTTGGTCTTGGTGTTGTATTTTGATACTGCGACGTCGTGATCTCCTTCGACCAGGTTCTTGAACGTCTCCGGCGTCTGCAGCCCGATGGCTTTTCCGTCGATGTAGATATCCGCGTAGGTTGGGATGCTTTTCAGGGCCAGGGTTCCGAGTGTCTGCTGTTTAACGATATCCTGCGTCGCTCTATCGCTTTCTGCCAACTGAATCAGGACGATGAGATCCTGGACGTCCTGCTGCTGCGGGTTCTCAATTCCGAGGGCTCTGGCGTCTCTGACGAGTTGGGTGTGCATGGCTTGGCCCATCATCGCGCGGCTCTGTTTCGCTGCTTGGAGGTAGATTATGACGGATCCAGCTCCGATCGGGTTAAGGACGGCGAAGCTCCGAACGATTTGTTCATACATGTCAAGTGTCGTCCCCCACGTAGGTATAAACTCCGCGAGGTGTTCCCAATCCTTCGCGCCATACAGAAAGTATGCGCCCATGCCGACGCTCTGCGCGCTTTCTTCTATCAGGAAGGCTGCGATTCCGAATGGTTGAGTGATTAATCCGATCACGAGCTGTGATATCGTCCCGGCCCAGTAGAATATCTTGCCGATCAGGTCGTCCGGTTCTTTCCGGTAGGCGAGCGTCTGCCAGGTTCCCGCGAGATCCTGGCCTATTTTGATTCCATCCCAGCTTACGCCGATCGCGTCTCGTTGGGAGTGGTCTGTATCCATTATTATATCCATCCAGTTCTGAGGCATTTAATCTCACTTCCTCGCGTATAGCTTTTGTAGTAGCTCTTGTGCTTTCTTCTGTTTCTCTTGTATTGATATGATCTCCGGGTCTTTCGGGTATGTGTTGTTAAAGACTCCCGCGATCTGGCCCAGCCATCCAACTGCGTCCTGTATCGGTTTAATAACCGGTTTTGCCCATTCAAACATACTACTCACCAAGTTCGGCACAAAATCCGAAATATAATCTTTAATTCCGCTTACTGCGGTGTCAATAAGGCCCTGGATCGCGCCAGGGATCCCTTCAACCGTGGTTTTTAAAGCATTAAATTGCGTGTTCACATACGCGGTTAGTCCGGTCACGGCGTCGTTCCATGCTTTTGATATCGCTGTCGTCGCTGTCGTCCATGCGTCATTAATGCCTTTTACGACGTCATTGATCCAGGTTGTAAGATTATTCGTCGCTGTCTGGATCCAGCTTGTCACCGATGCGGCCGTAGAGGTCCACCATGCGCCGATGTTCTTAAATCCGCTGTCTATCCACGCGGAAAGATCCTTTATCGCGTTATTGATTAATCCGGGGATCGTCGCAAAAGTCGTATCCCAGCCGCGTTTCAGGATCCCGATTTGGTCGTTAAACCAGGTTGTGACGCCATCGACCGCGCCATCTATCCAACTTGACACGGACGCGGACGTCGTGGCCCACCATGATGTTATTCCTTTTGTGACTTCACCAGCGATCGCTGAAAGGCCCGCGTAGACTCCATCAAGCCACCCTCGGAGGCTCTTTAATGGATCCGCGATGAACGCTGCAAGCTGTGTCGCAAAGTTATTCTGGAAGTTTTTAAGGTTCGCGAGAAAGAGGTTGAATTGTCCGGTGACGAATCCGAGCATGGCCTCCCATGATTTCGTGATCGTCCCGATCACCCAGCCGATAGGATCGTTCCAGAAGTCCGGCGTGGATCCACCAGCTGCGCATGTCGGGCTGTTCGCTGTTCTTAGCGTCCAGGCTGTCCCCGCTGGGTTACAGACGTACAGATCTCTGCCGATACATTTTAGTGCGCCGGGTGTGCAGATTATCGGAATTTCGCCTCCACCATTACCATCGCCATTATCACCATTATCGCCGTCATCGCCGGTGACGACGATCGTAAGGCTTTTCGATACTTGTCTTCCTTCGTTAAAAGCCTTTAACGTGTATGTCGTGGTTGTTGTAGGGGATACGGTTTTCGAGCCCGATGTGCTAACAATAGATCCATTAATCTCACAAGAAAGAGCGTTGTTGGTAGTCCAACGGAGAGGAACACTTTTGCCTCTTATAATAAGGTAAACGTCCGCTGTGAACGAGGTGATTACCGGGATTGCTGGCGTTTAGATCACTTACCGGTATAAACCGCTGCGATCTTCGCGGCCTCACGTTCAATCAGAGATCGGGCTTTATTGTTCTCAAAGTCGATCATGCTGATCTTGAGCGTGTGCTCAGCTCCGTTCACTTTAAACTTCGCGCGTTTAAACCGATAGATCCGACCGTTGTCGTCGATATCGGTTCCTTCACCTAACCATACGTCCGTTATTTCCATTCCATTCCACCTTCTTTTATTTCTCTTTCTTCTTAAATGTGATGTTGATATCGCAGTTCTCATATAAAAACTCGAGTTTCTGTTCTACACGTCCGAGTTTGTAATACACGCCTGCGCCCACACCCACCGATGCGAAGATTGCGGCTGCGGATACTACTGTCTCTAACATAATTTCATCTACTCCTCATAACCTGTTACTGTGACGTAAGCGGTGATTACCGACGATTGAACAGTGAGGTTCCTGTTGACTCCTGCGCTCACGATCGGCGTCAGTTGATTGCTGACAAACGGATACGACGCCGTGCAACGTCCGATCATGAAGGTTGTCCCTGCTGACCCATCCCGGAAAGTTACCAACGTCGTCCCTGTCGATGAGATAACGATATCTGTTATGACCCATTTCTTCCCTGTCGCTGGAGTCCAAAGGATTGTCTCCGTTATCGCTGAGAGAGTCGCGTATTTCGTTATCGGTGTGATCTGTCGCGCTGGCGAGTTAATAGGCCGTCCGCTTGGATCCACCAGGATCTGTTTTACATCTCCCGTGCTTGTTACTCCTGACATCACCATTTTTCTACCTCATGGTTCATTCTGCGTGAGAATCACGTTATCAAAATAAACTGTGGACGCTGCAGCCGTTCCGGCTCGATTGGTTATAAACAAGACCAGCATACTTTCCGAAGCGTCCGCGTTCGAACGCATGTTCAGAGCTGAGAGATCATACTCTGAGCTGCCGAAGATCAATCGAACGTATTTCTTCGTATCCGCGTCAATCACCAGCTTCATGTAAAACCATGACCCGAAGTTTACATACGTTCCGTCGTAACGAGTGAGTTCGACATACGCACCCGCCGAGTTCCAGTAATATAATTTCCCTGTATCGTGGATATACATGATCTCCGCGCCGAAAAAGACTGCACCGGTGTATCCAGCGAGATAAAACCTGATCGTCGGTTTCCCTGTATCCATGCAGAACATAAACTCGACGCCAATCCTTCGATCTACCGGCAGATGAAATCGTTTCTCCATTATCACATCATCGTTGAGGTCTACGTCCGTTACTGTTTTCATCGATTGGTTTCCCATCCAAGCTTGAACCGTCGATAAAGCCATGGTCCCGCCTGGGTCGATGGTTGAGCCCCATTTATTTGCTGCCGTCGATTCAAAATCATCATACCAAATCAGGTTTCCCCGGCGGTCCATCGTGCTGCAGGCCCCAAGCCTGGCCGCAAGCTCCGCGTTTTTGACGTTCCCGAAGATCTTGGCGAGCTTGTATTTCGTCGTGTAATCCGGGAGCGTGTGACTCATTTAGTCTCCTCCAAATAATCCTCTGAAGCGGTCCAGCCAACCAGGGGCGAACATCTGCGCGGGGGCGGCCGGCTGCGCTGGCTTGATATCCACATACACATGGTATTCATGCTCGTAGCTGTCGTCCTCGTTCACCGCAAAGAAATCCAGGGTGAAAGGCTCATCGGGGAGCTCGATGCTGTCCGGGATCCCGGTCGGGATAAAGAAACCATACGCCCATTCCTCCGGGTTAAAGGGGAAGATCTGCGTCCCATGATACTCCACCCAGAATTTCAGGAGATCCGCGCATTCCTCCGGCTGGAAAACGATCCATTGGATGATCGTGCCTTTCCCGACCTTCATTTTCTCCATCTGCGGGCTGTTTGTTGTTGTGTTCGCTGGGACGATGCTGGAGAAATGGAACAGGACCATCTACACCCTCGCATACCACGCCCAATCTTGATTTATTATTGCTGTGACGTGAATGTGATCTGCTGCTGCTGCCGAGCTTTGATAAGGGTTTGCTCCGATTTCAACATCAGAAAGCATAACAAGTGTTGGTGTTGCTGCAAGTCCATGAGATATTGCTTGCTCTGCGCCGGTTCCTGTGCTTGTTCCCCAGTTGCTCGTAAAAACGCAACCTGTATATGGTGTCGTCACGTCTTTGATGTAGATGCTGTCTCGTTCACAAACGACCGCTCCGGCTGTACCAGCATTATTTATTCCTCGTGCTAATACATGCGCGCCAACCGTGTTCTCTATAGTGATGTTTTTACACAAAATGCTTGAGAGAGTGTCACTGCAAAGAATTGCGTCGGCGATGCAATCCATATCAAATCTCATGTCTTTAATGATGATATCTGTTCCGTTGTATACTTTAAATCCTACTAAATTTGTAGCTCGGATGAAACCGGAGTATTCACAATTAACGCTACTGTTTGTAACGACGGCTATTGCGGGGGTTGGATCAGGATCTAAGATACAAAAGTTAAATCTCGATTTTAACGTCGGATCTGCAGCTGAGCTACAATCACATGTCGCAGATCCGGTTGAGAGAGAGCCTATTGCTATTAGTTCAAAATCCACATAAGACGCGTCACGCACCAGTAATGATTTTACTGTGCTTTTAATTGATACGCAACCTCGTCCAATTAGTTTCCCAGTCGTTCCCGTGGCACCAATGTTAAATGATTGCGCGCTTCCTATGTCCATGCAATTTTCCAAAATGGTTGCTGTCGTCCCTGTATCAGTCATTGTAAAACCATTGAGATTCCCGCTGCTTAGACAGTTCACAAGTTTAACTCCGCCGCTAACAAGAAAACCAGCGCCATAGGTTGCTCCTCCTTTCTGACCATTGTTTATTGAAATACAGTCGGTGATCAGGACGTTTGTTTTTGTTCGTGCTGCCTCAAAATGTATCCCGCTTTCCCAAGATAATTCAACCTTACAATTATCTACAAAGAGATTTGAAACATTAGCCCCCTCGGCTAAATCCATCCCCGTGCTCCATGTTCCACTCCATCCACATTTATACGCGTGACAGTCGGTTATCCATATATTGTTCAGTTCGTGAGTTTCTGCTAGATTACCACTTAATTGAATCCCATGAAGTCCGCAAGTGTCAAAGAAGACTTTATCCACCCAGATGTCAGAAATAGTGCAATCATTAGCGTAAACCGCAAACGCGGCCTGGTCCGTTGTGCCTGTTACATTGAATATTATATTTTGTAGAACGTACGTGTTGTGGTCTGCTGTGCAATACAGTTTTAATCCTCGAAGTCCAGCTATCTTTAAATCTGATATTTTGACTTTATCCGCGCTTCCCATCTGTAGAATAGTTCCATCCAGATTTAAAATGGTTGTTGGTCCTTCGCCATGTACCCAAAAAGAACCGGGTGTAGCAAGAATTGCGCCTCCGGTTGCGTCAAGCGTGTATGTCCCTTTTTTAATGAACAGTAATCCGCCGGTTGCCATCGCGGTGAATACTGCGTTAAAAACCACTCTTGAATTAACATCGTGAGATATAATCACACCGGTCTGACTGTTCACTCCGACCGTTTCAAGTCCATCTTTATAAATGATGACGCTTGATTCGGTTTCGTAGTCTGTGATGTCCGCCTCTATTAGATAGTTTGGTAAGCGATCTCGCAGTCTCATGGTATCAAAGCTCCCGCTGTCCGGTTTCCTCGATGATCTGCCGTTTCATTTCCCTCTTGATGACTGCGTCGTCGATCTCTGCGGCGACCTCGGGCCAGCTCTGGATCGTATACCATAGCCTTACGTTGGTGAATGTCTTAGCCTGGGATCCATTGTAGACTTTTATCCACATGTAGCCATGCTCGGGGACGTCGATGATGACGGTTTTCTGTTGTGTCGTCGAGGCTGTATCCACTATTGAGAATGTTGTGTAAGTCTGAGTGTCCCAATTATTCCCATCGGGACTATAATAAAAATTGATTACTGCGTCTGTGTCGGACGCTGCGTCAAACGTGACGCGTGCTGTTATAGATAATGTTCTTGCCCGGACGAGCTGGATCGTCTGCCCAGCGACTCCGGTCTCGCCTATCGGGATTAATGGTATTATTGCGAATGGACTTCTCATTTTTTATCACCTATTCCTATGCCTAAATAAAGAAAGAAAGAGGGGGTTTTACTCCCCATTTGGTACGTTGTATTCCGCGATTGTCTTGAGTAGTTCACCGGCTGCTCCGCCTGCTCCGCTGGTTGTCTTGAGGTCGATTCGTCCCCATGCGGTTGTGTCCACACCAAAAGCGTCATCCTCTGAATATTCCACCATCGGGATGTAGATGTTCTGATGCGGGAAAACTCCGTTGATATCGACGAGATATGCTCTCATTCCTGCTGTTGCAGCAAACTGGTCGATGTTCTGCACTTCATCATGGGCCATTGCTTCTTTGTCTGCTGTGACTGCGCCGCTAAGGCTCATCATCGAGATGTGTGTGATTTCGCCGACCATCGTGTCGATCTCATCGGTTGTCGCCAGATCCTTCTTGACGACTGCGTGAACGATCCGCGGGAACCACATGCTTTCGAGTGATTTTAGTTGTTGGTATCCGTGGTTAATCGGCTGCCAGTCTCCATTGTCGAAAGTCATCTCCATACGCTCGATGTAATCAACGAGTTTCTGATTAAGGTGTCTCGCTCCCTGCATGACTCCGAGGAGTTTTTGCCCTCGTGGGATCTCGACGGTCCGGACTGTGCTCACGACGTTCGCCCATGTGTCGAT
>Ga0315279_10008447_pt1 | contig 12472 bp, 8 predicted proteins | sample YL17G06_20_MG_FD_203694 | JGI IMG/M metagenome (GOLD analysis project Ga0315279, IMG submission 203694) | Sediment microbial communities from Yellowstone Lake, YNP, Wyoming, USA - YL17G06_20 | ecosystem: Environmental > Aquatic > Freshwater > Lake > Sediment | place: USA: Wyoming | collected... | reverse complement strand
CGGTAAGACAGGGCGTCCGGGTTCAGCGTGCTGGCGTAGACCGTCTTGACGGCGTGCTGGAAGGCGCGCAAGCGCGCGGCGCGCTCCCCTTGGTTGGGGCAGAACTCACTGTGATACTTGCCCGCGAACGAGCTCCCGAAACTGTCCTCCAGCAGGCTGCTGGAACGAACGATGATGGGCGCCTGCCCAAAGTAGTCCATGATGCTCTCGAACTGATCGAGAATCTCCGGCTGGAAGCGGCCGGCCAGGAAACGCTTTTCGACCGCCTCGAACTCCTCGCGAGTCAGTGTCTGGCTGCGGGAGAGCTGCAGGCGCAGCCGGAAGAGGTCGTTGTGGACGAGGAAACTGAAGAAGACATCGGAGCCAATGTAGAAACTGTCGTGGTCTTCGAGAATCTCCGCGAAGTCGAACTCGCCCGGGTCCTTGAGGAGTATGCGGCGCGCCACCAGCATGCCGCCCGCTTTGCCGCCGATGCGGCCTGACCCGATCAGCCGCTCGCGGATGGCGAGCAGGTCCCGCAGCGTGAGGTACTCGTCGGAGAGCCGGTTGAACTCGGGGTGGCTGCCAATCAGCAGCCGCGCCAGTTCGTGGCGCAAAGCCGCGACTTCAGGCTGGTGCCTGGCTTCCTCATCATCTCCCGCATCCACGTGCTGGCGCAGCTTGCTGTAGACGCTTTCCCATGGGGAGATGGCGCCTGCGGGCGCGGCCAGCGGACTGCGGCGGGCTTCGGCGTCCGGGGCCGCGGGCCTGGGGCTGCCATAGACCGGCTGCCAGTCGGACTCGCTTACGACGTGCGCCAGGAACATGCGGGGGGAGTAGCGGTCCCAGACTTTCAGCGGATGAACATGCATCTCGTCCTGCACGCGGTAGACATCCAAGAGCAGTTGGGTGGTGTCACGAATGCGCGCCACGGTGGTGTGGCCGTGGCGATGGCGCGTCAACCCGAAGTAGGCGACGGTGTCCATCTCGAACAGGAAAGGGCAGGTGAACTGGAAGAAATTGGCGAGCAGTTCATCGGTGGCCCACTCCGCCACCAGCTCCGAGAGGTTGTCGAAAACGTAGAAGGCGCCGCGGCCCTGCGCCTCAGCAATGCCGTGCACCGCGGCGCTGAAGGGGTCGAAGCCGCTGCTGGGATCCAGTTCAATGATGGACAGGCCGGGCTGGGGCGCGAGGACCGGCGGATGAGCCGCGAACCTCAGGTAAACGCACACACGCTTGTCGCGGACGGCGCGCCACGCAAAGGCCCTGGCAAAGTGCATGTACTGCGAAACCTCATCCACCTGCCAGACGACATTGTCCCCAAGGCGGATGCCGCCTACAAGGCTGTCGAGCTGCTCGATACCACTTGGCACCACATCCAGACTCATTGTCCGCAACCCGCTCTCGTGGCCGCGTCAGGCATCAGCGGCTCTAAGTACAGCTCCGCATAAGTCCCTGACCCACTAACCCCCGGCTTCAGCCGGGGGGGCAGGCCCGATGGACCACTGTAGCCCCGTTCACGGGGCTTGCCCGAGGCGCTTGGGCTTAAGCCCTTGGCCACTGCCGGTAACCGTCGTGAACGACGGTATTGGCTCGTGCCTCCGCCTTTTCCCCCGGCTGAAGCCGGGGGTTAGTGGCACGGCGCGAAGGGCCACTTACTTCTGCGGCGCTGTACTAAGGGACTGCCTGGCCGCTTTCAAACCCAGCCCCGCAGGCGCATGGCTTTGGCCACGCGGTCCACAGCCATCATGTAGGCGGCGGACCGCATGCTGACTCCTGTCTTCAGGCTCATGGCGTAGACCGCACGGTACGCCATGGTCATCTTATCGTCGAGCATTCTGCTCACGTCGCCCAGCGGCCAGCAGCAGTTGCTGAGGTTCTGCACCTGTTCGAAGTAACCGACCGTCACCCCGCCCGAGTTGGCCAGGAGGTCCGGGATAATGTGACAGCCTTTGGCCAAAAGAGAGCGCTCAGCACCCGGCGTCAGCGGCGCGTCGGCCAGTTCGCAGACGATCGTGGCTTTGATGCGCGAAGCGTTCTTCTGGGTGATGATGCCCCCCAGGGCAGCGGGGTAAAGGACATCCACCTCGAGTTCCACCAGCGCCTCGTTGCTTATGGGCTTGGCTCCCGGGAAACCTTTCACGGCGCCGGTCGCCAGTTTATGGGCGACCAGCTTCTGCGGATCAAGCCCGGTTTCGAGGCAGACTCCGCCCTGCGAGTCCGAAGCCGCGACCAGCGTGCCGCCGCCGAGCAGATCGGAATGCAGCAGCGCGGCATTCTGCCCCGCGTTTCCGAAGCCCTGAACGGCGAACTTGCCGCGGTGCTTGATGCCGAGCGCGCGCATGGCTTCGCGCACGGCGAAGATACCTCCGCGGGCCACGGCATCGCCGCGGCCCATGCTGCCTCCGACGCCGAGCGGCTTGCCGGAAACGGCCCCGAAATGCGATTCCCGGACCAGGATCTCGTACTCGTCCATCATCCAGGCCATGATCTGTGGCGTGGTGTAAACATCGGGCGAAGGGACATCGCGGCGGCTGCCCAGCCAATTGCCCAGGGCCCGCACGTAGGCGCGGGCGAGACGCTCCTTCTCGGTCTCCGAAAGCTCCTTGGGATTGCATACAATGGCGCCGCTGGCGCCGCCGAGCGGCAGATCAACGCAAGCGCAGCGCCAGGTCATCAAGGCCGCGAGTGACCGCACCGTGTCGCTGGTCTCGTCGGGATGCCAGCGAATGCCGCCGTGACAGGGGCCGCGCGCGGAGTTGTACTGCACGCGGAAGCCGCGGAGGACGCGCACCGTGCCGTCGTCCATTTTCAAGGGCAGGGCCACGTGCAGCTCACGCTGCGGCCAGCGCAGCATCTCGCGGGCCGCGGCATCGAGGCCCAGTTTCGCGGCGGCCTCGTCCACCTGGGCCTGCGCAGTCTGGAAGGGGTTCTCGTTCTCCATTCTATCTCCTTGGCAATTCGGGGGACACGATTCCCAACTCAGTCCCTTGTTGCCCTGGGTCCCTATGTGGGCTGAATTGGGATCGTGTCCCCCGAATTGCAGCCTTCCAGATAACACAACAGTTTCTGCCCAACGGTATCGGCGCCCAGCATGAGCACCTTGCCTCTGAGCGCATCGCTGGGGTCAATGACGCGGACAACCTTGGCCCACTTCTCCTCGTCAGGCGCCAGCCAAGCCAGTTGGTTCGGCGACTGCTCGAAGTAAGCTTCATCCAGGCAGTAGTCCTTGTGCCAAGGGCACAACGCGGCGTATAGTATATCAGATTCAATGAAGTCGCTGAAGAAATGCGTGCCGAGCGAAATGTCCGGAACCAGGTGCTCGTGCATGGCCACGATCTCGCAGACGGCGGATACGGGGCGGATTTCGCGGAATGAAACGGGCACGCCCAGGGCGGGAGTGCTGGTGCCCCAGCGACCCGGGCCCAGCAGCATGATTCTGCGCCGCCGCGCGCCGTCCTGGGCGTGGCAGACTCGCCCCACCACATTGGCCACGGCGTAGCGATCGCTGGTGGGCAGTTCCCCGTAGAGTGAGGGCTTGACGTAGACAATGCGGTCAATGGCGATCAGGCGGCTAAGTCCGATGACCGGGCCGTGCGAGCGCAAGACGACGTTTTCGCCGCGCACATCCGGAAGTGGCGGCCCCTCACCCTGCCCTCTCCCCAGGGGGGAGAGGGAAGGGAGAGGGGGCGCGGCCACGCCCTTGATCAGCAGCGGGCGGCATTGGAGCAAGTTGATCTTGTAGCTCCCGCCGGGCATGAAGTTCAAGGTGAACTCGATCTCCACCGGACAGCCATAGGCTTCGCGCAGGATGCGGAGCATGTCGCGCATGTTGGCGGCGAAGGAGGTCTCGCCGAGCAGGACATCGAAGGTCAGGACCTGCGGGCCGCCGCCCCCCCTCACCCTACCCTCTCCCCCCTGGGGAGAGGGAAGGGTGAGGGGCGCGCCGCGGCCTTCAAAGCGGGCGTCGCGGATGGCGAATTGCTCCATGGGCAGGTCGCGGCATTGTGCGGCCAGGTCAATGAATTCCAGGGACTCCAGAGAGTTGGTTTGCAGGTTCAGAGCATCAACTTTGCGCTGTGCGACCTGCCAGACTTCCTTGAAGCCGGTTTCCGGCCGGCGCGTGGGCGCATTCAGGGCCACGATGCGCGTGTAATCGTCGTCAGTGCGCTCAACCGCCCGGGTGCCCAGGCCGAAGACGAGGCGGAGCATGCCGGCCTGCGGATCAATGTCGCTGTTCCAGACATAGGGGTTGAAAGACAAGCCCACGCCGGCGGCCTGCGGGAAGAACAGGCTGCCATGTTGCCCGCCGGAAACGCGCTGCACCAGCAAGGCCATCTGCTCATCCTTGCCCAAGACGCCCCGCTCGGCGCGGTAGGCAAGCGCCTCTTCGCTCATGCTGCTCGCGTAGATAACCCGCACGGCCTGCATCAGGTCCTGCAGGCGGATGTGCCGCGGGCCCTGATTGGCGCAAAAGACGCTCTCATACTTGCCGGCAAAGGCGTTGCCGTAGTTGTCCTCGAGGAGGCTGCTGGAGCGCACGATAATGGGGGAGAGGCCGAAGTAATCGAGCATGCTGGCGAAGCGCTCTTCTATGTCCGGGGGGAAGGCCCCCATCAGCATGCGTTGCCTGGCTTCCTCGGCACCCTCGAGGAAGTGCTTGGGGTCCTTCTGTTTCTGGCGCAAACGCCAACAGTGATTGTGGACCAGGAAGGTGTAGAACACCTCGGAGCCGACGTAAAAGGAGTCATGCGGTTCCAGCAATTCCTGCCAGCGCGGGTCGGCGTGCTTAAGGATGGCGCGGGCCACCAGCATGCCGACGGCTTTGCCGCCGATCAGACCGGAGCTGAGCATGCGCTTCTTGATCTCGAGCACATCGGCGAGCGTCAGGTACTTTTCGGCGAGCCGCAAGACCGGCTCGTCGCGCGTAACGGCGATGCGCAGGCAGCGCTGGAAGGCCTCGGCGACTTTGGCGCAGTCCGTTTCACCCCGCTGGAAGGCCCTGAGCGTTTCGTCGGCGGCGATGAAGGTGCGGGTCCAGCCGCCAGGGCGCTCGGCGCCGAAGTTCAGCCCGGACCAGGAGGCGGTGGTCAGCACGTCGGAGATCTCATTGCTTTCGGTGACGGGGCGGAAATCGGCGCCTTCCCAGACATGCAGCATATGCATGGTCGGGGAATAGCGGTATTTCACCTTGCGGGGATGGACGTACACTTTGTCCCGGTGGCGATATACGTCCACGAGGACTTGCGTGGTCTCCGCGATCGGGGAGGAGGCGTGAAAGGAATGATAGTTTTTGAGCAGCGCATAGTAGGCAATGGTGCGCAGGGCAAAGAGGTGGGGGCAGGTAACCATATAGAAGTTGGCGAGCATCCGGTCGCTGTATTGTTCGAGCGTAAGCTCGGAGAGCGCGTCGAAAACATAGAAGGCGTCCTGGCCAACTCTCTGTATGACATCATGTATCTGGGTGATGAAAGGCTCAAACCCCTCCTCGGGGTGAAGCTGGTGGATTTCGACAGAGGGTCCTTCGGGCACCAGGGCTTCATGCTTGGCGAACCTGAAGTAGATAAGACGCTTGCCTTGGGCGATGGCCCAGTCGCGGTAGGGCTTCACGAACTGCGCGTAGTCGGAGACGGAGTCCACCTGCCAGACGATGTTATCGCCGGGCCGCAAGCCCATGAAGACCCGGTCAAGGCCCGGAAGGCCCGTGCTGAGATGAGTGTTGTCAGGCAGCATGTAGCACCTTCAGCCCGTGCCGCGATCCTCTGGATCGCGGCGCAATCCGGAGGATTGCGCAACGCCCAGTGCCGTCCCCCGGATATTGTGAGGGACGGCACTGGCGCAGTCAACTACACCAAGCCCTGGTCCATCATGGCGTCGGCAACCTTCTTGAATCCGGCAATGTTGGCGCCGATGACGTAGTTGCAGAAACCGCCTTGCTGGCCGTACATCATGCACTGGCTGTGGATCGCCTTCATGATCTGCCGGAGCCGCAGGTCCACTTCCTCGCGCCCCCAGGTCAGTTTCATGCCGTTCTGCGACATTTCCAGGCCGCTGGTGGCGACGCCGCCGGCGTTGGCCGCCTTGCCCGGGGCATACTGGATCTTGTTTTTAAGAAAGACCTCGATGGCTTCGGGGGTGGAGGGCATATTGGCGCCTTCAACGACCAGTTTCACGCCGCGCTTGAGCAGGTTCTGAGCGTCCTTGCCATTGATCTCATTCTGCGTGGCGGAGGGGAAAGCACAATCGGCCTGGGTGTCCCAGAGCGGGTTGTGGTCCGCGGCGTCCTTCGCCGGCACATAGCGCGCGCCCTTGTAGCGGCCCGTGTATTCGCTGATGCGCCCGCGGCGCACGTTCTTCAGTTCCATGACGAACGCGAGTTTCCCGGCATCAATGCCCTCCGGGTCGTGGATCACGCCGTTGGAGTCGGACAAGGTAACGCACTTGCCTCCCAACTGTGTGACCTTCTCAACCGTATACTGCGCGACATTGCCCGAGCCGGAGACGAGGCAGATCTTGCCCTTGATGGATTCGCCCTTCGTGTTGAGCATTTCCTCGGCGAAATACGTGGCCCCGTAGCCGGTGGCTTCCGGCCGGATGAGCGAGCCGCCCCAGTTGAGTCCCTTGCCGGTCAGCACGCCCGAGAACTCGTTGCGCAGGCGCTTGTACTGGCCGAACAGGAATCCGATTTCGCGGCCACCCACGCCGATGTCGCCGGCCGGAACATCCGTCTCCGGGCCGATGTGGCGGAACAGTTCGTTCATGAAGCTCTGACAGAAGCGCATTACTTCAGCATCGCTTTTGCCCTTCGGGTCGAAATCGGAGCCGCCTTTCCCGCCCCCCATGGGCAGCGTGGTCAGGGCGTTCTTGAAAATCTGCTCGAACCCCAGGAACTTGATGATGCTGAGATTCACCGAAGGGTGGAAGCGCAAGCCGCCCTTGTAGGGGCCAATGGCGCTGCTGAACTCGACACGGAAGCCGCGGTTGACCTGGACCTCGCCCTTGTCGTCCTGCCAGGGGACGCGGAAGATTATGGCGCGCTCCGGCTCGACGAGGCGCTCCAGAATCTTCGCCTTCGCGTACTGCTTGTTTTCCGCCAGGAAGCCCTGCAGCGATTCCACGACCTCGTATACCGCCTGATGGAACTCCTTCTGCTCTCTGTCCCGCGCAACAAGTCTCTGCACTAATTCGTTCATGGCCTTCCTTTCTTCCCGCATGGGCAGCGGGTGGAACCTGTGGTAGCTGGGTGTTCTGGTACGGCGACACGAACCAGCTCACGATCACCCAACGTTGACGGAGGAGTAATCTAAGCGGCGCAGATGGACTTTCGATTACATATAAGGTGCATGAGAGCACAATATTAGCCTATGTTATTATATGCCCTCGTGAAAATCAGGCAATACCTCATCGCGTTTCCGCGATTCGGAGGGCAATTGCCGTGCCATCTGGCATACATGCAGGGCATCAGGGCCTATTCCGTGAATATTGGCATTTGATCTCGATTACATAAGCTTCTAAAATGCAGCGCTGAACCCGGGAGTGTGCGCGGATGGATCTTCAAACTATGCGCCTGTTCTGTGAGGTGGTCCGGACCAGAAGTTTTGTGCATGGCGCGCGTGCCATGGAGGTCACCCAGTCCGCAGCCAGCCAGGCCCTGGCCAGGCTTGAAGAGCACCTGGGCACGCTGCTGATTGACCGGTCCCACCGCCCCTTCAGGCTCACCCCCAACGGCGGGAAATTCTACGGCGGAATCCGTGCGCTGCTCAGGCGCTACGATAACATGACCAATGAGGTGCGGGCACTGGCCTCCCAGGTGGGCGGCACGGTAAGCGTAGCCGCGATCTACTCTGTCGGGATGCACGCGATGAGCCGCCACATTCAGCGGTTCATGCTGCGCTACCCGCAAGCCAAGGTCCGTCTCGAGTACCTCCGTCCCAACGTGGTCATCGAAAGCGTGCTTTCACACGACGTGGATTTCGGCATCATCTCGTTCCCCAGCGCGTCGCCTGCGCTGGCCGTAATACCGCTGCGGACCGAGAAGATGGTCTTTGTCTGCTCGCCTACCCACCGTCTGGCATCCCGCAGAGGCATTGAGGCGCAGGACCTGTCGCGCGAAGACATCGTTTCATTCGAACGCGACCTGCCGATACGGCAGGCCATTGACCGCGCGCTGCGCAAACGGCAGGTCAGGATCAACGTCGTAATGGAGTTCGACAATATTGAGAACATCAAGCAGGCCGTGGAAAGCAACGTGGGCGCGGCGATACTGCCAGAGCCAACCGTGTTAAAGGAGAGCGAGTCCGGTTCGCTGGTCGCTCTGCCGCTGGCCCTGGCCGAACTGGTGCGCCCCATTGGCATCATCCATCGCAAGAACCACTACCTTTCGCCGGTGGCCGTCAAGTTCATTGAGGATCTGAAACAGCCGGGCTGAGCCTGGGGTGCCATTCGGAGCCGCGCGCGCAACCCGGATTTCTCACCGCAGAGGTCACAGCGCGGCTGGGCCGCAACCGAAGAAAAGGAATTGAAAATTGGCAACCGTTCAGTGGGGGAGGCCGACGAGTACGGACGAACACGGACTGACACGGACGAACACTGACGAACACGGACTAAACGCTCCCCTGCCCTGGGGAGGCTGAACGGGCACAGGATGTAGAAGTTTCAATTCTCGTAACCGTTGAGGGGACGGGAGGGGACTGACACGGACGAACACTGACGAACACGGACTAAACGCTCCCCTGCCCTGGGGAGGCTGAACGGGTACAAAATGTAGAAGTTTCAATTCTCATTTTTGTAACCGTACAGTGTCCATGAGGTGGGTGTCAGCAAGGCGCGAGCGATAGGACGCATGGGAGGTATAGGACCAATGGAACAGCGCCCTTGCGGTCGCGGCAGGGACTCAACGGTTACCAAGTACGGAATAAGTTATGCAGGATAGCGCCGGGATTGAGGCCGTGATCGAGGCGACGCGGCGGGAGCGTATTGAGAGGAGATACGTGACCGCCACGAAAACGAAGAGCACGGCCTCAAGACCAAGCAAGATGGGCTCAGTTACTTCCTGACGAGGCCGCAGCGTTTCCAGTTTCAGGTTCCAGTTTGGCGCGGCCGGGTGTAATCCGTGTGAGGAGAAGGTTTCAGGTTTCAAGCCTGAAGTTTCAGGTTAGATGCGCCAATGGGAACACTTGAAACCTGAAACCTGAGACTTGAAACCTTGTGGGCGCGTGGCGGTTGGCTGCCACAGCGAGAGCCGGGAGGTTGCGATGGGGAAGCGAGGCGGCGTGAGCCGGCGCGGATTTATGGCGGCGGGCGCCGCTGCCGCTGGAGGGGCGTGGACGGCTGGCGCGCTGCGCGCCACCGCGGAGGAACAGGCTGCGCCGGGGCGGGGCAAACTGCCCGTCGTGGAGACAGTTGACGTGCTTGTCGCCGGCGGAGGACCGGCGGGCATCGGGGCCGCGCTGGGGGCGGCCCGCATGGGCGCCAGGACGCTGCTCATCGAGAACCATTCGTTCTTCGGTGGCGTGGCCGCCTGGGCCCTGGGCATGCCTATCAACCAGATTCAGCCTCAAGGCAAATCGCGCTCCAAGGTCCATGATCTGCTGATCGAGAAGCTCAAAGCCTACGGCGACCAGGCGGTCCGCGCCGGCAAGCATGAACTGTGGTGCAACGTGGAGTACCTGAAGGCCGCGGTGCTGGACGCGCTGGACGAAGCCGGCTGCCGCTACCTGGTGCACGTGCGCGCCGTGGATGCGGTCGTCGAGCACAACCGCGTGGCGGGCGTGGTCATCGCGACCAAGCAGGGGCTGATGGCGGTGCGGGCCAAGGCCGTGGTGGACTGCACCGGCGACGCGGATGTGTCTTACTACGCGGGGGCGGAGACGATGATCGAGGCCGCCGCGTTGATGCCCATGACATTGTCCTTGGCCTTGACCAACATTGATAAGACCAAAGTTAAGTATTCAGATGTGCGGGACGCCATCCATAGCGCCCGCAAGAAGTACCCGCTCATCCCCTCCGGATTCCTGGAAGTGAACCAGATCGCTCACAGCAGCAGTTGGTACATTAACCACTCCGGGACCGCGGACATGGGCCGCGTGGACGCCACTGACCCGGAGCAGCGCACCCGGGCTGAATGCGCCAGCCGCCGCCAGGCGCTCCAGATGGTCCAGGCATTGCGCGAATCGGACAACCCGGAACTGCGGCGCATCGAGTGGATCGGCACAGGCCCGCAGGTCAGCGTCCGCGAGACCCGGCGCGTCAAGGGCGTGTACGTGCTCAGCGAAGAGGACGCCCTGGCGGGCCGCACGTTCGAAGACGCCATCGCCTGGCGCAGCGGGTTCATGGACCCCGGCGGACAGCGGGGCGCGAAGTTCACCAGGATGAAGCTCCACGACGTGCCCTACCGCGCGATTCTGCCGGAGAAGCTGGATGGCCTGTTGATGGCCGGGCGGTGCATCTCCGCCACGCATGCCGGGGCGACCGCCGGCAAGAGCATGGGCAACTGCATGGCCACCGGTCACGCGGCAGGACTGGCGGCGGCGCTGTCCGCGAAGAAAGGTTGCGTACCGCGGGAGCTTAAGGTCGCCGAACTCCAGGACGCGCTGCGGGCTGACGGGGTGGACTTGGCGGTGAAGGAGCGGGACCAGGACTTATAGTTTCAAGTTTCAAGTTTCAAGTTTCAGGTTTGAGGCGGCAATGGGAAAACTTGAAACCTCTCGCCATTGCCAACTGCCACTATGGCCTGCTATTGCCAACGGCCAGTCGGCGCAGGACCGGAGGGTGTACGCCATGAGACACAGGATGACACGGCGCGGCTTCATTCGTGATGCCGCCCTGGGCGGCGCGGGTGTGGTGATCCTCGCCAACAGCAACTCGGTGCGCACCTACGCGGCCAACGAGAAACTCAACGTGGCGCTCATCGGCTGCGGCGGGCGCGGCAAGTGGTACGCGGACGTGATTCCCAAGCAGGCCAATCTGGTCGCGCTGTGCGATGTCAATGAAAGCAAAGCCACCGCCACGTACCGGGAACACCCCGAGACCCCGAAGTTTCACGACTTCCGCGAGATGCTGGACAAGATGAGCAAGGAGATTGACGGCGTCATCGTCGCCACGCCCGATCACACTCACGCCCTGGCCGCCATTACCGCCATGAAACTCGGCAAGCACGCGTTCGTCGAGAAGCCGCTGGCCGGCTGCGTCTACGAGGCGCGCAGGATGCGCGAGGCCGCCGAGAAGCAGAAAGTCGCCACGCAGATGGGCAACCAAGGCTCGTCGGGCGGGCAGTTCCGGCGCGGCGTGGAACTCATCGAGGACGGCGTGCTCGGCGACATCAAGGAAGTCTACGTATGGAACTCAGGGGGCGGCGCGGACAAGAAAGAACGGCCGAAGGAAGAGCAGAAGATTCCGCCCTACCTCAAGTGGGACCTGTGGCTGGGGCCGATCAAGGAGCGGCCGTTCAACGCCGCGTGGCTGGGGTGGAGCATGTGGCGCGAGTTCGGCACCGGGCAGATCGGCATGTGGGGCTCGCACACCAACTATCTGACCTTCCTGTCGCTCAGGATTGCGTCGCTGTGGAAGGCCGATCCGGCGGCTATTGGTCCGCGCGTAGCTAATGCGCCAGGATTGGTGGGGCGGGCGTCCTCGCCCGCCTTGGCCTCGGCGGGCGAGGACGCCCGCCCCACTGTCTCGTTAGCATTGCGCGGACCAATAAGCCGCGCATCAAAGTGAGGGCGGAGGTCTCCGGCATCAACCGCTGCTCGTTTCCGCGATGGGAGAAGATTGACTACCTGATCCCGGCGCGGGGAGAGCTGCCGCCGGTTACGATCCACTGGGTCAACGGCGGCACGGCACCGGGATGGAAGCAGAAGCTCGAGGAACTGGTCGGCCCTCCGGCGGACTGGCCGGAGCCGAAGGAGCAAGAGCAAGGCAAAGAGGAGAAGAAGAAGTGGTCCGATTTCGCCGGCGCGTTCCTCCTTGGCACCAAAGGCCGGATGCACTCCACGGGCCACAACTACACCATTGACCTGCTCCCGGCCAAACAGTTTCAGGGCGTGGACACCAATGCGCCGAAGCGGCTCACGCAGTCGCACGGCATGCCTGAGCCTGACTGGCTGCATCTGGCACGCGACGGCAAGTGGACGGCTTGGTCGGCATTCAGCAGCAGCGGCCCGTACATGGAAATGCTGCTCCTCGGCAATGTGGCCTCGCAGTTTGACGCGGAGCTGGAGTACGATCCGCTGGAAGGCAAGATCGTCAACAACGCCGAGGCTGACGCGCTGCTGCGCCGCGAGTATCGCCAGGGGTGGAGTCTGTGACGACCGGCAGACCGCAGGTTGCCGGACGGCCGGGGCCGCTGTAGCGAAGAACTCATGGGCCGCGCTTGTGCTGCAGCTCCCCACCCCGCGCCTCGCTTGGGGCGGGCCACCCGCGGCTATGGGGTTTCTCCAGGTGTGTCAGGCGCCACGTGAGGCCTGGCACGGGCGGGACGCCCGTGGTACGGCGT
>Ga0315279_10008446_pt1 | contig 12472 bp, 4 predicted proteins | sample YL17G06_20_MG_FD_203694 | JGI IMG/M metagenome (GOLD analysis project Ga0315279, IMG submission 203694) | Sediment microbial communities from Yellowstone Lake, YNP, Wyoming, USA - YL17G06_20 | ecosystem: Environmental > Aquatic > Freshwater > Lake > Sediment | place: USA: Wyoming | collected... | reverse complement strand
CAGAAGTCGATCACGCGGTCCATGGTCTGGTACTGGCGGAGGTGATCGTCGGAGAGGATGCCGTCGGGCGTGAAGGCGTATCCCGGCGGCGCGAAGGCGTTCGGGTAGCGGCCGAGCGAGTGGATCGACCGCCGAAGCTGCTCCCGGACCTCCGGCGTCGCCTGGAATGCCGGGTTGGGCCGCTCGTTGAAGAGCATGAACGCGGCGATGGCCCCGTCCGGGGTCATGTACACGAGGTCGCGCGTCGCCGGGTCGATCATGATGGCGGCGATGCCCCGAGAGATGAGCCCGTCGGAGAGGGTGAACGGCCGCAGCCACCGCTCGCCCGCGATGTCGTACCGGGCGACTCCGCCGTCCGTGGCGACGTAGAGCACGTTCTGCGTCTCCTCGATGTCGTTGACCTGGCGCATCGAGGTCCAGCTCACCCAGTCGCCGGGGTAGTACCCGTCGCGCGCAGCGTCGGCGTCGGCGGCGGCGAGAAGGACGATGGCGAGGGCGCAGGCACCGAGGATGCGGCGGACGCACGGTCGGCGGACGCGCCCGCTCGGGCTTGCCGGGAGTATTGGAGTGAGACGATACATATCGGAGCGATACGATTCCGGCGTTCCACGGCCCGCGGTGCGGCGGCACGCGCGTGGCATCGGCTTTGCCTGTTCGTGCGGGCGGCGTCCGACTGGCCCGAGAAGGACCCGGGCACGCGAGGGCACCGTCGCACGGAGTGTACCAATCATCGCTGCGGGAACAAACCATGACAAGGCCACACCGATCGCCAAGGCACGAGGAGCGTCCGCTGGCAGCGTTCGACCGGTTGGTCGAAGGGTTGCAGGATGCCGCGGTGATGACGGACCCGGCCGGGCTGATACGCCGGTTGAACGGGCCGGCGCACGCGATGTTCGGCTACGCCGCCGCGGAGCTCGGCGGACGGCCGGTGAGCATGCTCGACCAGATGGCGCTGCCCTTAGGGGTCGATGAGGAGTTCACGCGGTCGGTGGCGACGAACGGCGTGTGGGAAGGCTACAGCGCCGGGCGCCGGCGGGATGGGTCGAGTTTCCCCGTCACGATCGCGGTCATCCCGCTCGGCGAGCTGCGCGCGCCACCCTGCGGGTACCTCGTGACCTACCGCGGCGTGGACGAGCGGCTCGAGGTCGTCGGAGACCTCCGCGCGGCGCTCCACCTCGCCAATTCGGCCCGACAGACGCGCCGGATCATCCTCAACTCGGTCACCCACGAGTTTCGCACGCCGCTCGCCGCCATCATCGGCTTCGCCGATCTCCTCGACGGCATGCAGACGCTGCCGCCCCTCGCCCACAACTTCGCGGGCGGGATCCGGCTCTCGGCGCAGCGGCTCTCGGCGCTCGTCGAAACGGTGATCGAGTACGCGCGGGTCCAGGCGGGACAAGGCTTGCTGCAGCCCGACGCGTACCGGGTGCGGCCGCGCCTCGCGCAGTTCGTCGAGCCGTTCGTGCAGCAGTTGCGTCCCGCCAACGTCGAGTGGCGCCTCGCCGTCGATCCGGAGGTCCCCGAGCAGATCACCGTCGATGGCCAGAAGCTCGAGCGCATCCTCGCCGTACTGCTCGACAACGCGCGGAAGTTCACCTCCGCGGGCCACATCAACCTCACCGTGGCGCCCTCGGCCGCCGTGCCGGACATGGTGGAATTCCGCGTCGAGGATACCGGCGTCGGCTACGACCCGTCCCTCGCCGACCGGCTGTTCGAGCCGTTCCGCCAAGCCGAGGAAGGTCTGGACCGCAGCTACTCCGGCATCGGGCTCGGCCTCGCCCTTGCCAGGCAACTCAGCGACCTGCTCGAAGGGACGCTCTCCGCGACGACCGCGCCCGGCAAAGGGAGCACGTTCGTCCTCAGCATACCGGTCCGGCCGTCGTACGCGGCAGCCGCCGGCGCGGTGTAGCACTCAGCCGGCGCCGGGATGTGGTTTCGCCCACTCGTCGAACACGGCGTCGATGTTCGCCGAGGGATCCCGATTCCCCCACTCGCACTGCGCGATGACGCCGCCTCGGCCGTCGTCGAGGGCGCGCCGCACGCGCCGGACGCCCTCGCGCACCTCCTCGGGCGTCCCGAACGGCAGGAGGCGCTGCCGGTCGATCTCTCCCCAGAACGTGACCTTTCCCTTGTACTTCCGGCCGAGCCCCTCGACGTCCATGCAGAAGAGCTGCGAGTTGAGGGCATCCACGCCGATCTCGATCAGATCGGGGTAGATCGCCTCGATGAAGCCGTCCGAGTGGAAGAAGACGAACTTGCCCGCGCCCTTGATGATGGCGCAGTAGTCGCGGTAGAGCGGCTTGTAGAACTCGCGCCAGAGCGCCGGCGAGACCAGGAGCGACCGCTGCGAGCCCCAATCGTCCATGAACTGGATGCCGTCCACGTCCGTCTTCGCCCACATTTCGAGCTCCCGGCAGAAGAAGTCGTGGAGCGTGTCGCGGAGCTGGTAGAGCTCCCGCTCGCCATACGCCAGGTCGAGGAAGAGCTGCTCGGAGCCGCGGAGGAACTGCATGCGTTCGAAGGGGCGCGTCTCGGTGCCGACGCGGACGAACCGGTCGGTCTTCGCGCACGACTCGTTCACCGCGCTGAAGTCCGCCTCGCGGAGGATCTCCCAGGGCACGCGGTAGTGCCGGAGGTTGTCCCACGTCTTGATCGGCGCGTCTTTCACCTCGCCGGCGACGCCCGGCTCCGCCACGTGCCAGAGGGCGCCCCAGGAGTCCATGAAGAAGCCCGTGGCGCCCTGGAGCGCCCGCGCGTACCGCGACTCGCCGTACCGCGCGGCCGGCCCGGTGAAGTCCATCGGGTAGCGCCGCAGCACTTCGTCGATCTCGTCCGCGCGGTACGTCGCCACGCCGGAGAGATACCAGAGGTCGCGCGGCGCCCGATCGGGGCCTTCGAACCGCAGGGCGCGGATGACTCGTTCGCGGGATGTCATGAGGGCATGGTCCTCCTTGTCGGCCAGGGCGGCCGTCGACATGGGCAACGGCCCCGGCTGGGCGCGACGCGACAGGAAGGGCGACCCGGCGGGTCGCCCTACGAAACCTTCTCGTGCGCGTCCATCGGTTGCACCTCCGGCGGGTGCCACTGCGGCTCGAGCACCCGGACCAGCACGACCACCGTCCACGGCGCGCCCGGTTCGAGGGACACCTCCCAGTACGGGAAGACGGCGGAGGCCTGGTACGTCGTCTCGTATCCCTCCTCGGACAGGGACACCGTCTCCACGGGGTAGCGCCATAGATGCGCCGGCACGGACGGCTTCAGGCGGATGTCCAGCCCCTGCCAGTGATCGACGAGGGCGAACTCGCGGACCGCCTCGTGCGCGCCCGACGTGCCGAGGCGCATGTCGCCGGGGCCGCGTCGCCCGTCGATGAGGTAGTACCGGTCGTCGGCCTGGGCGGCGAGGAGGCCGAAGTTCCACTCGCTGCCGAAGATGCCCTTGTACGGCAACTTCCCGAGATTGGTGAGCGTGTACGTCACCACCATGCCCGGGGCATCGGGGGCGACCTCGACACGCTTCGTGACCCGCATCGGCCATGTCTCGGCGCCGCGGCGGACGGTGCCCTCGCACTCCATGGCGATGATGCGCGCGCGCGCCCTCCGCTCGATCCGGTAGCTGTACGGCGCGGTGGCGAACGCTCCCTCGTCGGTGTACTCCATGCCCGCGAAGGCGTCGTGCGTCGTGCCGGGCGCCGGGAAGACGTCGATCATGCACCAGCGGTTGTAGCGATCGTACGGCAGGGGCATCTCGATCTCCGCCTGCCCGGGTTTCGCCTTCACCTCCAACCGCTCGATCTTCGCGTGGTACAGCTCGCGCCGGCGCGCGAGCGTGTCGATGATATTCGTCGGGAAGGCGTACCAGTCCCACTCTCTGAGCGCGCCGCCGGTGTGCGGCGAGATGATGAGCGCCTGCGCGGGGTTCGCCACGATCACCTCCGCCTGGCCGTCCGCGTCGAAGTCGGTCTCCTCGACGACGAGCTTCTTCACTGGCGCGGCCTCCTTCTCGGCCTCCAGCATCTCCGCGTACGTCGCGTGCCGGAGGAAGTTGAGGTAGAGGCCGCCGAAGACCCCGTGCCAGTACGGGCAGTTGCACTGGGACCGCAGCACGTGCGCGCGCGCGGCGGCGACCGTCTCCGCGTCGAGGCGTGAGGCAGCCACGCGGCGGCTCGCGCGGATCATGCGCTTGTGGAGGTTGTTCGCCTCGGGGTACTTCGCCATGAAGTTGCGCCAGAAACCGGCCTGCACGAAATCCTTGTCGTCGCCCTCGGGCAGGCTTTCGAGGAACTCCTCGATGCGCTCGCCCACGTGCGGCGGCAGCGACCAGCGGAGCATCTCGGGGTAGCTGCCGGTCGGCAGGTAGGCTCGGCCCGACGGCGGACGCTCCGCGAGGAACTCGCTGAACGTCTTCGTCTCCAACCAGTCGCCGGCATCCTCGATGGCGGTGAAGAGATCGTCGAACCAGCCCGTCTCGATGACGTTCTCCCACGTCTCGGGCCACGAGCCGAACTTCTCGCCGTCGTCGGCGAAGGTCCACCCGCGACCGGGCGCGGCGTCGTGCTTGTCCTTCAGATAGTCGATCGTGGCCTGGACGACCTCCCACGGGATCGCGTACCGGAGGCGGTAGTCGATCGGGAAGACGGCGAGCGGGTTGCCCTGGTCCTCGGTCATGTAGTACCCGTTCGCGTCGTCCTTCCCGACGCCGCTCGTGAGGAAGTGCGACTGGTCGAGCACCGTGTAGCGCAGGCCCCCGGCATCGGCGGCCAGTGTCGGCACGATCGGCTCCCACACGCGTTCCGCGAGCCAGAACCCCTTCGCCTCGTAGCCGAAGCGGCGGCGCACGTAGTCCGTCAGCATCGTGATCTGCGTCACGGCGTCGTGCGGCGGCAGGACCGGCAGGATCGGCTCGAAGAACCCGCCCGACATCATCTCCGCCTGACCGCGGTCCACGACCTCCTTCACGCGGTCGAGGAAGTCGGGATGGTGCGCGTCGAGCCACTCCAGGAGGCTCCCGCTGTAGTGGAGCGCCACCTTCACCGACGGGTGCCGGTCGAGGTGGTCGAGCAGCGTCACGTACGCGAGGTTGTAGGCCGCCTCGAACACCTTGTCGAAGTTGCCCACGGGCTGATGGTTATGGATGCCGATCATCAATGTCGTCTTCACGGCCATGGTCACGTCTCCCGCATCCGCCGTTCTGCTCACGCCAATCGCAGCGCAAAGCTCCGCAACGGACAGAAGATCGCCCGGCGGGTCGGCTCCCGTAAAGGGGAAGGCCGCCGCGCGCAGGGCGATTGCATGAGGCGGCGTGTAGGCCGATTCGCAGAAGGGGTCAGCACAACGAGTGGTAGGGATTCCTCGACTTCGCGGCGGGCGGAGGGATCAGCCGAAGGCGTGCCGGTACGTCGCCGCTGCGCTCGGAATGACGGCGCATCTTCGGTGGTACTGCGCAACTGAACGCGCGCGGTCATTCCGAGCGAAGCGGCGCACGTTGACTCCGCTTGGGTATCATGGTTGCCCGCCGCGAAGTCGAGGAATCCCTACCATTCAGGACGACGTCTCAAGCGCAGCCGATTGGCCCGTTCATCACCGTATCGGTCGGCCGGTGACGGATCGCCCGTGTGCCGCCACTCTCATGCAATCGCCCTGCCGCTGCGCGATCGACGGGTTCCCTCTGGCGGGCCGTGCGCGTCCCGTGAGAGCGAACGGACACGCCATGACCTGGAGGAGGGACGGCTGAGATGACGACGCAGCACAGGGAATCGACGGCGCCGACGGCGCGCGAGGCGGATGGGGCGCGCCGCTGGGCGGACTCGGCGTTCGGCGCGGGAGCTCTCCCCTTCTCGTTCACCTGCGGCGGCACCCCGTCGGCGGAGCTGCTGAGGACCTGGTCCGTCGCTCGGTCCGATCGCACCCTCGACGACCGGCGGAGGGAGCGCACGCTGACCTTCACCGAGCCGCGCGGTGGCCTCGTCGTGCGGTGCGTCGCGGTGACGTACGGCGACTTCCCGGTTGCGGAGTGGACGCTGTACTTCCGGAACGACGGGAAGGCCGATACGCCGATCCTGGCGGACATCCTGCCGCTCGACGCGCAGTTCGACGGCGCGCACGAGGGCGCGTACGTGCTCCACCACCACACGGGCAGCCCGTGCACGCCGGGCGACTACCAGCCGTTCGCGACGCCGCTCGGGGCGAAGGCGGAGCGACGGATCACCACGTCCGGCGGACGATCGTCGAACAGCGACCTGCCGTACTTCAACGTCGCGTGGGCCGCGGAGCGGGCAGGTGGCGCGCCTGAGCCGTGCGGCGTCATGATCGCCATCGGCTGGCCGGGCCAGTGGGCCGCACGGTTCATCCGCGACGACTGCGACGGGCTCCGCATCGCCGCCGGGCAGGAGTTCGCCCGCTTCGTCCTCCATCCCGGCGAGGAGGTACGGACGCCGCTCATCGTCCTCCACTTCTGGGAGGGCGACCGCGTCCGCGCGCAGAACCTCTGGCGGCGATGGATGCGGGCGCACAACTCGCCCCATCCGCGCGGCGTCGCGCCGGAGCCGCAGCTTGCCGCGTGCAGCTCGCACCAGTTCGGCGAGATGATCCACGCCGACGAGGCGAGCCAGATCCTCTTCGTCGATCGCTACCTCGAGGAGGGGCTGCGCCTCGATTACTGGTGGATGGACGCCGGCTGGTACCCGAACGAGACAGGTTGGCCGAACACCGGCACGTGGGAGGTCGATACGAAGCGGTTCCCGCGCGGCCTGCGGTACATCACCGATCACGCGCACGCCAACGGCGTCCGCTCCATCGTGTGGTTCGAGCCGGAGCGCGTCACCCCGGGCACGTGGCTGTACGAGCAGCACCCGGAATGGCTCCTCGGCCGCGACGGCGAATGGAAGCTGCTCAACCTGGGGAACCCCGGCGCGCTCCATTGGCTCACCGAGCACGTGGACCGGCTCATCGTCGCCCAGGGGATCGACCTCTACCGGCAGGACTTCAACATCGATCCGCTCGGCTTCTGGCGCGCGAACGACCCGCCGGATCGCGAGGGCATCACCGAAATCCGCTACGTCGAGGGGCTCCTCGCCTTCTGGGACGAGCTGCGTCGCCGCCATCCCAATATACTCATCGACACGTGCGCCTCGGGCGGCCGGCGGAACGACGTCGAGGTCCTCCGCCGCGCGGTGCCGCTCCTACGCAGCGACTACATCTTCGAGCCGACGAGCCAGCAGTGCCACACGCACGGCATCGCCCCGTGGATTCCCTTCTACGGCACCGGCATGATCCGCGAAGACGCGTACAGCATCCGCAGCACCATGTGCCCGGCCGTGACCGCCTGCTGGGACGTGCGCCGGAGCGACCTCGACTACGACCTCCTCCGCCGCATGGTCGCCGAACTCAAAACGATCGCGCCATACCAGCTCGGCGACTACTACCCGCTCACGCCGTACCACCTCGGAAACGACGTCTGGACGGCGTGGCAGTTCGACCGGCCCGAACTCGGCGGCGGCGTCGTCCAGGCCTTCCGTCGCCCGGAGAGCTCGTACGAGTCCGCGTGCTTCTTCCTCCGCGGCCTCGACGCCGACGCGAGGTACGTGCTGGCGAACGGCGACGTGCCCGGCGAGACGCGCATGTCCGGCCGCGCGCTCATGGAGGAGGGGCTCGTCGTGACGCTCGCCGAGCGACCGGGCTCCGCGGTGATCATGTACCGGCGGGACGAGGTGTAACCCGCGAGGCGCGCGAGGCGGTCTTGCGCCGCGACGAGATCGGTTGCGTCCTATATGGGGATCGGTTTCCGCGGCCCGTGTGAATGCCACGCCGAGCGGGTCGCCCACGCACCTGCAATGGCTCTCTCAGGAGTCCCCGATGTCGCACGTCCCCTGCTGGATCAGCGGCCGTCCATTCATCCCGATCGCGTCGCTCGGCGGCGGTGCGCCGATCACCGAATGGCTCGTCGCCGGGCCGGTCCCGTTCGACTACCCCGGTGACTTCACCAGGCACCTGCAACACGGCCGGCTGGACACGATCCCCGCCGATCCGCTCGACATCGCCGCGGCGGCAGGCGCAGTCGAGGGACAGGCGTACCCCGACCCGGCGCGACCGGAGCGCATCGGCCGCTGGCGACGACTGAGCGGCGCGGCAGAGTACGATCTCTCGCAGGAGTTCCCGGCGGCGGGCCTCTCGGTGGTCTACGCCGTCGCCCGCCTCGTCGCGGAGGCACCGGCGGACGTCGTCCTCCTCGCCGAGGGGATGATGCGCCACCGGCGGTTCGGCGTGCGGCTGAGCCTGGACGGTGCCGCCGTCACCGAGGGAGGTGAGCCGGCGCTCGTCCGCATCGAGCCGGGCGAGCACGTCCTCGTCGCGAAGATCGCCGGCGCGAGCGGTCCGCGCGGCGGATGGCGGCTCGCGATCCGCGCCGGTATCGTGCGGCCCGTGGGCCACAGGATCGGCCTCGGGCTCGTGCGGCTGCCGGGCTACTGGCGCGGGCCCGAGGATGCGCCGCGCGTCGAGGTCGAGGCCGTCGCCGCGAACCTCTCCGCCGCGGCCGCGTGCACCGATGATCTCGTCGCCGCACTCGACGGCTGCGCGCCCGGGCCGGCTGGGCCAACTGTCACTTTGGAACCTGGTCGGGCGCGGGCGATCCGCCTCTCCGCGCCGCTCGGAGATCGGAAGCCGGGCGAGCGGGTCACGGTGGCGGTCTCACGCGGCGCCGAGCAGGTCGTGACGGAGACGACGATCCCGCCGCTGCCCGTCGCGGGCGTCTACCACGTGCTCGAGGGATTCCATTGCGATCCGGTATGGATCTTCGACCAGCACCACTACAACCTGATCTCGCTCGACAACGTGCGGCAGCTCCTCGACGCATGCCTCGCGGACCACGGCTACCGCGCGTTCCTCCACGAGATCGATTACCTGAAGCCGTTCATCGACGAGTATCCCGATTACCGGGCCGCGCTATTCGGCCTCGTGCGCGAGGGCCGAATCGCCCTCGGCAGCTCGTACAACGAGCCGAACGAGAACAACTGCTCCGGCGAGGCGATCATCCGCAACATCCTCTACGGCCACGGCTTCCACCGGCACTTCCTCGGCGGCGAGCCCGGCGTCTACCACGCCTGGGACGTCTTCGGCCACGCGCCGCAGATGAGCCAGATCATCGCCAAGTCGGGGCTGTCCGGCTTCCTCTGGTGCAAGCACATCCTCGGCTTCATGCCGGTCTTCCGCCACATGGCCCTCGACGGCACGGTCCTGCCGCACATCCGCGTCTCGTACTCGTGGACGAGCCACAGCATGGATCACCTGCGCGACGGCACCGCGTCGCTCCTCGCCGAGAACCGCACGTACGGCCTGCGGCGCCACCTCGTGAACGACAGCTCCGACTTCTCGCCCCCGAGCGGGTGGATGATCGGCCGCGCGAAGGAGATGGCCGACTCGTACCCGCACATCGTCATGTCGAGCGCGGAGGAGTTCCTCCAGGGGCTCGCGGAGGACGGCGCGCGGTTGCGACTCACGAGCCGGACGGAGTCCCAGTACCACGTCGGCACGTTCCACTCGCGGCCGGAGATGAAGATCGCCAACCGGATGTGCGAGAATGCCCTCTTCGCCGCCGAGTGCTGGGCGACCTTCGCCGCGCTCATGGGTGCGACGTATCCCGACCGCGCCCTCGACAAGGCGTGGCGGCAGGTCCTCTTCAACCAGCACCACGACGCGCTGAGCGGCACGCCATGCGACATGAGTTACCTCGACCTCATGGCCGGCTACCGCGAGGCCCTGGAGCTCGCCGGCGGTGTGGCGGCGAGCGCTACCCAGTTCATCGCCGATGCGGTGAACATGCCGGCGGGCGACGCCGCCGGCCTGGTCTTCAACCCGCTCAACTGGGCCCGCGGCGGCGTCGTGACGTTGCCGAAGCCCCACGGTGCGACGGCGGTCGAGGTCCGCACGGCCGACGGCGTGCCCGTCCCGGCGATCATCGAGGACGACGAGGTGAAGGCGCTTGTCCCGGCGGTGCCGAGCGTCGGGTACACGACGGTGACGGTACGAGCGATGGCGACCGCCGGAGTGCGGTCGCCGAACATCGAGGCGGCGTCAGCCGACTCGACGCCGGCCATCGAGAACGAGTTCTGGCGGATCGAACTCGACCCGGCGCGCGGCGGAGGTATCGCGAGCCTCGTGGACAAGGCCGCGGGACAGGAGCTCATCGACCGCTCCATCGGCGTCGGGGACGATCTCGTCGCCTTCGCCGAAGGGGAGAATGCCTGGGAGTTCCACACGTACGGCCCGCGGATCGCCGCATCCGAGTTCCCGGCGAAGGTGGAGGTGACGCGGGCTGCGCTTGGCGAGACGGCGGTCGTGACGGGCCGGCTCGGCGACGTATGCACGTACCGGCGGACGCTCACGGTGCGTCCGGGTCAGCGTGAGATCGAGGCGAGCGTGAGATTGGAGGGCTACCGCGGCCAAGAGGGCATGTTCGCCGTCACGACGCCGGTGCTGCTGGCGGGCGCGCTGCCGGTCTTCGAGGACCGGTTCGGCACGGTCGTCGGCAGGCGCGGCAAGCGAAAGTTCGACTACCGCACCGCCGGGCACGTGCGGCTCTCCGACTGCTTCATCCTGCCCGTCTACAACTGGGTGGAGGCCGGCTGGTCGGCACAGGTGGACGTGGGCGATGGTGCATCGGGACTCAACCTGGGGATCGCCGGCCTCGTGATCTCGCACGACGAGCGGGTCGAGGCGGCGATGGAGCCGCTTCTGGCGGCGCTCGGCCACGTCGGCGTCACCTGCACGCCATACTACGACGATGACGACATGCTGCGCCGCGCGGACCTCGAGCGCGCGTTCCCGCACGGCCCGTTCGACTGCACCCTCGAGAACCGCGCCGACGACGTGATCAGTTGCGCCGAGTGGATCGTCCTCGACGTCGGTGGGGCGAACGCGTACGCGCGTGACCTACTGGCCCGGCTGCCCGACGCCGCGGGCGCGGCCGCGCGCGCGCACCTGGCCGCCGAGGAGACGCGTCAGGGCTGGGGCATGGTCGTCGCCGAGGACGATCGCGTCCCCGACGGCTGGCCGCCGCAACCTGTCCTCCTCGTCTCGGCGGCGACGCACGATGCGCTCGGCGTCGCCATCGTCCGGCTCGGGGAGGACCTCGCGCGCGACGGCCGCATCCGATTGCCTGCGGGCTCGGACCCCCGTCCCCGCAAGGGGACGCTGGACGACCGTGGCTTCGCCATCCTGACGACCGGCACCGGCGCCGCCACCATGGAGCCCGACGGCGCGCTCACCCTCTTCCTCACGCGCACGGCGGCCTTCCCCGGGACGCACCTGCCCGGCCGCCTCGTCCCCGAGCACCGCTCGATGATCCTCCACTACGCGTACCTGCCGCACGCCGGTTCGTGGCGCGATGGCGGCGTCGTGCGGGCCGGGTACGAGTTCGCGCATCCTCTCGCCGTCGCGGTTCCGCGGGATAGCGATGCCGGTCGACGCGCGGCTCTGCCTGTCGAGGGGAGCTTCCTCTCCCTCTCGGCGGCGGCGGCGGTCATCACGGCGATCAAGCCGGCGGGCAACCCGATCTCCCGCTTCGAGGCCGGCCCGAGCGACCCGGCGCGCGGCATCGTCGTGCGGGCGTACGACTCCTCCGGCCGCGGCGCGCGCGGGAAGCTCATGCTGGCCCGACCCATCGCGGAGGCGCGCGCGACGGACCTGATGGAGGAGGACCGCGGGCCGCTCGTTCGCGGCGATGCGTGTGCCGACTGGACGCTCGGCCCGTTCTCGATCGAGACGACCCGTGTCGTGCCGGCGGCGGGCGTCTGGCCCGAGATCGGCGCGGCGACGCTCGGGCCGGATCGGGAGCCGTTCCAGCCGGTCTCGTGCCGGTATTGGCGGCACAACGTCGGCGCGCATCCGCTCGGGTACCTGCCCGTGGCGATCTATCTCGACGGCGACCCGGCGCGGACCGCTCCCGGCGCGACGCACCCGGCCGTGGGCCGCGTCCGCGTGACCGTGGTGAACAACTGCACGGACCGGGCGATCGAGGGCGTCGCGGAGCTTGTCGCGCCGGCGGCGTGGACGCTCCTGCCGGCGGAGGTACCGTACCGGCTCGCGCCGCGCGAGCACATGACGCGCGACGTGACGGTCGCCTTCGGCCACGCGCCGCACGTCGGCCTGCTCAAGGCGCGGCTCGTCCACGAGGGCCAGGTCTACCAGGACGTGCTCGAGGTCGGACGGCGGACGGAGGTCACCGCGAGCGAGCCGAAGATGGCGATCGGCAAGGAACGGGAGCCGGCGTGGCATGTCTTCCGCGATGGCGCCGACATCGTCGCCCGCGTCGAGAACCCGTGGCGCGAGCCGCTCGAGGTCGAGTTGGCAGTGATCAGCCCGGTCGAGACCTGGGGCGCCGCCGCGGGAAGGTACGCGCTCGGAGAGATTGCGCCGCGTGCCGCCGGCCTTTCGATACCCGGCGGGCAGGAACGGCTCGTGCGCTTCCACGTGTGCC
>Ga0315279_10008445_pt1 | contig 12472 bp, 10 predicted proteins | sample YL17G06_20_MG_FD_203694 | JGI IMG/M metagenome (GOLD analysis project Ga0315279, IMG submission 203694) | Sediment microbial communities from Yellowstone Lake, YNP, Wyoming, USA - YL17G06_20 | ecosystem: Environmental > Aquatic > Freshwater > Lake > Sediment | place: USA: Wyoming | collected... | reverse complement strand
AGCCGGCGGCGTCCTCGCCTTCGATCTGGTAGACGCCCATGTGCGAGACGTCGAACAGACCTGCGGCCTGCCGCGTCGCCTGGTGCTCTTCGAGCACCGAACTGTACCAGACCGGCATCTCCCAGCCCGCGAATGGGATGATCTTAGCGCCCATCTGTTTGTGGATTTCATAGAGCGGTGTACGGCGCAGGTCGCTCTCGCTGGCTTTCCATTCGAAATCGGGCAATGCCTTGCCGCCGCCTCCTTCGATGCCAATATAAAAGGGCTTGTTGTTTGCGACCGCTTTGCCCTTCGCCTGCACCGGCTCCGCCTGCATCTCTCGGACAACCACCAGACCTGGTATGTGCCGGGAGGAGTAATCCGGTGTCCCGTCCAGGTTCAGCGACATGTAGCCGTCCGAGTGATCGCGCAGCCAGGCGGCGGTAAAGCTGGCCTGCTCGGGCGGCATGCTCAAATGGAAACAGGTCGGGTCTATGCAGGTCAGAGTGCCGGTCACTTCACCGCACGGGGTGAAGAGTTTGGTCGGCTGGCTGTCGCCCGGCTTCAGGGCTGCATTATCACTGGTTAGAACGTAATTGAGGAACTGGCGGACACGGCAGCCATACAGTTCGAGGACACCTGTAACGGGATCATCAATAAAGAAGAAATGAGGATACCCATGCCGGGTGGGTTCTATGTCCATGCCGGCCGATTCAGCCAGGGCGCGCACCCGCAGGCGGGCCTCTTCAAGGACATTGAAGTCGATTTTGGCGCGGCGCTTGACCCGGTCAGGATTGGGGGTATCAATGCGATGCGGGGCGCACGCCAGCAGCACATCAGCGATGATATCAGCCAGCTGGAGGCACTTATCTTCATCGAAGCCGCGCTGGGTGATCCAGGGGGTGCCGATGCGGACACCGGAGGGGTCGTTGGGGATCGTATCGCCGGGGATGGTGTTGCGGTTGGCGACGATGCCCGCCAGGTCGAGGATGCGCACCGCTCGGTCGCCGGAGAGGGACGTGCCATCCGGGGCCTTGATGGTGCGGCAGTCGATGTTGAGCAGGTGCGAGTTGGTCCCGCCGTAGGCAATGCGCAGCCCGCGCTCCTTGAGCCGCTCTGAGATGGCCAGAGCGTTCTTGAGCGTCTGCGTCTGGAGTTTCTCGAACTGCTTGGTGCGGGCCAGTTTGAAGGTCAGGGCCAGCGCTGCAAAGATCTGGACGTGCGGCCCCCCCTGTTCACCGGGGAAGACGGCCTTATCCACCTGTTTTGCCAGTTCCTTGTCGGTGGTCAGGATGATGGCGCCGCGCGGACCGTCCAGGGTCTTGTGCGTCGTCGAGGTGATGACGTGTGCGTAGCCGATCGGGGAGGGGACGACGCCGGCCGCCACCAACCCGCCGATGTGGGCGATGTCGGCCAGCAGGTAAGCATCCACCGCATCCGCGATCTGGCGGAATTTCTGCCAGTTGGGGATCCACGGGTAGGAAGAGTAACCAGTGATGATCATCTTCGGTTTATGTTCCTTGGCCAGGGCCAGGATGGCATCGTAATCCAACTGCTCGTGATAGGGATCGACGGTGTAGGAGACAATGTTGTAGTACTTCCCCGAGCGGTTGACCGGTGAACCGTGCGAGAGGTGACCGCCGTGGAACAGGCTCATGCCCATGACCGTATCGCCGGGTTCGAGCAGGGCGTGGTAGACAGCGTTGTTGGCGGGCCCGCCGGAAAGCGCCTGCACGTTGACGTAGATCTGGTTGGGCTTGATGCCGTTGGCGGCAAAGGCCTCAGCGCAGCGGCGGCGCGCCAGCGTCTCGATCAGATCCACGTATTCGACGCCCTTGTAGTAACGCGGGTCTGCGTAGCGGCGGTAGTGGACGAGTTGTTTTTCGTAGTCCAGGGTTTCATCTTCGGTGATGCAGCGCAATGACTCGTATGGATACCCTTCGGCATAAATATTCTGGAAGGCGGAGGCCATCGCTTCTCGAACAGCGAGTGGGGCCTGGCTTTCGCTGGGGATGAGGATCAACTTGCGGCACTGGCGTTCTGCTTCGAGCTGGGTCAATTCGTAAACATCGGGATCGAGGTCGGCGAGGGAGCCGCGGAAGAGGAAGTCGGACATTTTAGTCTCCTGGTTGGGTGGTCGCGTGGTCAGGTGAATTGTAGTTCGCAAAAAAGGGAGGGTCAAGTGAGAAGAACTATAATCGTAATCACGCGATCGTAGGGTTTGGCGGTTCCGTACAGGATTGAAGGATGGCATCACCAGACATTATAAACGCGCGTAGGGATGGGCAGCCGCCCATCCCTACACACGGCCTGGTGGGCGCAAAGGGACTCGTCGCGCAGCACCCTTTAGGGAACCTCTGACCTTCTCATCTGTTCCAAAAAGTGGGCGCAAAGGGACTCGAACCCCTGACCTTCTCTGTGTAAGAGAGACGCTCTAACCAACTGAGCTATGCGCCCGTTATTGGACTAAATGTATTTTGTCCTAAAGAAATTATACCGTTGAAGGTTGCATGTTGGAAGGTTGCAGGTTAAACTTGTAGATGCAATCCTTTGGGCTGAGCCTCAGGGAGAAGCCTTCAACCTGTAACCTTCAACCGGAGAAACCATGCGCATCGTCCGCTACCAAATCAAGAATGAAACCCCGCGTTACGGCTGGATACTCGAAGATAAAGTTGGCGATATCCAGGGCGACTTGTTCGGCCAGTATCGGCGTTCGGAGGCGGAAACCCCCTTGGCCTCCGTGCGTCTGCTGGCTCCCGCCCAACCCAGCAAGATCATCTGCATTGGCCGGAATTATGCCGAGCACGCCAAGGAGCACAACGCCGAAGTGCCCAAAGTACCGTTGATTTTCATGAAGCCGCCCTCGGCCATCATCAATCCGGGCGACAGGATACTCCTGCCTCCGCAATCGCAGCAGGTGGAGCACGAGGCGGAACTGGTCGTTGTCATCGGCAAGCGCTGCCGCAACGTCACGGCCGAGGAAGCCCAGAATTTTATTTTAGGCTATACTGTTGGCAACGACATAACCGCCCGCGACCTGCAGAAGATTGACAGCCAGTGGACGCGCTCCAAAGGCTTCGATACCTTCTGTCCCTTCGGGCCGTGGGTGGATACCGAGTTCGACCCCTCCGACGCGCTCATCACCTGCAAGGTCAACGGCCAGCCACGCCAGATGGCCTCCACGCGCGATATGGTCTTCATCGTGGGCAAACTGGCGGCCTTCATCTCTTCGGTGATGACGCTCGAACCGGGCGACCTGATCTTCACCGGTACGCCGGCCGGGGTCGGCCCTCTGAAGCCAGGGGATACGGTCGAGGTCGAGATCGAAGGCCTGGGCAAACTCAGCAACCCGGTCGCGGCGCAATCCTGAAATAATCGCAAATTCTGTCCGACAAGCTAGCGGCGACCGGCATTCCGGCCGAATTGGTGATCACCCAAAATGCCGGGCATGGCTTTGTGCCAACCGGTGGGGCGATCAGCCCGACTAGGATGCAGATTTCGCAGATGGTGGTGGAGTTCTTTAGCCAGCACTTGAAGTAAAAGCAGACTTCCGATGTCTCAGTTGGTGGGGCGCACCTCAATCGGAAGTCTGCTTCACGGTTGTGATCAGCATTCGCTTTGCCCCGGCAGACATCAACGCTGCAGCAACCGGTTCGGCCTTGTCTGGCCTCACCAGCGCGATTATATTCCCGCCGCGCCCGCCGCCGGAGAGTTTGGCCCCCAGTGCGCCGGACTTGCGGGCGGCCTCCACCAGCCGATCCAGCTCAAGGCAGGAAACTGTCATTTCCTGGAGCAATTTATGGTTCTCGTCCATTAGCGGACCGAGGGCGGTGATGTCACCCGTTTCAATGGCGCGGCGTGCTTTTTGGACGATATCTCCCACCTCGTTGAAGGCTTTCTCCCAGCGCGGTTGATCTGCTTCCCAAAGTGTGCGCACGTCGCTGACGGATTCTTTCGTCGGTGCAGAGAGGCCGGTATCGCCAATCACAATCGTGAACGGCGCGCCGACGCGGAAGGTCTCGACCTCACCGCTTCGACTTTGCTCAGCTCGAGCCCCGGCCCCTCCCCCAGGGTGAGAGGGGTGTCTGATGAAATAAACTGGTTTTGCGTAAGTAACGACGGTATTGTCAATGCCGGAGGGAGTGCCGTGATGGAGTTTTTCCACCTCATAGGCCAGGGCGGAGACACGTTCATCTGGCAGCGGCTGGCCGAGGGATGCAGAGAGCGCCCGGATGATAGCAACCGACACCGCCGCGCCGGAGCCGAGTCCCGAGGCGACCGGGATGGTGGAGGTAATGGTGATTATGCACCCCTCTCTCTTTGGGAGCCCCGCAAGGGTGCTTCGCGAGAGGGAAGGGGGTGAGGGTAGGGCAGAGAAAACGTGATTAATAACGGCAGCCAACGGATGATCCGGGGCGAGGCGGGAAAGCTCGGATGCAAGGCCAATGTCCGGGGCTTCGATCCAGATTCCGGTGCGGGAGGTCGCGCTGACCGTCGCCGTCGCCTGCACCTGTGTCACCGGAACGGCCAGCGCCGGGCGTCCGTAGACGACAGCATGTTCACCGAAGAGGATGATTTTTCCGGGGGCAGAAGATATTGTCATAGGGTGGGGCGGATTGGCAACCTGTGGTGAGCGAAGTCGAACCATCCGCCCTACGATAAATAGAACACAGCCAGGATGGCCAACCCCCACAGCAGGATGGCGATTTGCAACGGGCGGTCAGAGAGCAATACTTCCTCCGGCGCACCACCGATGTTTTTGACCTGGATGAGGTAGAGATAACGGAAGATGGCATAAACCACGAATGGGATGGTCAGCATCAGAGTGTGGCCGCTGGGCGCGTCAGGACGGAAGAAGGTATACATGCTGTAGGCGACGATAGTCGTGCCGGAGACGACAGTAATGAACTGGTCGAGCAGGGGCAGGGTATAGCCCTCCAGAACCTTGCGATGACTACCGGCTTCCTTGGCCAGCAAGGCCAGTTCGGCGCGGCGTTTGCCAAAGCCGAGATAGAGCGCCAACAGGGTCATGACCACGTACATCCAGGGCGAGAAGCGTTCCACCGTGATGAGCGTCGTCCCAGCATGAACGCGCAACACGAACCCGGTGGCAATGATGAACACATCCAGGATGGGAATGTGCTTGAGCCATTTGGAATACGCCAGTATCATGGCGAAGTAAACCAGCAGGACCAGGTCGAATTGCCAGGCCAGCCAGTAGCCCAGCGCGAGCGTCACGATGGTCAGGATCGAGCCGGCGGCAATGGCAACCGGAACTGCCAATTTCCCCGAGGCAAGAGGGCGGTCACGCTTCACCGGATGCTGGCGGTCGGCATCCAGGTCGAACAGGTCGTTGAAAATGTAAACGGCGCTGGAAATGAGGCAGAAGAGGCCAAACCCGGCCAGCGTACGCAGGAAATCGGGCAGGTGGAAGAGTTTACCGTCGAACACCAGGGTGGCGAAGATGAAGGCGTTCTTCGTCCAATGGCGCGGGCGCATGGTTTTGAGCAGGGCGATTAGCATGGCCTTATTTTACCCCGTGTGAGCAAAACGTAAAGCGCAAAACGTAATAGAATTAGGGCATGGCGAAAGTTCGTTTAGACACGCTGCTGGTCGAGAAAGGTCTGGTCGAAAGCCGGACGAAGGCCCAGGCTTTGATCATGGCCGGACAGGTGCGCGTGGATGGACAGGTGGCTGACAAACCAGCATCGAATGTCCCGAATGGTGCGAATGTGACTGTGGATAGGGGTCCACGTTTCGTCTCGCGCGGCGGTGAGAAGCTGGAGACCGCGCTCGCGGCCTTTGGCGTGGAGGTGCGCGGCCGCCTCTGCGCAGACGTGGGCGCTTCGACCGGCGGCTTCACCGACTGCCTGCTCCAGCGCGGCGCGGCGAAAGTCTACGCCATTGACGTGGGCAAAGGCCTCCTGCACTGGAAGCTGCGCAACGATCCGCGCGTGGTGGTATTGGAAGAAACCAATGCCCGCTTTGTGGAGTCTCTGCCGGAGCCGGTCAGCCTGGTGACGATTGATGCCTCGTTTATTTCGCTTAAGATTTTGCTGCCGGTGGTGAAGGGGTGGCTTGCCCTCCCCACTCCCCCCCCATTTTCTTCGAAAATGGAGGGGGATGAAAGAGGGGGCATCATCGCTCTCATCAAACCCCAGTTCGAAGCCGGGCGGATGGAGTCAGCTCGCAACAAGGGAGTGATCCGCAACCCGGCGGTGCACCGCGCCGTGTTGACCGACGTGCTGGCTTTCGCCCAGTCCGAGAACTTCGGCGTGCGCGGGCTGATCCGTAGTCCGCTGCAAGGGCCGAAGGGAAATGTCGAGTTCCTGGCATGGCTGGGGGTAGGCTGCCCAAGCGGCGCCGTCGAAATAGACTCCATATGACTACGAACCAGAATTTGATTCGCCCAGCGTGACCTGCACCTGTTGTGACTTGCCGTTTCGCACGAATTCCACTGTCACCTGGTCGCCTGGCTTGTGGGTAAATAAGGTGTTGATGTAGGAGTGGGTCTCATCTAACGAAACGCCGCCAATGCTGGTGATGATGTCACCTCGCTGCAGGTCAGCCTGGCTGGCCGGGCTATTGGTGGCAACTTTGGTTATGTAAACGCCCCATTGGACTGGCAGGTTGTAGGCCGCGGCGATGTCGGGGGTAATGGCCTGGAAGCTAATCCCCAGATAGGGCCGAGAGATGGAACCCGTCTGTATGATCTGCCCGGCAACTGCCTGCGCCGTGTTGATCGGGATGGCAAAGCCCAGACCCTCTGCCACTGTGCCGCTTCCGCTATTACGCACGATCAGGGTATTGATGCCGATCACTTCCCCGGCCAGATTGACAAGTGGGCCGCCAGAGTTGCCCTGGTTAATGGCAGCGTCCGTCTGGATCAAGTCTTCGATCTGGTAACCCTGCCCGGTGTCAATGGATCGCCCGGTCGCGCTGACCACACCCACCGTCACCGTGTTCTTGAAATCGCCCAACGGTGAACCGATGGCAATGACCGACTCGCCAGGATTCAGCACATCTGAGTTACCCAGGCTCGCCACAGCCGGCACCTTCCCATCCGTCTTAAGTACGGCGATGTCGGAATACAGGTCGGTTCCCACGATGGTCGCCTTCTCCTGGCTGCCGTCTGACAGGACGATGTTTACATCCTTTGTCCCTTCCACAACGTGGTTATTGGTCAGGATGTATCCCTGGTCAGAAATGAAAATGCCGCTGCCGCTCACCGTCTGGTCGCCTGTCTGTCCGAAGATGGTCATCTGCCCGGGGATGGTGCCCACAACGGTCACGACTGCCGGGCCGACTTTCTTCACCGCCTGGGTGATGGTGGTCTGGATATCGGTGGTGTTGATGACGAGAGTCTGCTGACCATTATTGGCCTGAACAGCCTGGATTGCCGGGGCAGAATCCGTCAGGCTGGCCGGTTGGACCTGGCTCACGCTCCGGTAGACGACGATTCCACCCGCCGCGGCGCCGAATAACGCCGAGGTTCCTGCCAGCACCACTACCAATAAAAGGTAAATCACTCGATTCCTGGTCATTTCGACCTCCTTGTATCTCAAAAAGTACGTTGGTCAGTTCTTAACTGCCTTATCACCTATTCTAAAACTGGAAGATAAAATTCTCATGAAAATTAGAATAATTCTGGATAAGAAAAAAAGACCGGAGATGAGGAGCCACTGGTGGTCAGTAAGATAAGGACTGGCTGGCGGGGTTGAATAGGCGATTAAATAAACAAATCAGGAAAAACGAAGGAGGAACGAATATGGGGCATTTCGAAAGGTGCAAGTGGCGAGAGGCGAAGAAGCCATGCCTACGGGCGTCCTCCTTGCCGGGCCGGCCAACGCGCTCGCGCTTGCAGACCCCCGGTTTAGATGAAACCAGGGGCAAATGTGTGGGGGGGATGTAATCCAAGGGGCAGCGCCATCATCGCTCGCTTTCTGCATAAGATTGCGGACAGATCATGTGACAAAAAAGGCACAAAACGAACAGCCGTCCCATGCCGGGAACCATTATAAAACAAATGTTCTAATATGGCAAGGGGAAGACGGGACAAATGCCAGGTGGGTCCGTTTGGGGTAACCGGCATCTTGCGCGCAGAAGGGGTTTTTCTTTATTGCTACTTGACTTTCAGCGTAAAGATTCTATAATGATTGTAGATGTTCGGGTGGTATGAAGTTCTAATCCCTGCCTAGGAGAGATTCAGCGCGAGGATAACTAGATGCACCTAGACCACTAGAGAGAGCAAGAGAAATATTGGAGCACCTGGTAGGAGACCTGCCCCCTTAAACCGGGGGCCTATGGGCGGTCAGAAGCTCGGCGGGGTCAGGAGACCCACGCCGAGCAAGGTCATCTCTTCTTCTCGAACTCATGCTATACTGATATTAATCTTTGGCAGTCAATATCCATTAAGCCGTCCGGCTAACCAGATGTTGGGTGCTATGTTCTGAATCTTATGTTTTAGTTTGCATAGTACCGCTGCTTTGAAACATTATGAATATTGGATCATCCCTTATAGTCCTGATAATGATGAAATTAGCTTGAGGAAATCATCATGACCAATACACAGCATACTTCCAAGCCTGTCTCCCAAACAAAAAACAAGCGTACCCTGCTTGTACTCGTACTCCCACTGGTTTCATGTATGTTCTCGTCAGTGGTGGGCATTGTTCTTGGGCAGATGGGCAACCTCTTCTACAAAGTCATGGGGGAAGCAGCAAATTGCCTGGCTCTCCCGGGCTTTTGCGGCTTATTCCTGGTCACTTTCGGGCTTTCGTTCTTGAGCAACAAGTTGCTGAGGAAGTGGCTGATCGGCTAAGGCAAGTAGGAAATTTCATGCAGTCATTGAATTCTCTAATCACTAGAACCTTACGAATGTCTTGTTTCCCCATGATACGGAGGATCGGTATGCAAAACAAACACCGTTTTCTTTTCTTCAGCCTGGCGGGAATCCTGGCAGCGTTGTTACTTTCTGCGGCAATCATACCTGTTTCGGGTGATGGGCCTGCCGGATCAAGGTTCTATGAATCCCGGCAAGACAAACTTACATCAGGTTCTGAACAAACAAGCCCCTGCATGGCCATCTTGATGGAGGCAGCTAAACAAGCAGGGGTGCAGGGCACACCCAGGAATGTTAGTGATAATGCGGGGGGAACTGGTAATCAGGATTGTTCTGTTATTTTCGTTGTTTCTGGAACCGGGGACCCGCCACCAGACGCGACCTCAACATTGCTCCTTTTGACCGAAACTTCTCCGACACCCGAGGGATCGTGTAAATTTGAACCCCAGGAGCAGTTCCAGTCAACCACCTTTCATGGATACAACGCTGAAACATCCTACCGGAAGGGTGAAACTCGTATGGTAAATGACGTACCTTATACATTTGAAGGCAAATGGTTTGCTTGGTGTATGCACAAAGGGGAACGCAATCATTACATTACGGTTTATACAACCACCCAAAGCATCGAAAAATACGGCCCAGCGCAAGATCCTCTACCGATCGCCAATGTATTGTGGTCACTAGCAGAGGATCGCCTGCCACTAACGGAAGTGTCTGTAAATAGCACTGAGCAACCCTCCGTGCCAGTGGTTCCCGGGGAAGTTGTTCCGGGTCAACCTGAAGTGCCAACAGATCAAACCGTTCCAATAGATACATCTACCCCCACAGAGACGGGCGGGCTATTCGGAATTCCTCTGGCTGTCATCCTGGGCAGCCTGGGAATCCCCGTTGCGGGAGCGGTTGCGGGAGCGGCACTGTCTGCCATATTGTCTGGCCTTTCGTCGGCTGGCGTTTCATCTGCTGCCGTGACCAATGTGGGCGCAAGTCTTGCCTCTGGCGTGGATAATCCCATCGTCGAACCAATTGAGGCGAACGTTCAAGGCCTGTACTGGTCTGAGCGTCCTTGGGATCAAGCCGGTCCGGGATATGTCTCGAAGGATGAGTACGAGCAGACCAAGAACATGCTGGAGCAAGGCTACAAATGGACAAATGGCGGCTGGCAAACGCCTGACCAGATCAAGGAATCGAATCAATTGCAAGATAATAACAAAGCTGCGGTTGCTCTCGAAGATGCTGAATGGCGGGCGAAAATGGAAGCAGAGCGGCAAGCCCTGGAGCAAAACGAAGCCGAACTCAAAAAGACAGCGGATGAACTGTAAGCGGCGAGTAATATGCTTGACCTGAAAGACAACTTTGAAGCCATCAACCAGGAGCTGCTGGACCAAAATTTTTATGTAGAAAATCCATATCAGGGAGACCCGGTGGGTCTTTGCGGGCTGCGGGGTAGGTGAAGCGATCTTGTTAACCATTGGCAGACTGGGCGGGGTCAAGAAGCTGCCTCAGCCCGAGACCGTAGCAGGTTGGTGTGTGTACCAGCAGGAGCAGGTATTGCATGGACCGCTGCGCATCGAGGAACTGCGCAACAAGCTTGATTCTCAACAGGTTCCAAAGGATATTCTGATCTGGAGCACGCGCGCCACCGACTGGCTATCGGTGGTTGATGAGAAAGGACAGGAAATCATCTTTGCCAACGATGCCGCGGGAAACTAGTTTTTGGTAAAAGGTGAGAGCGAGAGGAGACCTACGGTCAGTAGCTCGGCGGGGTCAAGAGACCCGCGCCGAGCAAGGGAGACCCTCGCCGAGCAAGGAACAGTATAAACCGCCTGAGCCATTCCACGCAAGTCTCTTCCGTACGATAAGAGTAATGCTTTGTTCGCACAGCGTCGCGAACCTGATCGAGTAATTTCTTGGGTGGACTTGGCTGCATATTGCACCTGATATAAGTATCTGCTATACTTTATGCAATTCTAACCGATTCTTTATGCCTTGCCGTATAACATCCCAAACTTGTTAGGAGGTTATACAGACCGTCCATAGTCCAATAGGCCGTCCGGCTAACCAGATGTTAGCCCGCCCCTTGTGATAATGCAGGTGGAAAGTACAGATTCATCCTCAAATATATATGCAAAACCTTTGACTTAGAGTCACCTCCAAGTGTTAGACTTTCGTTTGAAGTGATATTTGAAAATTGCAGCGGTCAGTGAAAAATAAGGAGAGAGTTATGCAAAATGTAAAATCGGAGCAAGAAGTAATCAATCTTTCCAAAGAGAAGTGGCGCTGGATGTCAGAACGCAAAGTAGATTCCCTAGCCACTCTCTTTCATGAAAAGGCTGTCTTTGTCCATATGGGCGCAACCATGTCCAAGGATGAGGAACTCGAAGTCATTAGAAGCGGTAGGATTCACTACAAAGACGTGGATATTCAGGAAGTGTCGGTGCGGTTTATTGGCGCGACGACTGCCATCCTTTTGAACAAAATTCGTCTTGTGGCTATTGTTGGCGGCAATGAGGTTACCAATCCCTTCGTGGTTACAGAAGTGTATGTGCAACAAAGCGATACCTGGATATTAGCCTCGCTCTCGTTCACCAAGCTACTGACTCCATAACGACACCATTAACCACAGAAACATAAGGAGAGAAGTATGCAAAACGTAAAATTGAACAATGGCGTTGAAATCCCGATTCTTGGCTTCGGTGTTTTTCAGATAACTGATCCAACCGAATATGAAAGAAGCGTAGTTGACGCTATTCAAACGGGATATAGCCATATCGACACTGCCGCTTCTTACCTGAACGAAGAAGCGGTTGGCAGGGGAATCAAACAAAGCGGCGTTGCAAGAGAAAATCTATTTATCACTACAAAACTTTGGATTCAAAGATATGGCTACGAAGACACACTAAGAGCCTTTGAAAATTCCCTGAAGCGATTGCAATTAGATTACATTGATCTATATCTAATTCATCAACCATTTGGTGATGTGTATGGTGAATGGCGTGCGATGGAGGAACTGTATCAACAAGGCAAAGTCAGAGCAATTGGGGTTTCAAACTTTCAACCTGACCGAATAATGGACTTGATGACTCATAACAAAATAACGCCTGCGGTCAATCAGATTGAAGTAAATCCTTTCCAACAGCAAATTGATATGCAAAAGTTCTTGGAAGATAACAGTGTTCGGGTTGAAGCATGGGCTCCATTTGCAGAGGGAAGGAATAATGTTTTTCAAAATGAATTACTGCTATCAATCGCCGCAAGGCACAAAAAAAGCGTTGCCCAGATAATTCTCCGCTGGCTTTTACAAAGAGGAATTATTGTTCTTTCTAAATCAACCCGCAAAGAGAGAATGACAGAAAATATCAGTGTGTTTGATTTTGAATTAAGTGCGGAAGATATAACGGTTATTACAACTTTAGATACAAAAACCAGTAGTTTCTTTGACCATCGTGACCCTGAAAAAGTGAAATGGTTGGGCACTAGAAAACTAGATGTTTAATGAAAGGCGTCGCTTTCAAGCAAAAAGCGGGCTAACAAAGCGTTCTCAGAAACCGCCAGTGTATAAAGGTGACAAAGTTCTGTCCTGGCGGATCGATCCGCATAAATTCGGGGCCAAATCACAGACAGCAATGAAAATCACGATACCAATTAAACGCA
>Ga0315279_10008444_pt1 | contig 12472 bp, 10 predicted proteins | sample YL17G06_20_MG_FD_203694 | JGI IMG/M metagenome (GOLD analysis project Ga0315279, IMG submission 203694) | Sediment microbial communities from Yellowstone Lake, YNP, Wyoming, USA - YL17G06_20 | ecosystem: Environmental > Aquatic > Freshwater > Lake > Sediment | place: USA: Wyoming | collected... | reverse complement strand
ATCGTCTGATTGGGCGGAGAGTGGCTGAAGGCACCAGGGTGGATGTTAGGCGTCCAGCACAGATCAAACGCTTCCTAACGGGCGTGGACGCTTTCCTAAGCGCCGTCCCATACTATTACAATCTGGAAGTCGCGAAAGCGGCGATTGCCGCTCGTGCGAACATGTGCGACCTTGGCGGCCACACCGGCATCGTCCGGAAACAGCTCCTCCTCGACCGAAAGGCAATGGACGCTGGAATATCGATCGTGCCCGACTGCGGCCTCGGCCCCGGAATGGGCGCGACGCTGGCCTGCTACGGCATGGAGAAGCTCGACTCCACAGACGAAGTCTACATCTGGGAAGGCGGCTTACCCCAGAATCCCCGACCACCATTCAACTATCTGCTCACATTCAATTTCGAAGGTCTCATCAACGAATACTCCGGGAAGGCGGTCTTCCTGCGCGGAGGCGAGATCGTGGAAGCCCCTTGCATCGAAGAGCTCGAAGTCATAGACTTCCCCTCCCTAGGCAAGCTGGAAGCCTTCACAACAAGTGGTGGCACGTCGACGTGCCCGTGGACCTTCAAAGGGAAGCTGAAGGTCTTCCAGAACAAGACGCTGCGTTACCCCGGCAGCTATGCTCAACTGAAGACGATGCGTGATCTAGGCCTATTCAGCGAGAGAGAGATCAAGGTTGGCGGAGTCAAGGTGGCGCCGAGGCGCGTACTTCAGGCACTCTATGAGCCACACGTCAAGCTACAGGGAGAGAAGGATGTGGTTGCTCTCCGCGTGAAATGCGTTGGCAGAAAGCATGACCGGCCAGCCGAAGTTGTTCTGGAAATGTTAGACTATTATGATGATAAGACACAGTTCTCAGCGATGGAACGCACTACAGGCTGGAGCGCCTCCATCGTTGCGATCATGATGGCGCAGGGTGAGACTCCACGCGGAGCAAAGCCGCTTGAGATCGCCGTCCCAGGCCACCTGTTCGTCAAGGAGCTAGAGCAACGAGGAATCAAGCTCACCGAGAAAACAAGCTGGCCCGGTAGCTAGCGTAACTTCGTCTTGAGATCCCTCTCAAGTACCATCAAGTTCCTGCGGTAGGACCGTTTGATTTCCAAGAGCTGCTTGAGCTCACCATTCCCATTCTCATTTGTCAATTCCAGAGCTCGCGTCCGCCTGTGTGATTGATCTCGCGGGATCAGGTTGATCCCTCTGCAGCTTTCCGGCCAAAGAAAAATCCCAAGATCAGGCTAGCCGGGGCATCAGCCTACCAGTCAAGGTCTGGCGCTTGCTCGAGCGACTCAAGAACGAGAGGCAGGATCCAACGCTCTCGGGCACAATCCGAGTTCTTCTTCTCGACCATCTGGCCGGAAATAGCTATCTCGAGGATAGAGAGAAGAAAGCGCTACGTATCACAGTCTAGAACTGTTCCCGGACCATCACGCCTCTAGTTCTAGTTTCAATCCTTGTTATGTTGGATTAGTCTTTCCGACTGTTCCTACGTCTTCTTGTACTTCAGCCGTATAATCAGTTTCAATCCTTGTTATGTTGGATTAGTCTTTCCGACAAGATGGCACTGGACACTTCAGGGCGCGTTAGGAAGTTTCAATCCTTGTTATGTTGGATTAGTCTTTCCGACCCATATCGGCCCTGCGAAACATGAGTATTAACAGAAGTTTCAATCCTTGTTATGTTGGATTAGTCTTTCCGACATTGCATCGGTTCCGATGCCGCTGTCCGTGACATGTTTCAATCCTTGTTATGTTGGATTAGTCTTTCCGACGATCAGTTCCGTAAACCATCTCAACGAGTACCCGTAACGTAGTTTCAATCCTTGTTATGTTGGATTAGTCTTTCCGACTATTCAAGATCGTGCCTTCATGTTGGCTCCAATAGTTTCAATCCTTGTTATGTTGGATTAGTCTTTCCGACTTCCTCACAGAATCCGCGAAGATGAGGCTACGCGACCTCGGATACTAGTTTCAATCCTTGTTATGTTGGATTAGTCTTTCCGACACCTGCACCCTCTGTCTTGGGCAGAAGCAATACTAGTTTCAATCCTTGTTATGTTGGATTAGTCTTTCCGACAACGAAACCCCAGTCCCAACAATGCCTGGCTCAATGTTTCAATCCTTGTTATGTTGGATTAGTCTTTCCGACTCTTGGGATCGTCCGTGGTCTACCACATCATGTGGGTTTCAATCCTTGTTATGTTGGATTAGTCTTTCCGACAATTTCAAGTTTCTGCGCTTCAACTTCTTTGCGTGGTTTCAATCCTTGTTATGTTGGATTAGTCTTTCCGACAATTTCAAGTTTCTGCGCTTCAACTTCTTTGCGTGGTTTCAATCCTTGTTATGTTGGATTAGTCTTTCCGACGATATCCAGATCGTAGACATCCACCCCGACCTCGAGTTTCAATCCTTGTTATGTTGGATTAGTCTTTCCGACTGTTCAAGGCGTCAATCAAAGCCATGGGGATCGTCGAGTTTCAATCCTTGTTATGTTGGATTAGTCTTTCCGACGACAAGAAGTAGTATGGGATCACTCGCAACCTGCATGTTTCAATCCTTGTTATGTTGGATTAGTCTTTCCGACTCTCTAAGTAACGTAATCTTAGGTTCACGTCTAGGAGTTTCAATCCTTGTTATGTTGGATTAGTCTTTCCGACCGTCTCTGATGGCTTCGTACGTGAGCTGCTCTCCAGTTTCAATCCTTGTTATGTTGGATTAGTCTTTCCGACTGCCATCTTTTTGGGTCATTTGGGAGGATTCTGAGGGCAATTCGAGGTTGTTTTATTGTCGTCCATGTCCGATTGTGTCCTTATCTGACGATTATTAAACATCATCTTTCGGCGGCAGTTCTGTGGGGGCTGCTTTGTGTGTATGTCCTATCCGTGGGTTGGAAGCGGGCTTTAGTCTCAAGGATCCCACTTCACATACCTTTCTGTAGCAACAGGTCGGACAGCGGTTACTGTAATTGGCGACAGGGGATAATCCTGATGTTAGCACTTGTTTTGTTCTTTGAAGACCGGAGAGCGCTAGATTTCGAATTTCTTCGGTTATGTCGACTTGGATTTCCAGTCTTCTTGTTCTCTCGAAGACTACTATCGCCCTTCTGACTTTCTTCTTCAGGTTCTCTTCGACGAGGATTGAGAGCAATCCTAGCTGAGTCTTCATTGTGGCGCCTAGGTTGACATGGTCCGAGTATTTGCGTTCGATGATTATGACCTCTTCCGCTGTCTCTATCGCTTCATCTATCTTTCCTGAGAACAGGTGGGTCTTTGAGAATAGTTGGGCCTCTGTGAGTTTCCTTCCCTTGATATTTTTGGGAACGTACGTGAGGTTTGTTGACGAGTGACGGTTGTGATATTCACGTCCAGCTTTGACGCTTCCCTGTTTCCCTTCATACTGTTTCAAGCCGAGAACTAATTCGTAGTAAGTGAATTTGGGGCAGAAGGCATTCTCAACAACATCAGTTATTGTCAGGTTAGTCTTCAAAGTACCTCTATTGCCTTCTCGTTTGATACATATTCCATATCGAAACCTTGCCCGATTATTGTGACTTTTCCGAAGCAATGCTTGCAGGCGAGTATGAGATAGATCGATTCAGACCCGCCTGCTATTTGCTTCAAGCTCTCCACCAAGTTCTTCTTCTGCTGGGACGATAGAGAGCCGCAGAAGACGCTCTTCTGGATTCTTACGAATCCTGCATCCTTGAGTGTCTGGGTGGTTTGCAGTCTCGTCTTGTCATTTGAAATATCGTAGACTGCGTAGTACATGTTCTCTCTCAAGGCATCATGCCTCAGCCAAGAACCTCTGCAGTAGCCTCCGACAGTATTCCCATGTATCCTTTTGAATCGAATGCGATTGCTCAGTGACGTATTGCCTTATCACATTTCGTCGACCTTCTTTGGACAAGTACACTCCGCCATCTGAGGCTATGTCTTTGTCTTCAAACCATAAATCCCTCACAATTCTCTTCGTGAACATCTTGATGACTAGGCGGTCGACTCTCGGTCTGAACATCTCTATTATGTCAAAGACAAGTGTTGGTTTGCCGTAGAGGTCAGCATGATAGATTCCGGCGTTCGGATCCAGTCCAGAGATAATCACGATCTTCTCGATGTCTGAATAGGTGTAACCGTAGACATAGTTCAAGATCGCGTTGAACTTGTCTCTTGCGGGGTTTCTGCTTCGCTGGTCAAACGCGTATTTCGTCGGCAGTATTGATGATATGGCTTTGAAGTACTCTGACGCTGCAAAACCCTCCAGCCCAAGGAGAGCCTGCTTGAACTGAGGTGCAAACTGAAGTGAATTGACTCTAGCAAGCATTGACTGAAGGTTACTGATGGACTGCTTCAGGGCTTCTGTTAGGATTTTCCTGTTTTTCTTGAGAGAGATAAGCAGTCTTCTCTGCTCTGCCAGTTTGGTCATAACTATCTCCTTTGATATTTCAAAAGCCAGTTGCGAATCCTGATTGAGGTACTGCCCTCGTCGAATCTGAGTTGCTCTACCCGGTGCACTGGCCCAGAACCTTCCGAAGGGTCTTCCAGACCAATCGGCAAAGACAAGCTGTATTTCCTTCTCCAGACAGAGAGCAACCGCCTGCGTGCTTACCATCGCGTTTGCAGTGATAATGATCGCCTCAATCTTCTCTGCCGGGAATTCCATCTGTTCTTTAGGAGTCCTAACAATGAAGCAGTCGTGGCTGCGCTTTAGTACACTGCCATGTTCGCATATCTCAAGGAGCATTAGCTTCGCCTTATGCTTCCAAAACCTTTCGAGACGCTCTTTCCTAATCCTATGTAATCAGGGAGCCCAATATTCAGAGAGAAGTGAGCGCGGAAAGCTTCGAAGATGTTATCATGCGCCATCACTCCCACCGGCGCGTACGTGATTATGGATGGCAGCGCCCTGTAGTCTAGAAATATGCCTAGCCACTTCAGAGCGCTCAGCGCATTTGCAACGAGGATCTTCTCCAGAAATACTCTACGCCTATTGTCAGGCAGGAATTTGAATTTGGCGTAGTTCTCTTCGTTTAGAGCGATCCATGGTGTTGCGAACTGGTAGAAGTGCGTCTGGGGGTCTACGTTGCAGGTGTCGAGTTGAATATCCATAGCACGCACCTTAACGGGGCCTCTAGGAGTCGTTATGTGGTCCAGTTGTGAGATTCTGTCAAGCAGGATCTTGGCGTATTTTTGAAGGCCAATCACCATGAGTTTACCGTCAATTCTCTTGTATTGTATGAGGGGGTAATGGTAGGATCTATTGGAGTGATGATGGAACTCTGGGTCATCTATGAAGAGATTGCCAATGTAGCCGCGCAGCTGTGCTACCGACAATGGAGGGGCGTCGTCCTCGACCTCCAAGATGGCTCTGGATACTGCTATTGTCATGGGATCGGTCAAGGTTGCATCAACAGGGCGTCCAACCCTGTCTTCTCATCGTATAGCTTGCTGATGCAGTCTTTCTTGGGCAGTAGGATGTCGTTCTCAATTAGTTCTTGATCAAATAGGTGTGTAATCTTCAACTCCGCGGGGGTCTTTGGAAGCTCCGCCATGAGTTCTGCGTGCGGATTGTGTCTTCCTCTTCTTGGTCTGACGCCTTTTCTTCTGTAGTATTCCTTCACTTCTTCCCATTTATCTAGGGAAGGGATTAGCACGGACCCTCTCGAATCTTCGCTAAGCACGTTTTTCAAGACGAAATCCCAGACTTCATCAAATTCGAGGCTTCTAGTCTTGTGTTCCAGTTCTTGCGCCAATCGCCTGTTTTTCTGATTCTTCTCATCGATCCTGCCGTAGTATTCTGGTAGTCTTTCGTACAGTTCCTGTGAGGTCTGAACCTCTCTGAGTATGCACAATGATTCACTGAACTCTAGTTCACTGTAGGGGCGCCAGTCAGAATCGAGTCTGAACACAATCATTGTCGCAGGATCTGATGACTCAGCTTCACGGTTAAGCCGACCCATTGCTTGAACTATGCTGTCAAGTGGGCCGACCTCGCGGTACAGCTTCGAGAAGCTTACGTCGACTCCGGCCTCCATGACTTGAGTCGAAATGACGATCGCTGGTTTGTTCTCACGCAAGGTAGCGATCAACTGGCGTCTTGTTTTCTTCCTTATCCCCGCAGAGATGTAGGTTACGTCATTTCTGAGCTTGGTTACGGAGTCGAATAGGGCGAGCGCTTTCCTCCTAGTGTTTGTGATGATCAGTAGTCGTTCCTTGTCACTGAATGTGGATGCTTCTTTTCCGATGTCAAAGCAGTTTCTGAAGCGTATGTTCTTGATGGTCCAGCGCAGATACTCTTGCTTCACGTCCAAGGGGAAACTAATCGATTTCACAGTGTTCTTGATCTGGTTCGGTACGGTGGCGCTGACTAGTAGTATCTTCGAGTTCATTCTCTCTGCAATCAGTTTCAATATGGCGATGAAGTTGGGGAGTAGGAACTTGGGGATAGTTTGTACTTCATCCAAGACTAGGATGGAGTTCTTGAAAGATAGAAGCTTCATCTTGTCCGTTGTTGCATTCGAGTAGATTATGTGAAGTAACCGCTGCGTAGTGGTGATTATGAGTTTCCGGTTGAATGATTCCGTCTCAAAGTATTCTTGGGTCTTGAAGTCAGCTGAGGCGTCTTCGGCTTCAGGTCCGTCACGCTTGAGCTTTCTCTCAAGGCTGCCGATGTAGACGTGGTTGTAGGACAGTACTGAGTCTAGGTCCTGTGCTCGGATCACTGATTTGCCTGCGGGAGATGCGTCATGGAGTTTGTTTTCAAAATCATCGGTGAGAGCCAGTAGAGGGGAGAAATAGAATACACTATCATACGTGTTGGATGCAGTTAGTCTCCGAATCAGATCCAGAAAAATCTTCGTCTTACCTATGCCTGTCGGTGCCTCCAGCACCATGACGCGATCTCTAAAGTTGTCGGTTGACAAGATCTTCTGCTGAAAGTCATTTCTCAAATCTGCCAGCCGACCTGATCGAACGAGAGCCCCAGTGTTCAGGAAGAGATCGAACCGTGCTCTTTGCCAAGTGAAGAAGCTACCGCGATCGGCCTGAAGTAGAGCAGAAAAGACTAAACAGAACTCAAGGTATTCCTCCATGTAGTCTCGTGATGTCACAACGTATTGTGTGAAGTCTGGGATGCGAGTGTTGTCAACGATGTTCTTCCAACCCAGCCCACACATCTCTGCATTCGATTCGGCTTCAATCATGAACGCTTTGAAGTTTCGAATCATTTCAGTAAGGCTTCTGTAGAACTTGGGGCCGTAACCGCCGTTCGCCTGCTGGTAGTTTCCCATGGTCTTGTACAGTTGGCGTAAGTGCGAGTGATGACTGGCTATAGTAAGAAGTACTTGCTGTTTCTCTTTCTCCGTTGTCTCGGTCCCGCCGAGTAACCGATAAGACGCCAACGCTGAGAGTATGGAGTGGCCTCGAAGATATTCGGACTGCAGTTGAGCCTCAAAGGTTTCGCGTTTTTCCTTGTCAGCTGAGAACAGACCTTGATAGTATGGGTTCAGTTTTCCTAGGTCGTGAAGTAGCCCCGCGTAGAAGGCGGGGGTTCCCAAGTCAACCTTCGACGCTAGCTCCCTGGCTTTGTCTGCCACCTTAATCAAGTGTTGGAGCAGACCAGGTTCTTTTTCTTCCCTTGGATGAGCTAGGAATTTCTCCAAATCGTATCAACTGATCGATGGCTAGGGAGTTAGTACAGGCAAACAGCTTCGTCTTCGAGGTCATCTATCTGAACAAACTTCGCTAACGACGGTTTGCGCTTTGGAATAAGCACGAATTTTGAATTGTTGCTGCCTACGGGTACAGGGATCCAGTGTCTTAGAACTCGCCTCTCCAATTTTGACTCAGCAAAGTAGTGGTGAATGTGTCTTTCCAATATTATGCGACTGGGAGCCACTTGGTTATCGCTTTCGAAAGAGTACGTGCTCCCCCCCTCAGTTTCCATTGTCTCATCCAGGATAACTGATGAGATCCATCGGGTTGATGATAGATCAACCTCTCTTGCCACATGCGTCTTGTGTGAAGGTATGCGGGCCAGGCAGTATGCGTGTCCCAGCGTTGGGCAGTACTTGAAGGAGTTATTCTCCAACACAGCAAGTAGCTTCTGTGCGATGCGGTCTTCGGAACTCACGAATATGGTGTACTTTGGCGAGACCAGTAGCTCAGTCTTGAACGGTTTTGTCTTGCCCTCTTTGAGTGAGCGATGATTTGTGAAGAAGGTAACCTTTTGTGGCGTGCTCCTCACATTGATCCCTATTGCGGTGTGTCTCAGGAGAGACAAGTATTCTTTACAGTAGAGTTCGGCATTCAAGTTGGACCTATCGATTCCTATCAGCGCGCCGATGAGTCCTATGAGTGCACTCTTTGACGGTATCGTGTAGACAGTCTGGTTTGTTGTTACCGAAGGATCCCTGAAGGCGGCAAAGTCTCCTTCGAGTTCGAAGGAGACAACACTCAAGGTCGGATTTCCTCCGGCCGTATCAGTTCTGCCGACATATTCTCTTTCTGGAGCTTCGCTACGAGCCCATCCACATCTGGATGAAGCTCATGACAAGCGGCCACACGGACGTTGACGATCAGTTTTCTTCGTGCTTTGAGTGCTTCCAAGAGCTTTTCGAATTTCAGTGGGCTGTTAGGGAGGGCTGAGATCTTCCCCTTCACCGCAGGGTCTTCCTCGACGAGCAGGGGCAGGTCATTGTACATAGCTCCATCATAGCTCACTTCAAGAAAGAATATGCTCCTTTGCGGGAATTTGGACCTACTCACAAGAGAGTTGGTTCCGTTCCACAGACACTCAAAGAGTTTGGACTCGGCATCCGTGTACTTCTTCATGATCTCTTTGTCTTCGAGATACTGGCCGAGGTTTACGGGGTTAACTACTCCTTGTATCTTGATTAAAGCGTATTCAACAGCATAGAATTTGCCGAAGGTGCTGAACTGTTCTTCACCCTCTTTTTTCGCCTTCCCCACGAATCTTCCTGTTATCATTGGGTTCAAGATCTGCACTTGGTTGACGCTGCGACCGATACCGAATTGTACGGGTCCTGTGATCTTTCGGGCGCTGCCTTCTTCTTTCCCTGAACCTTTTGATCTGATTGTGACGAGTGCTCCGAAAAGGGGGGTGTCGAAAGTTTCCTTGAGAAGACCAGTAATGATCTCCCCCTTCTTCACGATCTCTTTTGCTCTCTTGTCTGCAGTTACGGGCGTACCGTCCTCTCCGTAATCTACAAACAGTGTTTCGTTGAACTTGTTCTTGGCATAATCCCTAATTGTTCGCTTCACACGTACATCGGTAACAAGGATTGTTCCGTCAGGCATCAGGCGCGGCTGGTTCTCAAACCCCGGGTCACCATTAGGATTCTGACGTGACTCGTAGTAGAAGAGGAGCTCCTTCTTCAAGTTCTTGAGTTCGACAGTCATTTCTTCTCTCCACCTGATTTCTGTGAGTCGAACACTCCTCTATAGAAGAAATAGGAGTAGTCCTCGTAGGCCTTCGCGTCATCTATCTCTTTCTGAGGGGCGTTTTCCTCCAAGAACTTGTGCATGTTCTTCTCCTGAGGGCTCAGTGTCTCTGAGGTTGACGTTTCTAGACAGACGCCAGTGCAGACTCTTGAGTAGACGTGTCTTAGTCGGTCTCTGTCATATTTGGTGTAGGTGAGGATGTCTGCCGAGGAGCGTGCCGCTTCTCCCTCATCTCTTCTGAACTGCACGTACCTTCCAGCAATTCTACCGATTCTATACGCATATTCCTCATTCTCATTCATGTCGATCATCTTATCAGATACTCGAGTCAATAGCTTCATGCAGAAGGATGAATTCTCAAAAAACCGGTTGGTTGAATCAACACCCTTGATGAGGTCCTTGATCCATGATAGGACATTGTCTCTTAGAATTCTTGAGAATGTGTTGACTAGACCGCGCCTGTCCATAGGAGTACCATGGATGAGGTGTCGGATTGCTGACAAGTAGTCGCTCCAGAGTGCTGGCGAGGACTGGCCGCGCGGTTTCGTAATTAATGTCTCTAGAGCCATTGGGTGAAAACGTTGTCCTATTTGCTCAGATTCCGTGATGCGTAAGATTCCCTTAAGATGGCCCATGGTGAGGTTCTCGTCAAGCAGAACCTCAAGTTTGGCCTGTGTCTTCTTGAGGCATGTAGCCTTCATTATTGACTTCTTCTCGAATGAAGCACCTGCCTTTTCCTCTAGCTGTCTGTAGTTGGTGAGCAACTGGTCATAGATTCCCGAACCAGCTCTCTTGAAGGCAAAAGTTGGGTCGTTCAAGTCGATGAAGTACCACAGGAATCCTGCGATCTTGAAACAATCGCCGAGCATCAGATTTGTGTTCTGTAGGCTTTCTTGACCTATTCCAAGGTTGGCGTAGAAGTCACTTCCCCTGGTGCAGTTTATTGTAAAGGCTGGATCATCGAAAGAGAGGAACTTCGCTGTCTGAGTAGTTTTCGAAGAATAACCAGTCGACTCTCCTCCAAAAGCATCAGTGAAATGCTCGATTGGCCTTTCATCCTGTTCTTCCACACATTCGACGATCTGATTCTTAGAGATCATTGAGTGTGGTAGAATCACGAGTTCGAAACGCAGTTCTCTCTTCGATCCTTCGAGATGTTCTGTGATTCTTCGTTTTCTGCAAAATTCTGTGAAATGCTTGCAGGTGCCACGGAATATTCGATATGAAAGGGCGCCTTCGCTATCGATTACTCCATCTTTCCGGTAGGCTTCGAAGACAGTCATGGTCGGCAGACGGTAGTGTTTCGTGTCTAGACGCACAGTAAGCATGGGCGATTTTGGCCTGGAAGGCTCTTCGCGAATTGCGTCATCGTCTATGTGTGCCACAAAATTGAAGGAGGACTTCTCTTTTCCTTTCCGAGATGCGCCTTTGATCTGGATTTCTAGCTTTCCATTTCTGTAGCTGCCATAGAGGGTTATGTAGGGTCGTTTCGAAGCCGTTCCTGTCGTTCTGTCTGGGAGGCCAACATCTGCCTGGTTTGAAAGCGGCATAGATAGGGTTTCCTGCAAACCCTTTGTTTCTGGTAGGGTAAGGCCGCCATATTCTTCGAGAGTCTTGTCATCAAGTTCGATCTTCAATGGGTCTGCTCGAACAAATACCTTCTTTATGGGTTTTGGCTGTTTGATGGAGTAGCCTGGTGGCCCTGAATCCTTGCTCTTGAGGTACAGCTCATACGCCAGCAAGCTTCTAACCAGTCTTCAAATCTATCGTACTTCGCTCAGATGCATGAAAACTATCGGACATAATCAGCTGCAAGTGACTTAAGAGTCTTGGTATCGGTTGAGAAGTGAAGAGCTTGTAGTTCCGCCTGATTCACTAGACTTCATGATAATAGCATCCAACTTCCATTTTCACTCGTTCTGTGCACAAAGTTGCCCCAACAGAGGACCGCGCCAAGGCACAACTCAAGATGAGAAATCAACGCTGAACCAATCGATCTATATCCCATTCACAAGCCTATCGATCGCTTTCCAGATTAACTGGGTCCGTTTGGTTAGAAATCTCTCGTAGTTTTCAACTTCCCACAACTTGCTGTCCAAGGGAATGAAATGACTCCCCACGTAATCCTTCTCGTATTATGGAAAATACTCACTCGGTGCCGTGACCTGCAATGTCACCTTCGCTGCTACGGCTGCGAGGACTTCTCCAAGTTCCTTGTCTCGGGTTTCCTCGGCGAGCGCTTGAGCTGTGGGCATCAGTTTCTGCAGTCTCCGTAAGACCTCAATCTGATATTCGGCCGCGGCGATCTGTAGTTCGTCGAGGATCTGTCTGAGTTCCGCCTTCATGATTGTGACGTGGACGTTGACGAAGGCTCTGTCGACGGGTACGGCGCTGCCTCTCGCCTCGGTCCAGGTTTCCAGGGAGACCTGGTTGCGGTTGCGTTGGATCCACTGTCTTATGGCGAGCTCCCCTGCCTGTCTCTCAGAGATGCCCAGGAGCAATTCAGCGGGTTTGCGACACTTCAGGGAGAAGGCGAAATCGATGCCTTGAACTCATCCAATTCTAGAGAAGAGAGTGAATAACACCAAGGGGCGGCGCAGTTGGTCTCAGTTCTGCGAGAGTGGGACAAAGGATGCGGGTAGTGCCTCTTTGAACCAGTCGGGAATGAACTTCCAGCACTTTCCGACGAGTCTTTGGAAGCTTCCGTCTACAATGTAGAATCTTGCTTTGTCATCCTCAGCTCTAACGGCGCGGCCGTACGCCTGTATGACTTCTAGCATTGCTTGATTGTTGTACCATTGCTGGTGCCCCATATCGAGCCGTCTCTTGACTCGTTTGTCCCCCAAGTCTGGAAATGGTACTTTGAGGAGTATCTGTGCGTCGCATACGTCATATTTCCAGTCTTGTCCCTCATTGAAGGCGACTGAGACGAACACTTTGCCGCGTGATTGCATCCATTCTCTGAGTCTCTCCTCGCGGTCTCTTCTTGTGTGGATGATGAGTCTCTGCCTAAGGTCCTCAG
>Ga0315279_10008442_pt1 | contig 12473 bp, 8 predicted proteins | sample YL17G06_20_MG_FD_203694 | JGI IMG/M metagenome (GOLD analysis project Ga0315279, IMG submission 203694) | Sediment microbial communities from Yellowstone Lake, YNP, Wyoming, USA - YL17G06_20 | ecosystem: Environmental > Aquatic > Freshwater > Lake > Sediment | place: USA: Wyoming | collected... | reverse complement strand
CCCGGTCGGGCGCTCCCTGCCCGAGCGAGCGCACATCAGCGCCGAGGTGCTGAAGAACCGCCTCGTCCATCTCGACCAGTTGCTGCATGCGATCGACAATCGGGCCGGGTTCGCCGAAACCAAGGTGTGCGCGCAACTTCTCGTACGCCTCCTTCACCATGCCGGTGAATCGCGCGCTGCCGATATCAAGGGGCAGGCGGTCGGGTTCGCGGTGGCTGAGGGCGTCCAGGACTCGTTCGCGAGCGGTCATGTGATGAGAGTGTACCCCAAAGTCCAAGGTCCAAGGTCCAAGGGTCCAAGGTCCAAAGTCCAAGGGGCCAAAGGTCGTATTGCGGATTTCGGATTGCGGATTACGGATTTCAAGCGCGCGCGTCTGAAATCCGCAATCCGAAATTCCGGTGTGGTAGCATAGGCTGTATTCCATGAAATTCGCTGTGGTTGTATTCCCTGGCAGCAATTGTGACGACGATGCCTTCCAGGCTGTGCGCAGCGGCCTGGGCCAGCCGGTCAGCTTCGTGTGGCACGGCTCCGAAGACCTGGAGAACGCCGACGCGGTAATCCTGCCGGGCGGCTTCTCCTACGGCGACTACCTGCGGACCGGCGCCATCGCCCGCTTTTCTCCCGTCATGTCGGCAGTGAAGCGGTTTGCGGCCGGCGGCGGGCTGGTGCTGGGCATCTGCAACGGCTTCCAGATCCTGATGGAAACCGGCCTGCTGCCGGGCGCCATGCTGCGCAACAGCAGCCTGCGCTTCATCTGCCGCCCGGTGCAGTTGCGGGTCGAGAACGCCTCGCTGCCGTTTACGCAGTCAACCCGGGTGGGACAAGTTCTGACGATGCCCATCGCCCACGCCGAGGGCAACTACTTCGCCGATGAACAGACGCTGGCCGCACTCCAGCGCAAAAGCAGGATCGTTTTCCGCTACTGCGCGCCCGGGGGGCAGGTGACGCCGGAAGCCAACCCCAACGGCTCCATCGACAACATTGCCGGGATCGCCAACGAAGCAGGCAATGTGATAGGCATGATGCCGCACCCGGAGCGCGCCAGCGACGCGCGGCTGGGATCGACCGACGGCCTGTACATCTTTCGTTCGCTGCTTCAAAGCCAGGGGCTAGGGGCTAGGGACTAGCCCGCATTATTCATGAACGAAGCGGCTTTGCCGCCCTGCTGTGCGGAATGCCTTCGGCTTTCCGATGATCGCCCTCTTATTGTCGAAGGCTGCGCCTTCGACGAACTGTCGAGGCGCAGCCTCGACAGAAAGAAAGCATCGCCGACGGAAAGGCAAAGCCATTCCGCACAGCAGAGCGGCAGAGCCGCCAGCGGGCTGCCGTTTCGTGAATAATCCGGGTTAGGGCTTACCGGCGGGACGCCGGCGATACAAGGTGGCATTTTCAGAGCAGCCGCCCATGGTCGCCACGGCGACCACCCGGAAACGAGGGAAGCCGCGGATTGTTCGTCGGTCGGCCTGGGAGCGCAGGCGTCTCGCCTGCGGGCCCTGCATGACGCCGTGCTTGGCCCAAGGAGTACAGGCGATGGGTGCAGGTTCGTAAAGGGCCCGCAGGCGAGACGCCCGCGCTCCCAGGGTGCTTTTTCAGGGCAAGCTGTGAAAAAATCGCAGCTTTGCGGTCGTCGGTGGGCCGATTCTTTCACAGCTTCTCACGGTCCCAGCACAGTTGCGGCGTTGTGCCTCTTCGGTTGCGGCTTCGCTGCGCTGTGCTAGCCGCCTTGAAACTTTTCGCAGCACGCGACGCATTGCCGGTGCCTGCGCATTGGCGACGGCCCGAGGGCCGGTCCGCTCCCTTATCCGCCGCGGCGGACGGCTCTGCTGCGGCCTTGCCCAAATAACCCGCAGTGGCCGGCCGCCAACCAATCTGCGTAGCAATCGTACCAATCATTGTTTTCCGGGCGAGATTTCCGCCCTCGTGCGGCGGTCGGTGCTGATCGACGGAGACACGGTAGCGCAGCCAGGCCTGTTGAAGGCCATGGCGCCGCACTTCCTGTCGTCGAGGCGGGTGGGAGCGGTGACGGGCAACCCACGGGTGGCCAACGGCCGCACGCTGCTGCAGCGGCTTCGGGTCATCGAGTTCTGCTCGATCATCTCCACGCAGCGGCGGGCGCGACGAATCTGGGGGCGGGTGTTGACCGTTTCCGGCGCGGTCTGCGGCTTCCGGCGGTCGGCGGTACTGGCGGCCGGCGGCTGCTCGCGCAAAGGGTGCGGCGCCCGACGCGATGTTTCTTGTTGGCCGGGTTGCTGGTGCCAGGAGGGTGGGCCACCCCCCCGGAGGGGGCCGGAAGCCGCGCTTGATTCTCAATTCTCGCGCGTGGTACGCTCGGCCCCTACCCACCACTGGTTCCCCGGTTGCTCGCGCGGAGGTGCATCATGCGGGGGAGACGCCGTGTACTCATCCAACACGCTTCATTGACCACTCTGCTGGCCCTGGCTACGGCGCTTCTGGCGCTTGGCCCACGCGCTTTGCGAGATGACTCGCGCCAGACTTTTCCGCATCCGACCCGCGCGCTGACATCGCCACGTGCAGCCAAACTGCCGGTCGTGGCAAACTATGGCAAATTGCCGCTGCGCTTTGAGGTCAACCGGGGCCAAGCCGACCAGCAGGTAAAGTTTCTCTCTCGCGGCCAGGGCTACAGCCTGTTTCTCACACCCACCGAAGCAGTTCTTCAATTGCGGAATGCGGATTTCGGATTGCGGAATGCAAACCGCCCAGGCTTCGAGACTGGGGTTCGAAATCCGCAATTGGCCCGGCCGGTAACGCTCCGAATGCGGCTCGTCGGTGCCAACCCGAACGCCAAAGCTCAAGGCGTGGATCAGTTGCCCGGCAAGAGCAACTACTTCATCGGCAACGACCCGTCGAAGTGGCGCACGAACGTTCCGACCTACGGGAAGGTCGAGTACCGCGACGTGTATCCGGGGGTAGACCTGGTTTATTACGGCAACGGACGGCAGTTGGAACACGACTTCGTCGTTGCCCCTGGCGTCGATCCGCGGCAAATCCGCTTTGCCGTCCAAGGCGCCGACAAGGTGGAGTTGGACGCGCAAGGGGATCTGGTGCTGCGCGCCGGGAACGGCGACGTGCATCTCCGCAAGCCCGTGGTCTACCAGGATGTCCATGGCGCCCGCCAGGAAGTTTCCGGCAGTTACGTGCTTGGCACTCCGCACTCCGCATTCCGCACTCCGCACTCGGTTGAGGTTGCCTTCCAGGTCGACGCCTACGACCACACCCGCGCCCTGGTGATTGACCCGGTATTGGTTTACTCCACTTACCTCGGCGGCTCCGGCGACGACCGGGCCTTCGGCATCGCCGTAGACTCCTCCGGCAACGCCTATATCACCGGTTATACCGAGTCGACCAACTTCCCGACGGCCACCGCTCTCCAGGCCAGCGTCGGCGGCCCGTACGACGCCTTTGTCGCAAAGCTGAACGCGGCCGGCTCGGCTCTGATCTATTCGACCTACCTGGGCGGCACCGGGGCGGACTGGGGCTCCGGCATCGCCGTGGACTCCGCCGGCTGCGCTTACGTGACGGGCTACACCTACTCCACTAACTTCCCGACGGCCAGCCCCCTGCAGACCACCATGGGCGGCCAGCACGACGCCTTTGTCGCAAAGCTGAACGCGACGGGCTCGGCTCTGGTCTATTCGACCTACCTGGGCGGCACCGTGGCGGACTCGGGCTCCGGCATCGCCGTGGACTCCGCCGGCTGCGCTTACGTGACGGGCATCACCGATTCCACTAACTTCCCGACGGCCAGCCCGCTGCAGGCCGCCAACGGCGGCGAGTCTGACGCCTTTATCGCGAAGCTGAACGCGACGGGCTCGGCTCTGGTCTATTCGACCTATCTGGGCGGCAGCGGGAACGACTCGGGCTCCGGCATCGCCGTGGACTCGGCCGGCAACGCCTACGTGACGGGCTACACCTTTTCCACTAACTTTCCGACGGCCAGCCCGCTGCGGGCCGCCAACGGCGGCGGGCAGGATGTCTTTGTCGCGAAGCTGCATGCGACGGGCTCGGCTCTGGTCTATTCGACCTACCTGGGCGGCAGCAGCATTGACGCCGGCACCGGCATCGCCGTGGACTCCGCCGGCAACGCTTATATCACCGGTTATACGGCGTCGACCAACTTCCCGACGGCCGGCCCGCTGCAGGCCGCTATCGGCGGAGGCGGATTGTCGGATGTCTTTGTCGCGAAGCTGAACGCGACCGGCTCGGCCCTGCTTTATTCGACCTACCTGGGCGGCACCGCGATAGACAACGGTTCCGGCATCGCCGTGGACCCCGCCGGCAACGCCTACGTGACCGGCGTCACCATTTCCTATAACTTCCCGACGGCCAGCGCCCTCCAGGCCGCTTCGGGCGGCAACATTGATGTCTTTCTCGCGAAGCTAAGCGCGGCCGGCTCGGCCCTGCTTTATTCGGCCTACCTGGGCGGCAGCGGGAACGACTCGGGCTCCGGCATCGCCGTGGACTCGGCCGGTAACGCCTATATCACCGGTTATACGGGGTCGACCAACTTCCCGACGGCGAACGCATCCCGGCCGGCTTTCGGTGGGGGGAACTATGACGCCTTTATTGCCAAGATCAGCGGACTTGCTGCGGCCTGCACATATTCGATTTCGCCTACCAGTGCATCTCTCCCTTGGGGCGGGGGTACGGGAACTGTGACGGTGACCGCTGGAGCCGGGTGCTCCTGGACCGCCACCAGCGATTCCAGTTGGTTGAGCATCACGACGGCCAAGAGCGGTTCAGGCAGCGGAACCGTTGGGTATTCGGTTGCAGCAAACCGAACGAACGATGCGCGGACCGGCAACCTGACCATTGCCGGTTTACGCTTTGTCGTGACTCAGGCGGCAACCGGCTTGCCGATGATTACATCGATATCACCGACTAGCGCGGTTGTCGGTGGGGACAGCTTCGTTCTTACGCTCAAAGGGCGCAACTTCGTCACCGGCTCGGTTGTTCTCTGGAATCAGACGAGCCTGCCCACGACGTTTGTCAGCGCTTCGGAATTGCAGGCGTTGGTTTCGCGCGCGAACCTGGCAACAGCCGGCAACATCGCAGTCACGGTATCCAATCCGGGGACTGGTGGTGGAACGTCAGACGCCTTTACGTTCGCTCTAATGTACCCGCCTGCAACGCTGACTTTGTTAGTACCTTCGAGCTTGTCGCTACCGGGCGCAGATAGCTTCGTACTCACGGTAAAGGGAGGGACGTTCCTAGCCGGGTCTGTAATCCGTTGGAACGGCAGCGACCGGCCCACCGTGTTTCTGAACAGCGGCGAATTGCAGGCCCTAATTTCGGCGAGCGATGTTGCGAACCCCGGTACCGTCCCGATCACGGTCTTTCATCCTTTGCAAATGGCCGGAAACGCACTGAATTTCGTCATTTGCGCCTCCTGTGCCCAACCGTTTCCCTCCATCAATGCAAGTGGTATTGTCAACGGAGCAAGCTTCAACGCGTCGGTCGCCGGTGGATCAATCGGTTCCGTATTTGGCACTAACCTCGCTTCATCTCAGTCGTTCGCTTCCTCAGTTCCGTTGCCCACCACGCTTGGCGGTGTGAGCGTCCAAATCAACGGGATTCCAGCCCCGCTTTTCTACGTTTCTCCAGTGCAGATCAACTTTCAGGTGCCTTGGGAGCTTCTGGGCCAGTCGCAAGCCTCGATCACGGTGACCGTGGCTGGGGTGACCAGCACCGCGCAAGCTGTCAACATTGCGGCCTTCGCCCCCGGCCTGTTTGCTATGAACTCGCAGGGCACTGGCCAAGGAGCAGTTTTGATTGCAGCAACGGGTGAGATAGCCGCGCCTCTCGGCAGCATCGCTGGTCGGACCGCCCGACCTGTCAAGCGCGGCGAATTCCTGTCGATCTATTGCACCGGCTTAGGTCCGGTCGCCAACCAACCTGTGAACGGGGCCGCGAGTCCCGCCAACCCGTTGCCTACGACCATGAACACACCGGCCGTCACCATCGGAGGAGCCACCGCGCCGGTGAGCTTCTCAGGCCTTGCTCCAGGCTTTGTCGCGCTTTACCAGGTCAACGTGCAGGTGCCAGACAACGCCCCGACCGGCAGCGCAGTATCAGTCGTGCTCGTCATCGGTGGGGTCATTTCAAACACGGTCACCGTTGCGGTGCAATGACCCGTGACAGCCTGAATCGAGTCGAGGCGAGGAGCAGCCGAGCGCAAGCGGTTCGCGTAGATGCAATGACCCGCGGCCGCCTTCTGACCGGCCTTTCCCCCGCCTTCCCCGACACCGTCCATTACGCGCTGGCCTACGCCGTCGGCATCCGCTGGGAACGGTAGGGCCCGCCTGCGGAGATTCTTTCGCGGCCGCAACAGAGCCGCGAGTGGACGGCTGCCAAGCAATCTGCGTAACGGTCGTACTATTCGCTGCTTTTTCAGCGGCGAAATGCAGGTCCGACCAGGGGCCGGCGGGACGCCAGCGCTCCATAAACGGCCGCCTATGGAGCGCTGGCGTCCCGCCGGCCCCCGTCTTGCACTCGCGGCTCTGTTGGTTTCCGGCTATGCTGGTCCAGGTTTATCTGCGTGCATCCGCGCGGCGGTTAAAATTATCAGGTGCGAGTTGGGAGTTATGAGAGACTTGCAGGCTGCGGGCAGCCCGGTATGAAGCGCATTGTTGCCACCATAGTGATCGTTGCGATTGTGGCCATCGGGGCGGCGGCCCTGTGGTGGTTCACTCGCTCGGCAAACCCGGCCACGGCCAGCGGAGCGGTCTCGGAAGCCGCCGCCGGACGCATGCAGCAAAAGCTGGATGCCATTGTCGCGCACGCGGCCGGCCCGCCCAAGGCGAAGGTGCAGCCCCTGACCACCACGCTCTCCGAAGAAGAGCTCAATTCCTACTTCCAGTACCGGATGGGCGCGAAAATTCCGCGCGGCGTCTCCCAGATTCGGTTCCAGTTACACGCCGGCCGCGTGAGCGGAGAGGCGATGGTGGACTTTGACGAGGTGAAAGCGTCCTCCAACCGCCCCATCCACCCGCTGCTGGACGCCTTGCTGGCCGGCAAGCGCCCGGTCTCCGGCACCGGCTCGTTTACCTCCTCGAACGGCAGCGGCGTGCTTCACCTGGAGCAAGTGGCCATCGGCAATCTCTCGCTGAGCGGCGCCCTTCTGGACCTGTTGGTGCGCCGCTTCGTGCTGCCGCGCTATCCGAAAGCGGCGATCGACCGGCCGTTCCCGTTGCCGGCCGGCATCGACCGCCTGGTGATCGAGGAAGGCCGCGCGATCATCTACCAGAAATAGCGGCGCGCCACGCGGAGTTGAAACAAGGGGGATGGAGTGAAGACGACGATGAAAGCGCTGGTCAAGAGCCGGCCGGAACCCGGTTTGTGGCTGGAAGACGTGCCCCTGCCGGAGATCGGGATCAACGACGTTCTCATCAAGGTACAGCGGGCGGCGATCTGCGGAACCGACGTCCACATTTACAACTGGGACGCCTGGGCGCAGAAAACCATTCCGGTGCCGATGGCTATCGGCCACGAATTCGTCGGCGAGGTGGTGGAGGCCGGTTCCAACGTGGCGGATTTCCGGCCGGGGATGCTGGTGGGCGGCGAGGGCCACGTGGTCTGTGGGCGCTGCCGCAACTGCCTTGCCGGCCGGCGGCACTTGTGCGCCCGCACGCAAGGGATCGGCGTCAACCGGCCGGGGGCGTTTGCCGAGTATATCGCCCTGCCCATGACCAACGTCTGGCACCACGCCGACTCGATCGACCGCGACGTGGCCTGCATCTTCGATCCCTTCGGCAACGCCGTCCATACCGCCCTCTTTTTTAAGGTGCTGGGCGAGGACGTGCTGATCACCGGTGCCGGGCCCATCGGCATAATGGCCGCCGCGGTTGTGCGCCACGCCGGCGCCCGCTACGTCGTCATTACGGATGTGAACCCCTACCGGCTGGGACTGGCCCGCAAAATGGGCGTCACGCTGGCCGTGGACGTCCGCGACACCCGCCTGGCCGACGTGCAGAAGCAACTGGGCATGCGCGAGGGGTTCGATGTGGGGCTGGAGATGTCCGGCAACGCCTCGGCCTTCCGCGAGATGCTGGCCAACATGTGCCACGGCGCCAGGATCGCCATGCTCGGCATTCCCTCGGGCGAGATCGCGATCGACTGGAACACGGTGATCTTCAACATGCTGACCATCAAGGGCATTTACGGCCGGGAGATGTACGAGACCTGGTACATGATGACCGTGATGCTCGAATCGGGCCTGGACATCCGCCCGGTCATCACCCACCGGTTCAGCTTCGGCGATTACGAGAAGGCCTTCGAGGTGATGCGGTCGGGCAATTCCGGCAAGGTCATCCTGGACCTGGCATGAGGCGGTCACGCCGCCGCGCCGTTTTTCACGGTGGCGATCAATGAAGTTTGTGGTGGTCAACGCCGGCCAACCGCTGCCGCTCCTGGAGTACTCTTTGGTGATTGCCCACTTCACTGCGCTCCTGGGAACAGCTCCCCACGGCTTACCTAACCCTCGGCGGGGCCAGCGCCACCTTGCCCCTGTTGGTCGTCCTTCGTCCCATCCTCTCCATAAGCGATCGGCAATTGCTTGGCAGGCGGCAGTGGCAGCTCCCAGGATCTGACTACGTCGATGCCGCAGCGCTTGGCGAACTTCCCTAAACCATCATCGTCGGAATAAATGCGACAAACGTTATTAACCTTAGCAATTGCCACTATCTGCCGGTCAAACCTGACCTTTGCCCAAGTGCCCTCCGAACCGGCCCGCTTGCTGCCGCTTCCCCTTGCTTCCGTTTCCACGGCAGCAAGCTCAATAGCCGCACGCTCGTCAAAGGGCATCACCTTGAACAGGCGAGACCCGTGGATCTCATCCAGGTACGCCGGCCCAGCGTCTCCCGCAAGAACCAGCACCTCGCTTAACACCGGTGTCGGAATAATGATGGTCTCGTCCTGCGCAACAAGATCGGCAATCAGGTTCTCGATGCGGTCCCTCAATCTGTCGATTGGGGCGCGGGTGGCCGGGTCAAGTGGCGCTTTCGCGTCAGGTTTTATCAGCAGCGTCAGGAATGTGCTGTCTGCCGCAACCATTTCATTCTCCATCTGGACCGTGGCGCAGGCGGTGCAGTTCACCTAAGGCATCATCCAAGTCTTTCCAGCCAGCAGGAATGGCCCGCATTCTGTCGATGGATTCCCGTAGTGTTGTGGCCTTCAGCACGCTGAAACCAGAAACCGTAAACTGTATCAATTCCCACTGGCCATCGGCGTGCCTCATCCACCTTGTGAGGCCCTCGACTCGGATCACGGAACTGAAAAGGTGGGGGGCGATTTCCTTGGCCAGAGTGCGCTTGACCATACATTTGTGCGTTTCGTCCCGATCTTCCAGATGGAGCGGAACGGGATCACCGTGACCGCCAATCCTGATGGGAATTCCGTCAAGCGTGCCAGGCTGGTTGAAGGGACCGTACTCGGGAAGGCGGGCGCGCTCGCGACCAACGAACTCGATCACCTTGGCGCCAACCGGGTCAACGATTGCTCCTTTGGCGTTGTCTCTCTCCAGGCGTCGGTCTATATCGAGTGCTGCTCTCATGGCGTCCGGCGGCCCTTCTCTGCGTCGAACATCCCGCAGCCGACCTCTGACTTTTGGCTCCGCCTCCCAGTCCACCAGTATCACTGGCACGGTGCTGCCCTCTTCGAGACGAATCAAATGGACGCTGCCCGGCTCCCCAAAAACTACTGCCAAGTCATGAACGTACTCGGCCAGGCGCACCATTGGCATTGTCTCTGGGGAGAAGGCGTCTATCCTAAAACGATATTCGCGCCGTTTACGAGGCATCAGGCGACCCCCTGCTCTACTACACGGATGCTAAGCCGCTCGTGCTCGGCGTTCCCGCCGCCGAACGAGCCACTGGCCAGCGACTCCCACAAGGCGCGCCGTGATTCAATCACGGCCTCTCCCGTCCGCTGGTCACACTTTCCGAGATGAGCCCCGACACGCCAGCCCCTTCCCTACAACACGCTGAGTTGCCACGCTTGCGCGCTCTGGCTCGACCACCGCGCGATCATTATAGCGGAGGTCAAGTCCGCTAGAGCAGCAATGCAGGTGTTGGTGTCCCATACGATGATACACCCCGTGGACGCCCCGCTTCACCGTCGGGAAGATGAACCCGCTCAGTTGCCGTTGGCTTTGGCGGCCGGGCGGTCCAGGAACGGCGACGGTTGCTTGGGGCCGAGATGGCGGCAGATGGTGCGCGCGTTAATCCGCAGCAGGCGCGCGGCCGCGAACCGGTTTCCGCCGGTGTGCTCCAGCATGGCCTGGATGGTGCGGTTCTCGATCTCCTCCAGGCTGGTGCCGACGGGGAAGGTGAGCGAGATCAGCGGCCGCAGTTCGTCGCCGGCCGGCCGGGCTTCAAAGCGCGAGGGGTTCAGCGCCGGAGGCAGCGACAGCGGCTCGACCGCCTCGCCCTCGGTCAGGATGACCGCCCGCTCCACCACGTTTTCCAGTTCCCGCACGTTTCCCGGCCACTCATAGGCCAGCAGGCAGTTCATCGCGGCGGGCGAGAACTGCAGCACTGGCTTGCGATTTTTGGCCGAGTAGCGCTGCAGGAAGTGCGTCGCCAGTTCCGGGATCTCTTCCTTGCGCTCGCGCAGCGGCGGCAGGTGGATGGGGATGACGTTGAGCCGGTAGTAGAGGTCCTCGCGGAAGGTCTTGTCCTTGAGCGCTTCTTCCAGCTTGCGATTGGTGGCCGAGATGATGTGCACGTCGGAGTACAGAGTTTCCTTGCCGCCCAGCCGCTCGTACTTGCCGTCCTGCAGCACCCGCAGCAGCTTGATCTGGACCGGGGGAGGGGCTTCGGCGATCTCGTCCAGGAACAGGGTGCCGCCGTTGGCCAGGTCGAAGCGTCCTTCCTTGCGCCCCACCGCCCCGGTGAACGCGCCGCGCTCATAACCGAACAGCTCGGCCTCCAGCAGGCTCTCGGGGAGCGCGGCGCAGTTCACCTTGATGAGCGGGCCGCGGGCCCGCGGCCCCTCGGCATGAATGGCCTCGGCAACGATCTCTTTCCCGGTGCCGCTTTCGCCGCTGATCAGGACCGGCGCGCAGGACGGCGCCACCTGGCGGATCAGCTTCTTCACCTCGCGCATGGCCGGGCTGGAGCCGATCAGCAGGCGGTTCAGGTGCTGATCGCTGAGTTGTTGGCGCAAGGCGCGGTTCTCGCGCCGCAACTCGATTTGCTCGCCGGTCCGCCGCACCCGCGCCAGAAAATCGGCGTGGGAAAAGGGCTTGGTGATGTAATCCTGGGCCCCCAGCTTCATGGCCTCGACCGCGCTGGCCACCGTCCCGTAGGCGGTGATCAAAATGACTTCCACATCCGGCTGGATGAACTTCAGCTCCTTGAGCAGCGCAGTGCCGTCCAGATCGGGGAGCACGATGTCGCTGACCACCAGCGGATAGGACTGCTGGCGCAGTGCGTTCACCGCTTCGGAGGCCAGGCCGACCGCCGTCACCGGGAAGCCGGCCTGGTGCAGGACGCGTTCCAGCGCCCGGCGCAGCCCTTCATCGTCATCGACCACCAGTATGGGAAACGTCTTGTTATCTTTCTCGTCAGCCATTTTAGTAGCCAGCTATGAGTTAAGAGTGAAGAGTTAAGAGTTAAGAGTTAACTCTTCACTCTTCACTCTTGACTGTTCACTTTCCCCTGGTGCCAGCGATTCGGCGGCCAGCGGCAGGCGCACCAGGAAGCAGGCGCCGTGGCACAGCCCAGAGTCTGTGCCCCGGGGCGCACATTCGATCTGCCCGCCGTGTTGCTCGACAATGCGGCGGGCGATGGCCAGACCGAGGCCGGTGCCTTCCGCCTTGGTAGTAAAGAAAGCGTCGAAGATCTTTTGGCGCTGCTCCGGGGCCACGCCCGGCCCGCTGTCGGCCATCGCCAGTTCGGCCACATTGCCGGCAGCGCTCAGAGCAATCCACAGCCGGCCGCCCGAGGGCATGGCGTCGAAGGCGTTTCGAGTGAGGTTCAGCAACACCTGGCGCAGCAGGTCGCCGTCGCCGCGCACCGTGGCCGTCTCGCTGTCGAAACGCGCGTCAATCTCGATGTTTCGCCGCCTGGCCTCGCGGGCGATGAAACCGAGGAAGCCGCGCACCACGCCGGGCAGCGAGACGGGGCCGAAGCTGGGCGTGTGAATCCGAGTCAGCTTCAGGCATTCGCCGGTGAAGCTCTTCAGCCGCTCAACCTCTCGCTCGATCTCTTCCGAAGCCTCGCTCACCTCGGCCGGGAGCGCCGAGCCCAGCAGGCTGTTGACCTCCGAGAGCAGGTAGGTGACGTTCAGGCTGATGCTGGCCAGCGGGGTGTTGATCTCGTGCGCGATCTGCGCGGTCATCTTGCCGATGGCCGCCAGTTGCTCGGCGCGCATCATGCGCGCTTCCAGGCGGGCGCGGTTCTCGGCGATGGCCACGCGGCGCTCGGCGTCCAGCTTCTGCAGGTAGAAGCGGATCA
>Ga0315279_10008441_pt1 | contig 12474 bp, 6 predicted proteins | sample YL17G06_20_MG_FD_203694 | JGI IMG/M metagenome (GOLD analysis project Ga0315279, IMG submission 203694) | Sediment microbial communities from Yellowstone Lake, YNP, Wyoming, USA - YL17G06_20 | ecosystem: Environmental > Aquatic > Freshwater > Lake > Sediment | place: USA: Wyoming | collected... | reverse complement strand
TCGATGTGCCCCGGAGGTTATCCATTGCCTCGTTCGGCAACACCGCTCAGTCGGCGCCCTACCCGATCTCAACAATCGACTTTGGGTTCACGCGCATGGGCTATCTGGCGGCGCATACCATGATCGGCGATATCCCGGTGCGCACGGACAAGAACGGAAATATTGCGGGAGAATGCATCTGGGTCGATCGCGGGTCGGTTGTGGGATCGGGCGTGCAGTAATTGCGATGCGCGATATTCCGGATCCTGGATTTCCGGCGGTATTTATTATGCAGAAGCTTTGACTTTTATGGATATTTATGGATATATTTATGGATATGGCCTACAAAATATTTCTTAATGACCACGTTCCTGCCGGGATGCTGAACCTGGCAGCGGAGATCGATGAATTCAAAGGACGCTGGGAAGCGCTAAAAAACATCGCACCGGACAGGCTATCGGCTTTGCGCAAGGTCGCCACCATCGCTTCAATCGGCTCATCAACGCGTATTGAAGGCGCGCATCTTTCCAACTCAGAGGTTGAAAGGTTGCTTTCAAATATCGGCAGGCATTCTTTTGCCAACCGCGATGAAGAAGAGGTGGCAGGCTATTCCGATGCAATGAATCTGGTCTTTGATTCATTTGGCGACATTACAGTCTCGGAGAACCATATCCGACAACTGCACGGGATTCTCTTGAAGCATAGCGGAAGAGATAGACGGCACAAAGGAGAATACAAGAAAAATCCCAATGATGTCGAAGCATTCAATGCTCAGGGCGAAAGTGTGGGAGTTGTTTTCGAAACAGCTACTCCATTCGATACGCCATTCTTCATGAAAGATCTTGTTGCCTGGTACAACGGGGAAATCGCCTCGCGCGCCTTTCATCCGCTTCTGGTCATAGGCGGATTCGCCGTGCATTTTCTGGCGATTCATCCGTTTCAGGATGGAAACGGCAGGCTGTCGCGGATACTGACAGCGCTCATGCTGCTGCGCTCAGGATATGCGTATGTGCCCTATTGCTCCCTGGAGAGTATCGTCGAGGAAAACAAAGAGCGCTACTACCTTGCATTGCGCCGCGCCCAGATGTCGTTCAAAACCGATCACGCGGATATGATTGAATGGCTGCGGTTTTTCCTGACTCTCATGAAAAAACAGAAAGACATCCTCGCTGGAAAACTGGAAAAGGAAAAAGCTTTCTCAATGGAATCCTTGCCGGCGCTTGCAGGCAGACTCCTTGTTTTTGCCTCAGAACGGGAGAGACTTACATTGTCTGATATCGTAAAGTGCACAGAGGCGAATCGGAATACCGTCAAGAAGCATGTGCAATCGCTGGTGCGCAAAGGGCTTCTGCTGCAACACGGGAAAGGCAAAGGCACATGGTATTCCAGGGCGGACCGCCCGCCGGCTACTTGACAATAAGAAAGGTCTTCGCGATTGTCGCGCCGCCGCGCACCACAGTCACGAAATGCATCCCCGTGCTCAGCGACGACAGATCGCATGTCTTCCGGACCAATTGTTCATCTGTCAATACTGCCGTCCGTTGCCCGCGAATGTTGTACACGGCGGCCGCGGTGCGAGCCGCCGGTGAGCACCCGTTCGCCCCCCGCAACACCGTCGCTCCGTCCGCCCTGAAAAGGCTGCCTGCCGCAATAGCCTGACCGTTCATCGTGACCGTAAGCCCCTTGCCGCCGTTGCCCTGGAAGAAATCCACGTGAATCGCATGCATACCGGCCTTGAGCGCGATATCGCCGCCGGCTGAAATCATTCCGTGCGATCCGTCGTTGTTAACTATCAACTTGTTGCCAATGTAAAGCTTGCTGCCGTCGTCGGATGTGGTCGAGAACACGTACACTCCCTCCGAGGGGACGGAAACGAACCCCTCGAAGCGCAATCCGAAATTGTCCGCCTGCGTGGCAAGGGTGATGTCAAAATTCGCGCAGGTTCCGCTCTTGACCGGCGTCATCGTCGAATAGTCGGGTATCAGGCTCCATGCGCCCTGGTAATATTTATAGCTGATCCCCTGCACCGCTCCCTGTGGATTGTCGGGATTGCGTGGGGCGGAGCTGGTGTCATTGGGATCGATGTGCGTGCTGGTGTCTCCGTCAACACTCCACGCGCCCGCCGTCCAGTTGGAAAGACTGTCGGGTCCGCCGTATTCGTAGGCGCCAACATCGGGCGCTGAGCCCGTATATCCGTTGGTGAATCCCGGGATGACCATGCCGGCATTTACCGCAGGAGATGTCGATTTGAGCCGGAAACGCAGGCCGCCGTGTCCTGTGCCCACGAATCCGCTGTTGCCGAGTATCAGATTCTTCTGCTCGTCTGCGCCCGATCCGGCAACAAACGGGGACTCGTTTCCAATGTTGTTGTAGATTTTGCATCCGCTGCCGCCATTGTACCAGACCTCGCCGTTCTCACAGCCGGGATTGCTCCAGATCGTATTGTTGTAGCACTGGTGATTATCGCTGGGATCGTTCATGCCGTAACCGAATTTCACGTCCCAGAAAACATTGTGATGGCCGATGTAATTGGACGTAACGTTGTCCCAATAGATCCCGTTGTTGCGACAGTAAACGCCCCTCTCTCCGTGAATCCAATTATAGGAAAAGGTTGCCCCCCCACCGTCGGTTCCATCGGTATAGATCGCGCCGTTGTCTTCGGTTAGCATCGAGTAATCCGATATGTCGCAATGCGTAAGCGTAGCCCGGGCAGCAACCGGAACAGCGGCTCGACCAATCCGGGCTATCGTGCATCGCTCGACACGATTATCCGGCATCTCAATTCCAGATGCGTAGAGGCCGGCATAGCCGGCGTCATGAACGTATGAGTTAATCATTATTCCGTTTGTTCCCTTTAGCGATACCGCCAGGTGCGACGTATAGGCGATCTCGCATCCGTAAATAAGATTATTGTCGCCCGAAACCTGCACAGCCGGCGGTGCTCCGGTCGGCAATACTCCGAGGGAGGCGCCGGAGCCGGCAGTGCAAAAACTGTAATAATTGCCGTAAAAGTACTTTCCGTTCCTGAGCTGGCAGCCCGTGGCGCTGCTCGCGTTGATGCTCCCCATCATGGTGTTGATTCCGTCAATAACGATATAGCTGCGTGAGCTTATATCAAATACCGTGTTTCTCTTCTTTACGTAAACCGTCATGCCGGAAGGATTCACGCCTCCGGGGGCACGAAAATAGAGACGGCCCGCCGTGGTATCCAGATACCACTCTCTGTCCGCATCAAGCGCATTTTTAACGCCGATGACACAACCCGAACCAACCCCGCCGCCATCTCCTCCGACCTGCCACCAGTCCCATCCTGTTGTTCTCGGATTGCCGATTGCCAAGTTTCCCGTTGAAGAGCCAGTGATCGGAGCGGTCTGGCAGGCCCATTTATTGCCGATGGAACCCCAGAACAGGCCCCCCTTGAAAAAGTCGGCGCCTTGCGTAAGGCTTGAGCTCTCAACATGGTCCGAATAGACCGTGGCGGCGAACAGCTTGCCCGCCACCTTGCAGCCCACGAGCTCGTCTTTGCCCGCGATATTGGGATACCGCGCCTCAATCATCAGATCGCCGTCAGCCACAACCTGATCGCGGTACTGGCCCATGGTCCAGTTGCACGGTGCCCAATAAATGCTGTTCGCGTCAAGGGTCCATGCACCGGTAATCTTGTCGCCGCCGCAGATCGTGACAACGTCACTGCCATTATTCTTGAAGGTGATCGGACTGCCTGACGCACCGGAATTGGCGGGCTTGACAGTCTCGCAGTAGGTCCCGGCCCCAACGAGGACCATGTCACCGGCAACCGCCACAGCCGCCGCCTGCTGAATGGTCTTGTATCCGGTGGCGATGCCGTTGCCGTCCTGGGCGCCGGTATTGGCGCCGTTGATATAGATGTTTTTGGCGCCGGCCAATGCGCTCAGGATGAAAATGCATACTCCGCTGAGACGAATCACTGCTCTGCCCATGACAAACCTCCTTCATTCGGGTTATCCGGAAATGTTGCCGGTGAAGAATCTCCTCACGGGATAAATATAGCCCGGAATCCCGGTAGAATGATCGATATTCGCGTCTTTGGCGGTCATTCTTAGAATCATATATTATATTCTTATAGATGAGGCAGCCACGATGAATTCCCCTTCGAATGTCGTTTGGCCGCAGCCACGGAGCTTACTTTTATTGCACTCATGCACATCCTTGCGATTGGCGCCGATGATATTGCAGCCGCGGCCCGGATACAAAGAGACATCGTCAAGCGCGGTTGCCGAAGATCAAGCGCGTCATCCTATCTATCAACTGATATCGTTCTGACAATCTGTGTTCCGTCAACTCCGGTGACCCGAACAATCAGCGCGGCGTTCTCCGCCGGCTTTGGCGCGACCAGATCGCGCGGTCCTCTATCGCGCCAGGAATACACCCGCGCTCCCGTAACGGTGAATACCTCGATCTGTCCGGGGCTCTCCGATGAAATCCGGATCGGTTGCCCGCATACCCAAACCGTACGTCCGCGAGGTCCCCGGCTTTTCCGGTCGGTCACGACCATGCTGCGCGCCGCGATTGTAAATGCGCTGTCCGATGAAACGGCGGCAATACCAACGGTGCCGAAATAGGGTGACAGCCGTATCCGGCATCTGGTCGAAATGGTTGAAAAATTCTTGCCGTCATTATCAGCAACGGAGTCGGGGATGGCCCAATTGAAAGTTCCCCAGACGCCGCGATTATCGACAAACATGACGCCCTCCCCCCCGCCAATCTGAAGATAGTTTCTTCCGCCGTCGACGGATAGATCGACGTAAACCTGATTCGTCTGAAGCGTATCAGTATACCATCGGATTTGCATGGTTTGCCCTATTGTGAATTTCTCGCCTCCGATGGGAGAAACGAGCGTGATCGGCGTCAACATGTGCTGCATGATTTCAATGCCTGACTCAAACACGTCGCTGCCGTTGGCGCCGGAACACGAAATGCTCAGCCCATTGGTGTCCTGGATCTGCGTCACAAAATCGAGAGCAAGGGCCTTGTTGGCGCCGCCGGCCAGTGAGGAGATGCTGAAATCCCGCAGAATGTTGATTCCCTGTATCGTGTAGCTCATGAGCCGCGCGGTATCTTTGGCGTCGGCAAAGTGCATGCGCACCGTGTAAAATCCCTGGTCGAGATGAGACACCCGGTAGGAATGAGCCGAACCGCGCCGCGCGCTGGCGTACACATTCGCCGGCGCCGCTGCCGCTACTCCCGCAACGGAAACCGCGGCCGCATTGTTGACATCCGAACCACCGCTGACATAGGCGTCATCGGTTTCCCACCCCGCCGGACAATACGAATTGGCGCCGGCGTCAATTTTTCTATATACGCAGTCCTTGCGCGATACCATAATCCATGCCGTATCGCGCAGAGTGACGCTGCCTGATGCTACAGTACCGATGACCCGGTGCGGTCCGTTGCAGGGCGCGGCCGCGGCAATAAACTTGCCGGTCTGGTCAATGGTTCCGCCACCTGAAACGGACCAGCTCTTTATTGCATTGGCGAAGTAGTTGCCGTTCTGATCCTTGCAGGTCGCCAGGAAAGTGACCGGCGAACCGGCTGCAACCGTGAATTGAGCGGGGGTAATGCTCATTGTCGTCAGCGCCGCCGTCACCGCCGGCTTGCGCACGGTGAGGGTGACCGCGTAAGTCTTGCTGCCTGCATTGGACGTATTGACTGTGATGGTGTCAAGATACGTCCCGCTGCGCAGCCCGGCTATCGAGGGAGCATTGACGATGGTGATGGATGCTCCGCTGGTTGCGCCGGGTGTCACCGTCAGCCATGCGTTGGCGCCCGAAACCGCCAGACTCTGCAAGATGCCGTTTGCAGTCGATGCCGTGACATTCTGCGACGGAGGATTGACCGATCCGGAATCAACGGCGAATGTCAAGGATGTCGGAGAGACCTGCAGGACCGGGGTTGTCGATCCGGGGCAATACCCGGAATAGTAGTCGTAGGGCTGCCAGATATCGCTCGTACGGTTTGCGAGCTGGTGGATCTCATGGGTTGTCAAATTGTAAATCCACGGCTCATTGCTGTTGGTGAGACACGGGTTGTTGAGGTCGTTGGTCCTTCCGATGGGCAACACGATCCAATCGTCGGAATTGCCCGACCATGTCTGCTCGTTCCAGAACCTGTCGGTACCCAGGCCGGTGATGGTCTGCAGGTTCAAGCGCAATGATTCATTTCCAAGCGTGTCAAGAATGCGCATATTTGTATGACCGTAAACCCGAATATTGGGAGGCTCCCCCACCGACGACATATTATTGGTGAGCCGGGTTCCGCTGGGACTGGGGCAGACGCTGCAGCCCGCGACCCAAAACTGCACACCATTTACCGGTGCAGGTTTTGGTACGTCAACGGTCGTTCCCCGGCCGAAGGAATAGATCGTCGGGTGCCAATCCTGAGTCCATACCCCGCCACCGGTAATTTCGTTGCGTGAAACCTGACCGCGTTCGCAGTGTGTGAACGATTTCGTGAGTAGAAGGTGGCCGTCGGCGACGGCGTATTTATAAAACTGACCATTGGCGCATATCCAGATACCGGTGTTGCCCCAGGTGAGATTTCCATTGCCCGCGGCATCGAAAGTCCGGACCACTCCCCCGTCGATATTGGCGATGGTTACGGTGTTTCCATTGATAAAAGCGAATTGCCGGCCATCCGGCGAGAAGCGCGGAAAACAGCCGTAGCCGATGGTGCCGGTGGTGTTGACCACGGCGCCCGCCCGCATGTCGATGCGCCTGATATTGCCGACGGTGTAATCGCCCATATAATCGTAGTTGGTAACGACCAGACACATGCCGTCTTCGGCGTAAAGGAAATGTGCGAGGAGAAGACATGCCGCAACGGACCTGAGGATCAGGCGATGCATAGTTCTTCCTTTCTGTAACTCGTTACTTTTTGATAAGTTCTAACAAGCCAAGAATAAATCGGTGCCCACCGGCATAGCCGGTGGTAAAACTCGCCCCATAGGGGCGTACCAAGCGAAGAGGGGATTCCTATGACCGTTCTCGGTACTGACTTGCAGAAAGCAACCCTTGGATTCCCGTCTACCCTTGACCACTGTACCGAAGGCCTGTTCAATACTTCAGCATAGCTTTTGTAATTCTCACCCCGGCATAGCCGGGGGCCTAGCGCTTGAGTTAACCGGACACAACTGTGCTGAAGTATTGAAATAGGTCATTTTTCCGTGAATATCGTCTCATGATCATTCCCGCCAGCCTAGCGGAAACCGCAGAAGGCGCGCCCCCTGAATTCCCCGGGGGGGGGACATCCAGACAAGAACTCCTTGCGCTTGTCCCGATACGCGTATCTTCCGGGCCAATTGCACATCAGTCAAGTTCCCTATCCGCTGACCGCGAATGTTGTACACGGCGGCCCCGGTGCGGACCACCGGCGAGCACGCGGTCGGCCCCCGCAGCACTGTTGCCCCGTCCGTCCTGAAAAGACTGCTCGCGGGAATAGCCTGCCCGTTCATCTTCACCGCCAGTTCCTGGCCGCCGCCGGCCTCGAAGAAATCAACGCGGATCGCATGCATTCCCGCTTTGAGCGCGATATCGCCGGCCGCCTCCGTGGACGCGTGCGTCCCGTCGTTGTTCACGATCAGTTTGTTGCCTATGTATAATTTACTGCCGTCGTCGGAGATCGTGGAAAACATATACACGCCGTCGGATGCCACTTTGACATACCCATCGAACCGGAAACCGAAATTGTCGGGGCGGTTTGCCGGCGAGATGTCGAAGCCGGCGCAGGTTCCCGTCTTCACCAGAGTCAGCGCATCGAAGTTGGGCAGCATGGTCCACGATCCCTCGTAGTACTTGTAGTTGAGCCCCTGCACCGCGCCCTGCGGATTGTCGGGTTCCCGCGGCGCCGAGCTGGTGTCCGCGGGATTTATTATGGTGCTGCTGTCGCCGTCCACGCTCCATTGACCTGCCGTCCAGTTGGAAACACTGACGGGGCCGCCGTACTCATATGCCCCCGCGTCGGGAGCCGATCCGACATAGTCATCGGTAATGCCGGGGATCACGATGCCGGCATTGACCGCCGGCGAGCTCGCCTTGAGACGGAACTTCAGGCCGCCCCGGCCTACGCCGACGAATCCCGCGCTTCCAAGGACAAGGTTATTCCGCTCGTTGGTGCCCGATCCGGCGACAACCGGCGATTCATTGCCGATGTTGTTGTAAACCTTGCAGCCGCTGCCTCCATTGTACCAGATCAAGCCGTTTTCGCAGCCGGAATTGCTCCAGATCGTGTTGTTGTAGCATTGATGGTTGGTACTGGGGGTGTTCAAGCCGTAACCGAATTTGACGTCCCAAAAGACGTTGTGATGGCCGATGTAATTGGACGTACTGTTGTCCCAATAGATCCCGTTGTTCCTGCAATAAATGCCCCTCTCTCCGGATATCCAGTTATAGGAAAAGGTTGCCCCCCCTCCGTCGGTTCCATAAGTATAGGTCGCGCCGTTGTCTTCGCATATCATCGAGTAATCCGATATGTCGCAATGCGTAAGCACGGCCCGGGCAGCAGACGGAATAGCGGCTCGACCAACACGCTTTATCGTGCATCGCTCGACACGATTGTCCGATGCCCCGATCCCAGATGCGTAGGAACCGGCATAGCCGGCGTCGTGAACGTATGAGTGAATCATGATTTCGTTTGTTCCCTGTAGCGATACCGCCAGGTGCGACGTATAGGCTATTTCGCATCCGTAAATAAGATTATTGTCGCCCGAAACCTGCACCGCCGGCGATGCTCCGGCGCCGGAGCCGGCAGTGCAAAAATTGTAATGGTTGCCATAAAGGTACTTTCCGTTCCTGAGCTGGCAGCCCGTGGCGCTACTCGCGTTGATGCTTCCCATCATGGTGTTGATTCCGTCAATAACGATATAGCTGCATGAGTTTATATCAAGCACCGTGTTTCTCTTCTTTACGTAAACCGTCATGCCGGAAGGATTCACACCTCCGGGGGCACGAAAATAGAGACGGCCCGCCGTGGTATCCAGATACCACTCTCTGTCCGCATCAAGCGCGTTTTTAACGCCGATGACACAACCCGAACCCTCGCCACCACCATCACCTCCGACCTGCCACCAGGCCCACCCCGTTGTTCTCGGAGTGCCGATTGCCAAGCTTCCTGTTGAAGAGCCAGTGATCGGAGCGGTCTGGCAGGCCCATTTATTGCCGATGGATCCCCAGAACAAACCCCCTTTGAAAAAGTCGGCGCCCTGCGTAAGACTTGCGCTCTCAACATGGTCCGAATACACTGTGGCCGAGAATAATTTGCCATCCACTTTCGCCGCAATAAGACCATCTTTGTCAGTAATATTCGGGAAACGCGCTTCAATCATGAGATCGCCGTCAGCCACAACCTGATCGCGGTACTGGCCCATGGTCCAGTTGCACGGTGCCCAATAGATGCCATTCGCGTCAAGGGTCCACGCGCCGGTAATCTTGTCGCCGCCGCAGATAGTGGCAATATCGGCGCCATTATTCTTGAAAGTGATCGGGTTGCCGGAGGTCCCGGAATTCGCGGGCGTGACCGTCTCGCAATAGGTTCCGGCACCAACGAGCACCACATCACCGGCAAGGGCCACGCTCGCCGCCTGCTGGATAATCTTATAGCCCGTGGCGATGCTGGTGCCATCCTGCGCGCCCGTATTGGCGCCGTTGACATAGATGTTCTTTGCGCCGGCCAATGCGCTCAGGATGAGGATGCATACCCCGCTGAGACGAATCACTGCTCTGCCCATGACAAACCTCCTTCATTCGGGCTATCCGGAAATGTTGCCGGTGAAGAATCTCCTCACGGGATAAATATAGCCCGGAATCCCGGTAGAATGATCGATATTCGCGTCTTTGGCGGCCATTCTTAGAATCATATATTATATTCTTATAGATGAGGCTGCCATGATGAATTCCCCTTCGAAGGTTGATACGGCGGCGCTGCGGGTGGAGCAGGATCTGGCCGCGCATCCGGTCGCGCGCCTGCCGACGCTCGAGACGCTTGCGCGAACCTACGGAGTTTCCCTGGTGACCATGCACAAGGCGATCAAATCGCTCTGTGCGAAGGGACTTCTCGACGCGAGACAGGGACGCGGGATTTTCATGGTGGGATCAGTCGACGAAAAACCGGATGATACTCTCAACCGGGAAACCGACCGTGTTGAAGGCCACCTCCGCGCTCTGATCGCCGGGAGTTCCGCGCAACGCCTTCCGTCAATAACCGAGTTGGTGAAGCACTATCGTGCGTCAACCGCGTCCGTGCGCCTGGCGCTGTGCCGCCTGCGCGACAAAGGTCTGGTTTCGATAGCGCAAGGCCGGCGCGCCGTCATTGTCCGCGATGAGTCGCCCGCGCGCGAAGACGCGCTTGGGCCGTCCATGACATCGGAAGATGCCCTCTATCAGCGTATGCGCGCGGCCATTGAGACGGGGACCTATCGGTCCGCCCAGCCATTACCGAAGTACAGCTATCTTGTAGCCGCCGAGAAAGTGGCGGTTCGTACTGTTGTCCGGGTGTATCGTCGACTGGTTCGTGACGGGCTGATATGCAAAAAAGGCCGATCATATATCGTCGGTCAATCCCCGCCCGCCGCGGGAACGATACCGCACCATCTCCGCAAAGTCATCATTGTTCTGCAACCCACCGAGGCAACCTGGGATGACTTCACCAATGCATCATGGATCTCGCCATTTCTCCAGACATTCATCCGCGAGATGTCGATGTTCGGCGTGGAACTTAGGGCCATGCTCTTTGACCGCGGAGAGTTTTCGCCGTGTTACGACGGCACGGCTTTGACGCGCGAGGAAATCACCCGGGTTGTGAAGCAACTGGACCATCGATTAGTCGGTTTTCTTGTTGTAAACATGCTCTGGGCCGATCATCATGCGGGGCATGCGCGGGAGTATCTCTCACTCATGCGCTGGTTGTGCGAATTCAAGAAGCGGGTGGCATTTTTCGAGCCGATATACGACACAGCGCATGCGGACATTCCAGGACCGCAGCCCCACGAAATGCTCGAAGAGCAACTCCGGCATCCTCTGGTGCGGCGCAATTTCGTGCGGTGCTGCTACGATCCGGAGAACCAGATTCCCCTGGCGCTCTCCATCCTGCGCAAACACGGGCACCGCCTTCTCGGTTTCCCGACCCCCGGCCCGAAGGCGCAGTGGATGGATGATCGGATCGTCGCGCTTCGATCGGCTATTGCGCAAGGCAAACTGCCCATGCATATCTGCGATTCAACGGATTGTCCGGCGCTCTTCGACATACATCCGGAAATGAGTATCGGCGATGTGAAGGGTCTGCTGCTGACGATTGACGCGCCGTTTGCGCCTGCTTTGATCGATGCCGTCGGCGCCATGGGAACATCATCAACACGCGTGGGCGACCTGTCGCCGGCTCAGCAGGAGCTGATACACCTGACTCCGCACCTTGGCGCGTTTCTGGCCAAACCGGACCTCACCGCCATTGTGGCGCCCAACGATGAACATGCGCGTCGCTTCTACCGCTGGTGCGCGGCTGCCAGCACAAAGATCCCCGACAACCTGTCTCTGCTGGCGTTTGATAACTGGATCGAAGGCTCATTTCCCTATGCAATCTCATCGATCAACTTCGGGTTTGACAACCTGGGATACGCGGCGTTTCACATCCTGCTGGGAGATGTACCGGTGAAGGTGAACAACTCGCGAATGGTGCAGACAAAGAGCAGAATCAATCATTATGCGACGATAGGAGAGGCCGGACGGAATTTTCGGTGATCCCGCTGCTCGCATGCGCGTCAGGTTGGCGCCATTGGGCTGCAAGGCGGGTCGACGGAGCACATGAACGTACGGAAGGGATGCGTTGGGTGGCAGAGCCGGGTGGCGCGTTGTCAAAAGAGACTATTGAGATCTGGCGGGGGACGTCGATATCCCGGTGCGCACAGCCAGGAACGGAGATATTGCGGGAGAATGCATCTGGGTCGACCGCGGATCTGTCTCCAGTCCGGTGATACGGGGCAGACGCTGACAGACACCCCCCTTGTTTCAGGCCCCATGGAGTGGTGCTTCAGACATTCCCGGGTGATCCTGTTTCCCGTGAAAGAAAATCGAATTCAGGCCAACCGGAGCCGCACATGCGCCACCGAGGCACCAAATGACAGAGGCGATCAGGTGAGTCGGAAAGGAATTGGCTGGCGATTACGGAAAAAGGACTGCAAACCGTCTTTTTGTAAACGTGGGCAGGATGCCCGCGCCTTGAGCAGAGGAAGACGAGCGGGAGAGGCGCGTTAGCACGGACTGGAGCGGTGCGCAGGGCGCAGTACTGGCTGACCCTGCCGAGCGATAGTGAAGCATCTGGGGCAGACCGGTACCGAGGAGGAACGACGAGCCCGCAAGGAGGGGCGACCCTGCGCCAGGACAGGCGCAGGGGAACGCCCTGAAAACCATGGATGCGCCTTAACTATATTGTTCCATAGTACTCGTGCTCATAAATTAATCGAGTCCTCCC
>Ga0315279_10008440_pt1 | contig 12475 bp, 4 predicted proteins | sample YL17G06_20_MG_FD_203694 | JGI IMG/M metagenome (GOLD analysis project Ga0315279, IMG submission 203694) | Sediment microbial communities from Yellowstone Lake, YNP, Wyoming, USA - YL17G06_20 | ecosystem: Environmental > Aquatic > Freshwater > Lake > Sediment | place: USA: Wyoming | collected... | reverse complement strand
TGCGGACCTTCAGTGGCTTGTATATGCAAATGACGGAACAGTGGAAACTCACCCGATCTACGGGCCTTCTTCAAATGCAGCTCCTACATTACCTGCCTGGGCTGCAAATACTGACTGGTACGATGCAATTACCAATCCTGCCCCGATTCAAAATCATGATCTCACTTTTTCAGGTGGCACTGATAATGCCAAATTCTTTGCAGGGTTTGGTGCTTTCCTGCAGGATGGTATTGTGCTTTACAATTTTTCTGATAAATACACTCTGCGATTCAATTCCGAATACTCCTTTCTGAATGACCGGGTGAAAGTGGGAGAGCACTACTCCATGACTTATAATGCAAACCTGGGAGTTTCTAATCTCAACGAAGGCAGCCCTATCAACGCGGGACCTTACAGGCTTCAGCCTATAATCCCTGTAGTTATACCCGAGGGGGTTACGATTACCGGATTATCCCATAATTTCGTCCCCGGCGATTGGGGTGGAACAGGAATTGCCCCCAGATTGGGTAATGTTGGCAATGAGGTGGCAGGTCTCACAAGGGCAAAGGACAACAAGTATTGGGGCATCAATATGATAGGGAGTGCTTATCTGGACGTAAAGATCCTGCAGGGTTTGAACTTCAGATCCACCATGGGAGGCACCTGGTATAACGGATGGGGTGTAGGCTACAATTCTGCAACCTATGAAAGTTCAGAAAATACGGCCACTGCCAGTTTGAATGAAAATTCATATTTTGGTAACGATTGGGTATGGACAAACATACTCACCCTTGATAAGACATTCGGGCAGCATAAGATCCTTTCCGTTGCCGGGTATGAAGCTAATAAGCTTGGAGTGGGACGTGACTTGTCCGGTAACCGTGCCGGTTACTATACAGATGATCCGAATTTTCGTACATTGAATAATGGTGCCAATCTTGTCAGTGCAAATTCCAGTTATTATACACCGGTTACCCTGGTATCAGAGTTCATAAGAGCTGATTATTCGTTAATGGACAGGTACATGTTAAGTGCCACCATACGCCGTGATGGTGCCTCAAAGTTTGGCAAGGATAACCGGTATGGTGTGTTCCCTTCATTTTCTGCCGGTTGGCGTATCAGTGACGAACCATTCTTTCAGGGAATCGGCTTTATATCGGACCTGAAAATAAGGGGTTCGTACGGTACAATGGGTAACCAGCTTGCCGTTTCTGCACAGAACCAGTTCTACCTGTACGGAGGCGACCCCGGATCATCCTTTTATGACATAAACGGAACATTTAATGGATCAGCCCAGGGATTCCGCCCGACACGGATTGGTAATCCTAATGCAAAGTGGGAAACCAACGTTTCTACCGACATCGGGTTTGATGCCGGTATTCTGGACAATAAAGTCGGGATCAAATTTGACTGGTACTCCAAGAAAACAAAAGATCTGTTGTTCCCGCTTGAATTACCCGGAACCGCCGGGGCAGCAGACGCACCATATGTTAATGTTGCGGCCATGGAAAATACAGGAATCGACATGGAACTGACATTTAAGAATAAATGGGGCGATTTTGGCTTTGACGGCGGTCTCAATTTCACCGCCTATAAAAATAAGATAACCAAAATTGCCGAAGCCGCAGGTGTTACCTTCTTTGACTATGGAGGTGCCACCACCAGGATTGGGGCAGGCAACAGGAACATGGTAGGACATGAGATATCTGAGTTTTATGGCTACAAGGTAATTGGCCTGTTCCAGAGTCCAGAGGATGTTGCCGCTTCCCCTACCCAGGACGGAGCTGAAGCAGGATTTATGAAATTTGCTGACACCGATGGTGACGGTACAATTACTCCTGCTGACAGGCAATTTATAGGTAATCCTAATCCGAAATTCGAATACGGATTAAACCTGGCATTCAGCTATAAGAATTTTGATCTGACAGCCTTCATCTATGGTAAACAGGGAGATGATATCTTTAACTGGAACCTGTGGTGGATTGATTTCTGGCCAGCCTTCCAGGGACAAAAGAGTAAGAGACTTTTATACGAGAGCTGGACACCTGACAGAACAAATACGACAGTGCCAAAAGCATCGAACAAGTCTAATTTCTCAACAAGCACACAGGTTTGCAGCTATTATATAGAAGATGGGTCATTTTTCAGGATGAAAAACCTGGAGTTAGGCTATACGATTCCCCAAAACCTCTTGAGTAAGGCTAATATTAAAACTCTCAGGGTATATGTGCAGGCAGTGAATCTTTTTACCCTTTCCAAATACTCCGGACTTGATCCCGAACTTGGGGGTGACGACCGGGCTTTTGGTGCTGACACAGGCAACTACCCCTATGTGAAGTCATTTATTTTCGGACTCAATGTCAGTTTTTAATTAAAAATGTTATAATATGAATAATATGAAAAAGAATCATATTTTATTAATCTTAATCCTTGCTGCATTCGGACTACTGGTTACATGCAAGCAGGATTTTCTTGATGTTAAACCGACAGGGAGTTTGGATCAAGGATTATTGGCAACTCCAAAGGGTATCGAAGGCCTGCTGGTTGGAGCCTATTCGATGCTGGACGGCATTTCCTCTCAGTTCGGCTGGGAGGCAGCTTCTTCCAACTGGGTGTATGGCTCTATCCGGGGTCTGGAAGCTAACAAAGGAACGGATGCAGGGGACCAGCCCGACATCAACCCCCTTCAAACCTTTACCGAGACGGCAACAAATCCCTACCTGAATGTAAGATGGAGAGGTATATATGAGTCTATTTCCAGGTGTAACAGCGCTATTATGACAGTCAATTCAGCGCTGGCAGCAGGTAAAATTGATCAGTCGCAGGCTGATACTTACATACAACAAGCCAGGGCACTTCGCGGATGGTACCATTTTGAAGCATGGAGAATGTGGGAAAAGGTACCCTATGTAGATGAAAAAACTGATCAGTCTACCCTGACTAACGCAGCAGATATCAGTGATCTGATCATCGCTGACCTGACTCAAGGAACAAACCTGCCAAATAATATGGGAGCAGTTGGTAAATTCAATGGAACAGTATCAGAAGTGCTCCTCGCAAAGGCAATGATGCAGATGAAACATGATTATGCCGGGGCATTGGGCCATCTTAACACTGCTAAAGCCGGTACCAAACCTGATGGTTCAGCTATCGGGCTTGCTCCAACCTACGGTGAGATATTTGACATTGTTAACCGAAATGCCATTGAAGCGGTTTATACAGTTCAGTATTCCGTAAATGATGGTTCGGGAGCATGGAACGCCGGATGGGGCGAAGTATTGAATTTCCCTTATAAGAGCGGTGGCTCTCCGGGAGGTTGCTGCGGATTCTTCAACCCCACACAGGAGTTTGTGAATTCTTTCAGAACAGTGGGAGGTCTCCCTTTGCTGGATTTCAGTTATAATTCAACCGCAAATCAGATTTTGCGCGATCAGGGTATTGCGGGTGGTGACGCCTGGAGTGCAACAAAAAAATATAGTAAAAATCAAGGTTGTACTGCTTACGCTGCTGCAGCGCCATTTACAGATCTGGGTTATGTGTCGCTTGTTGATGATAATACTGGTCATGACCCCCTTACAACCACTGGTTTCTGGACACTGAAATGGACTGAAGACAATACAAAACCTATTGACCCTCGTCTCGACTGGAGCGTTGGAAGAAGAGGTATACCTTATTGGGACTGGGGTGTACATACTGGTTCGGACTGGATCCGTGACCAGACATATTCCGGACCATATAGCCCTAAGAAGCAGGTCTATAAAAAATCCGATGAAGGGAAATATACGGAAGTTGGTAACTGGACTTCAGGGTATACTGCAAACGGATACCGCATGATCCGTTATGCTGATATTCTCTTAATGATAGCAGAATGTCAGATTGAAACCAATGATCTGACCAATGCATTGACAAACATAAACCTGATACGGGCGAGAGCAGCAAATGCAGCCGGTTTTGTTAAGGAATCTGATGGCACAACTCCTGCCGCTAATTATCAGATCTCGCAATATACTACTTTGGGAACTCAGCCCAATGCGAGGTTAATACTCCAGATGGAAAGGAAACTGGAGCTCGGACAGGAAGGCCACAGGTGGTTTGACCTGAACAGGTGGGGAATTACCGTAACCGAACTGAACAGGGCTCTTGCTTATGAGGAAACAATGGCATGGGGTAGTGCATTGTACGGCGGCACCTCGGTTGGACCTGAAGATGTAACCTTTCCGATACCACAGCGTCAGATTGACGTGAGTAATAACAGACTGGTTCAGAACAGATAAAATTTTTAATAATTAATTCATTCTAAAGTGGACTGACTTTTATGTTAGTCCACTTTTTTTATACATTTACGGGATTGAAAAAAAGATGGTAAGTCGGAAGTGCGAAGTCAAGAGTTGAGACCTGATAGTAAATCTTCGGACTCCGGACTTCAGACTTCCGACTTCGGACTTTGGACTTCGGACTTCCGACTTCGGACTTCCGACTTCCGACTTCGGACTTCGGACTTCGGACTTCGAACTTCCGACTTCCGACTTATTAGTTACAACACAAATATTATTGTATAGCATGAGGAATTTAATATTGCTTTTATTTACATGGGTATTCATCTCCTGTTCCGAATCGCCGCGGTTCCGGTTATTAAGTTCCAGGAATACAGGCATTGATTTTAAAAACACAATAGTTGAGACTGACAGTTTTCATGTCATGAAGTATGAATATATATATAATGGTGCGGGTGTTGGTATCGGGGATCTGAACAATGATGGATTACAGGACATCATTTTCGCCGGCAACCAGGTCTCTCCGCGGGTTTATCTGAATCAGGGTAATTTTAAGTTTAAGGATATCACTTCGAATTTTGCGGGACTTACAAATGATCAGTGGTACAGCAGTGTGACATTCGTGGATATCAACAGCGACGGATGGCTGGATGTTTATCTCACTTCTACGGCCGACAACAATCCTCAAAAACGTAAAAACAGGTTATGGGTCAATAATGGAACCGGAAATGGAATGGATCCTGCGTTCACGGAGATGGCTGAAAAGTATGGAATTGCCGATGATGGTCATTCCGTTTCTGCAGCATTTTTTGATTACGACCTAGATGGATACCTTGACCTTTATGTTTTGAATAATATTGTAAATCAAAGGATAAATACCTCCTATCGTGCGAAAATAGTTGATGGGAGTGCCCTCAATAATGATAAACTTTACCACAATAACGGGAACGGCACCTTCACTGATGTGACGAAAGAGGCGGGAATTGTGTATGAAGGATTTGGACTGGGGCTGGCTATAGGTGATGTGAACAAGGACGGATACCCGGATATCTATGTTTCAAATGATTATATTTCCAATGACGTATTATATATAAATCAGCGTGACGGAACCTTCCGTAATGAAATCAGAAAATACATGTCCTATCAGTCAAAATCATCAATGGGTAATGATATGGCTGATGTAAATAATGATGGGAATCCTGATATGTTCACTCTCGATATGATGCCGGAAGACTATTACAAAAAAAAGCAAACGATCAATGGCTTCAGCTATATCTTTTATGTAAATGATGAAAAATTTGGTTATGAACACCAGTATTTAAGGGATATGCTCCACCTGCATAATGGATTTATGAACGGTGAGATGCTTCCCTTTAGTGAGATGGGCCAGATGATGGGTATATTTCAGTCTAATTGGAGCTGGTCACCCCTGTTTGCCGATTATGACAATGACGGGGATAAAGACCTGATCATTACAACCGGTTATCCCACAGATATGACCGACAAAGACTGGACCCGCTACAAAACACAGGTCGCAGGATTTTACGCTTCCGATGAACTCGTAATAAGCATGGCACCCGCAGTAAAAATACCTAATATCGCATTTGAAAACACGGGGGATCTCCGCTTCATTAAAAGAACAGACTGGCTACCCCAGATTCCTTCTTATTCCTATGGAGCTTCTTTTGTTGATCTCGATAACGATGGTGATCTTGACTATGTGATAAATAATCTAAATGACGAAGCTTTTATACTCAGAAATTACACAGTTGAAAAATCAAAGAAACATTCCAATTATATAAAGATCAGACTGACAGGAAAGGAAAGTAATACAATGGCCATTGGTGCAAAGGTCGAATTATGGAGCAAGGGCAATTACCAGTTTACCGAACACTTTCTGACAAGAGGATATGCTTCTTCGGTTGATCCGGTCATTCACTTTGGCCTGTCGCACGACACTAACATTGATTCAATAATAGTGACCTGGCCGGCAAGCAATAATACTTCGGTTCTGAGAAATATCGCAGCCAATCAGACGATTGAAATAAATGAAATAAATTCCAGTCCTTCACATAAAGATGTTAAAGCTTTAATGAAAAATGACCTGTTATTTAATAAACGCGAAAATGTAATAAATTATGTGCACGAGCAAACAGATTATATCGATTTCTTCTACGACCAGACTATAATACCACATAAATATTCACAGATCGGACCTCGTATGGCCAAAGGGGATATTAATAACGATGGCCGTGAGGATCTGATCATTGGTTCTACAAATAAATTGCCAACAACAGTATTTCTGAGGAAGGGTAATGGATTTGAAGAAGCCAGATTTGAAGGACTGACAACGCAGAAGGAATTTTCTGAATCAGATCTTGCGATATTGGATATAGACGGAGATGGTGATAATGATATTGTAGTCGTAGCGGGTGGATATGAAAATAAACAGGAAAGCGAATACAAGCATTGGCTGTACGAAAACCGTAATGGTGCTTTTGTAAGAACCGGACTTCCTATTCCACCATTTCCTGCTTCAGTTGTGCGACCTTGCGACTATGATCATGATGGTGATATAGATTTGTTTGTAGGTTCCAGGGTAAAAAAAGGGATGTTCCCCTATGCTAACCATTCCTGGCTTATTCATAATGAAAAGGGCAAACTTTCAGTCGATTCAACCTTGCGTTTAAACCTTGGAATGGTGACTGATGCGATCTGGACCGATTATGACAAAGATGGCTGGGAAGATCTGCTGGTTGCAAGAGATTGGAATTCTCTGGTAATCATGAAGAATATGAATGGAAAAGAGCTGATTCCACAAAACATACCCGCGCTGGAAAATCAACAAGGGATCTGGTACTCACTGGCTGCCGGGGATTTTGACCAGGATGGGGATGAAGACTATATTGTTGGTAATCTTGGTGATAATCATCGATTCAGAGTAAGTGATCAATATCCAATGAATCTTTATGCTATTGATCTGGATATGGATGGCATAATAGATCCGCTGACTACGGCATACTGGAACGATAAGAATGGTAAAATGAAAGAATATCCGATCAATTACCTCGATGAACTCTGGGCACAATCCAGATTCTTTCAAAAGAAATTTAGAGATTATGCTTCCTTTAGCTATGCCAGTATTGATGAAATGTTAGATGAAAGCATATTGAAAAGATTAGAATTTAAACTACATGCCAATACAACATCCAGTTACATATTATGGAATGATAAAGCCAATTTCAGATGGGAGAAGCTGCCAAAACCCTTGCAGGTTTCGCCAATCAGGAAAATGATAGTCGAAGATCTTAATGGTGATAATTGGCCTGATGTGCTGGTAGCAGGCAATGATTATACTTATGATGTAGGTACCGGGTACTATGACGCAAATAAAGGGATAGTATTATTGAATACCGGTAACAAATTGAAAAATGGTAAGCCCTCTTTTGAAGTATTGACCCCCTCACAAAGCGGAATGTTGCTGCAGGGTATGGTAGAATCACTACTGTATTTTAAAGGGGATACGTCGCTGGTTGTGGCAGGTATCAACAGGGCAAAAGTTGCTGTGTTTGAACATACCCAGGAAGGAAATCAAAATAAGATTCCCAATCCTGAATAAGAATCTATTTTGGAACAATAATGGAATCCTGACCGGTCAGTTATTAATTCTGTTTATTTTCATTCACTTAACAATATATATTATTGATTTTAGATAAGCATTAACAATTACAACATAGCATGAAGAAATTAATATTCCCTGTAATCGCCGTTTTATTGTTCTCATGTACCAAATCACCAAAGTTCCAATTATTAAGTTCCAGGCGTACAGGTATTGATTTTAAAAATATAATAGTTGAGACTGACAGTTTCAATGTCATGAAGAATGAATACATATATAATGGTGGGGGTGTGGGGATTGGTGACCTGAACAATGATGGATTACAGGACATCATTTTCGCCGGCAACCAGGTCTCTCCGCGGGTTTATCTGAATCAGGGTAATTTTAAGTTCAAGGATATCACTTCGAATTTTGCGGGACTTACAAATGATCAGTGGTATAGCGGTGTGACACTCGTGGATATCAACAGCGAAAAATGGCTGGATATTTATCTCACTTCAACGACCGACAAAAATCCTAAAAAACGTAAAAACAGGTTATGGATCAATAACGGATCCAAAAACGGAATGGATCCTGCGTTCATGGAGATGGCTGAAAAGTATGGAATTGACAATGAGGGTCATTCCGTTTCTGCAACATTTTTTGATTACGACAGAGATGGTTACCTCGACCTTTATGTTTTGAATAATATTTTTAATGAGAAGATTCCACCAATATACCGGCAAAAGGTAGTCGATGGGAGCGCCCCCAATAATGACAGACTTTACCACAATAACGGGAACGGCACTTTCAGTGATGTGACTATCAAGGCAGGAATTGTTTATGAAGGATATGGGCTGGGCCTGGCTGTAGGTGATGTCAACAAGGACGGATACCCGGATATCTATGTTTCAAATGACTACATTGCCAACGACCTGCTTTATATTAATCAAGGTAACGGGACTTTTATAAACGAAATCAAAAAATACATGTCTTACCAGACAAAATCCTCAATGGGTAATGATATGGCTGATGTGAATAATGACGGGAATCCCGATATGTTCACGCTCGATATGTTTCCGGAATCTTATTACAAAAAAAGACAAACGATCAACGGTTTTGGCTATATCTATTACTTAAGCGATGAAAGATATGATTATGAGCACCAGTATATCAGGAATATGCTCCACCTGCATAATGGATTTTTAAACGGCGAAATGCTTCCCTATAGTGAAACAGGTCAAATGATGGGCATCTATCAGACCGATTGGAGCTGGTCTCCCTTGTTTGCCGATTATGACAATGACGGGGATAAAGACCTGATCATTACAACCGGCTATCTCAAAGACCTTACCGATAAGGACTGGACCATGTATAAAATGAAGACCTATGAGATTTTCGCTTCTGCGCAAACGGTCATGAATATGGCCCCTGCAGTAAAAATACCCAATGTTGCATTTGAAAATACCGGTGACCTCCATTTCATTAAAAGGACAGACTGGCTGCCCCGGATTCCTTCTTATTCCAATGGAGCTTCTTTTGTCGATCTCGATAACGACGGTGATCTTGACTATGTGGTGAATAATATAAATGAAGAAGCTTTTATACTAAGGAATTATACTGTAGAAAGATCAAAGAAGAAAGCCAATTTTATAAAGATCAGGCTGGCTGGAAAGGAAGGCAATACAATGGCCATTGGTGCAAAGGTCGAATTATGGAATAAGGGCAATTACCAGTTTACCGAACACTTTCTGGCAAGAGGATATGCTTCTTCCGTTGATCCGATCGTTCACTTTGGCCTTTGGCAGGACGTTTCAATTGATTCAATAAAAGTAACCTGGCCGGCAAGCGGTAATACCTCACTTCTGAGAAATGTCAGGGCCAATCAGACGATTGAAATAAATGAAATGAATTCCATGCCATCAGACAGGGATGTAAAGACTTCAACACCAAATGACCTGTTATTTATTAAATGTGATAGTGTAATAAATTATGTACACGAACAAACAGATTTTATCGATTTCTCCCTCAACCAGAAGATTATACCTCATAAATTTTCACAGATCGGTCCATGTATAGCAAAAGGGGATATTAATAACGATGGTCGCGAGGATCTGATCATTGGTTCTACCAATAAATTGCCAACTACCGTGCTTTTAAGGAGGGGCAATGTATTTGAAGAAGCAAAATTTGAAGGATTAACAACTCAGAAGGAATTTTCTGAATCCGATCTTGCAATACTGGATATAGATGGAGATGGCGATAATGATGTTGTAGCAATCGCGGGTGGATATGAAAACAGACAGGAAAGCGAATATAAACATTACCTGTACGAGAACCGTAATGGCTCTTTTATAAGAACAGAACTTCCTGTTCCGCCATTTCCTGCCTCAGTTGTACGACCCTGCGACTTTAATCATGATGGTTATATAGATTTGTTTGTTGGATCACGGGTAAAAAAAGGAATGTTCCCGTACGCTGACCCTTCCTGGCTTATTATTAATGATAAAGGCAAACTTTCGGTTAATTCCTCTTCAGAATCAAACCTGGGATTGGTAACCGATGCTATCTGGACTGATTACGACAAAGACGGCTGGGAAGATCTGCTGGTTGCCAGAGAATATAATTCTCTGGTTATCCTGAAGAATATGGATGGGAAAGAGCTGGTTCCTCAAATTATACCAGGATTGGAAGATCATCATGGGATCTGGTATTCACTGGTTGCCGGAGATTTTGACCAGGATGGTGATGATGACTATATTGCAGGTAATCTTGGTGATAATCATCGATTCAATGTAAGTGATCAATATCCTTTAAATCTCTATGCCCTTGATATTGATCTGAATGGTAGCCTAGATCCGCTTATAACGGCATATTGGCAGGATCAGAATGGTAAGATGAAAGAATATCCGGTTAATTACCTCGACGAACTCACTGCACAGTCTCTCTTCTTTAAAACAATATTTAATGATTATACTTCCTTTAGCTATGCTACTATTGATGATATGTTAGATGAAGATATATTGAAAAGATTAGAATTTAAACTACATGCCAATACAACATCCAGTTACATATTATGGAATGATAAGGGTATTTTCAGATGGGAAAAGCTGCCCACAACCTTGCAGATTTCTCCCATCAGGAAAATGATAGTCGAAGATTTTAATGATGATAGTTGGCCTGATGTGCTGGTATCAGGTAATGATTATACTTATGATGTGGGTACCGGGTACTATGACGCGAATAAAGGGATAGTATTATTGAATACCGGTAACAAGTTGAAAAATGGCAAGTCCTCTTTTGAAGTATTGACGCCTTCACAAAGCGGTATGTTGCTGCAGGGTATGGTAGAGTCATTACTGTTTTTTAAAGGGGATACGTCGCTGGTTGTGGCAGGTATCAACAGGGCAAAAGTTGCTGTCTTTGAACATACCCGGAAAGGAAATCAACATTAAACTCCTGGAAATAAATAAAAATTCTTAAGGTATAATTTCAGATATCCCTCCAGACTATGAAACGATATAAAGTTTCAACATAATATGAAAAGAAATCATATTTTATTAATCTTAATCCTTGTAGTATTTGGAATATTGGATTCATGCAAGAAGGATTTTCTTGATGTCAGACCGAAAGGGATTTTAGATCAGAATGTGCTGGCAACCGAAGATGGTATCAACGCCCTTCTGGTCGGAGCCTATTCGATGCTCGACGGTGTATCCTCACAATTCGGATGAGAATCAGCTTCTTCCAACTGGGTGTATGGCTCTATCCGGGGTATAGAAGCGAATTAAGGAACGGATGCCGGCGATCCGCCTGATATCAATCCCATTCAAACCTTCTCAGAGACGGCAACAAATCCATACCTGAATGTTAAATGGAGGGAGGTCTATGCGGCTGTCTTAAGGTGTAATACCGCTATTTTAGTAACCAGCCAGGCGCTGGCAGAAGGCAAAATAGATCAGCCCAAAGCTGATTTATTCATAAAACAGGCAAGGGTGCTGCGCGGATGGTACCATTTTGAAGCATGGAGGATGTGGGAAAAGGTACCCTATGTGGATGAAAACACAAATCAGGATACTCTTACCAACAAAGGAGATATAAGGGCAAAAATCATTGCCGACCTGACAGAAGGAATTACATTGCCCGATAATATGGGAGCAGTAGGGAGGTTCAACGGAACCGTATCAAAAGTACTCCTCGCAAAGGCAATGATACAAATGTACCATGACTATGCCGGGGCATTGCCTCTGCTTCTGGATGCTAAAGGTGGTACCAAACCTGATGGGGCACCTGTCGGACTTGCTCCAACCTATGGTGAGATCTTTGATATCGTAAACCGAAATGGTATTGAAGCAGTATATACTGTACAGTATTCTGTAAATGACGGTTCGGGGGGATGGAACGGCGGATGGGGTGAAGTATTGAATTTCCCGTATAAAACCGGTGGCTCACCGGGAGGTTGCTGCGGATTCTTCCAGCCCACACAGGAGTTTGTGAATTCATTCAGAACAGCAGGAGGTCTTCCATTGCTGGATTTTAGTTATAATTCGGCTGCAAATGAGATTTTATGGGATGAAGGTGTTCCGGGTGGTGGTATATGGGATTCCACAAAGACTTATAGTGT
>Ga0315279_10008439_pt1 | contig 12475 bp, 10 predicted proteins | sample YL17G06_20_MG_FD_203694 | JGI IMG/M metagenome (GOLD analysis project Ga0315279, IMG submission 203694) | Sediment microbial communities from Yellowstone Lake, YNP, Wyoming, USA - YL17G06_20 | ecosystem: Environmental > Aquatic > Freshwater > Lake > Sediment | place: USA: Wyoming | collected... | reverse complement strand
CCTGTATCTGTCTGCAGCGCGCAGGAAATTCTGCGTCTTGGTGGCTGCTGCTTCGATGTCCCCCACAGTCTCGGTGGGATTGTCTGCATAATGAGCGGCCAGAGCCTCGCATGCCTCAGCGGCCGCTAGCAAAATATTGTTGGCATTATTGAGCAAAAACGCTTCAATCGCCTCATCGCTGAGGAGGGGCGACTCTCCGGTATCGCCTGCCTTCAGCCGTACCAGATCGGCAAGGCTCCCCGTAGGGTTGTCGGTGTAGGCCATTGGATCCTCCAAAAAAAGGAGAAAAAGCTGGCCTACACTACAGCGCTGGCGTAGACTGCCAGATCCGAAGCCACGAGCTTGGGATCAAAGGACAGCTCAGCCTCTACCCTGTCGGAGTCGAGGTGCTCCATCCTGAACTTCTTGATCCTTGAGCCAAGCCTGGAATTTCCGTATCTGCCCTTCCAGGCAAACAAATAGCCTGCACTCGGATTCTCGGTGCTCGGCCTATCGGCTGCATAAGCTAGCAGGACCTGTCCCGAGGCCATGCGGCTCATGGCAGTTGCAGCCCCTTTGGCGGCGGTGTTGTATGTGCCGCGGGCTACGAGCACCTTCTCGACCTCGAAGAGCTCTGCCAGAATATCGGTAGTGATGATGCCCTTCTGGGTGTACTGGATGCGGGATTTGATATCCTCGTTGTCCTTGAGAGCAGACATAACATCAGGGGACAGCAGTAGCCGGTTTGGCCGCATGCCGGTTTGCTCCTCGACGGCATTCATCCAGACATCCACATCCTTGACCGGCTTGGAGCCACTGGCGCTCCACTTCTTGAATTGGCTCGCTCCCGGCTCACCAGCAACGCCGGTATAATTTGTGGCCCACACGCCAGCTTTGAGGTAGTTGCCCAGGAACTGTCTCTCTCGCTTGATAAGGAGCTTTTGCATGGTGAACTGCATTGCGTCTCTGTCGGGCTCGATGGGCTTGTCAGCGTTGTCTCTGGTGTCATCGTCCACATCCTTGTGGAACGAGAATGTCCGGCACAGGTAGTAGGGTGAAGTGTCGATATCGAAGTTCCCGCCCGCCGATTCGGTGGCAGGTGCTCGCTCCTCTGCCTCATCTCTGAGGAAGTCTCCCTTATCATATACTACGTAGTTGTCCGACTGCTTGTCTACGGGGACGATTGGGAAGACATCCGCAGCTACGAACATGCTAGCTTTGAGAATGAATTTAACGGCCAGATTTCCGAGCAAGCCGTGAACATGGACATCCCCTCTGTTTGGTCTTGGCATGGTCTTTTCACCTCCGTTTAGGGCCTCGTGTAGCCAATCATCAACCAGATCGCCCCTTCTGCGAATGCGGTAACGCTCGAAGCCTCGACGCTGATCTTCTGGGAGGCAGAGAAGGCATTGTTCGCCGTAATGGCGGAAGCTGCCACCTGAGCGCCCTTGGGAGTACAGTTGGCTGACGTCAGCGCCAGGACTCCACCTGTCAGGTCTGTGGTCTCAATCTCGGCGTTCAAGGTGGCTCCCTTGTCTGCGGTTGTGGCGGCCTTTTGAATTATAGCCAGGATCTCGGTGATCCTCCCGGCAAACCCGGGAACCCATTCAGTTATGAGGTCGCCATTTGCGATATCAGCGAGCGGAATATAGAAGATCCACCACTCCTTGGCTGTTGCCGATGCTTGAGGCAGAACCAGGACTGAATGCTCCTCGTTTGCAGAGCCTGCTTCCATGGCTACAGCTACTACAGGCTGGCCAGCCACTGCGGGCACCAGATGGCCGTTAGCATCGCTGGCGAGTTCATCGCCCGGATTCACAGACGCGCCATAGACCGCGGGGCTGATTCCCAGGGCCATGACAGAGCCAACCTGCCCGTCCTCAGGATTATCCTGCAGAATGCCTACGCACCTAGCGCCAGCGGTTCCCTTTACGATATGGCCATCTGTATCCAGCTTGGCTGCATGGTAGATGGCCTCGCTGAGGTCCTCCCCGGCGATGCGGGAGAACTTTCCAAAAGAGAGTTCAGTGGCCATTCTCAAGCCGCCCCCTTCTCTGCTTCGGCGGTGCGGGCCGCCTCGTACTCATCGTACCATTCGGGATGATCGTCGAGCACCTTCTCTATCGCATCCTCGATGGTCATTCCGGAGGTGTCCTTTCGCACCAGCGCCTCTGCCGCCTTCTGGATCTTGTTCATAACTGTGCCGCCGATGATGGCCCTATGACTCCCGAACTCATCCCAGGCAGAGGACTTCTCCAGCAGATTATCGGCTGCCTTGAGGATAGAATAGAGCTCTGCGAACTCGGCGGGATGATCCTCTCCCAGGACCTTCATGATGGGCGCATGCTTCTCGGCGGTCAGGCCGGGAATGTGCGGCAGAGCCTCAGCTTTGGCGATGTAGGCCTTGGTTATTTCGGAATCTTTCAGCTCCTTGGCCAGGGCCTCGGCCTTTTCAGCCCTTTCTCTCGTGGCCTGGTTGTCTGCGGCCATCTTCTCGAAGAGCACCCGGACTCCGGAGTCCATCTTCTCCAGCTGCTCCTTCGAGTAGCCGTAGCTGCCCTCGCCCTCGTCTTCATCCTTGCCTTCCTTGCCATTGGCCTCCTTCTCAGGCTCTTTGGGCTCAGGGTAGCCGCAGGCTTTGGCCAGGATGGCCAGGGTCTGTTCCGGCAGCTTGTCCTTGTAGGCCTTGAGAATGCTTCCAACAGTCCCAAGGACATCAACGGACTCTTCATCCAGCTTGGCCTCGGAGAGGGCCTTCTTCAGGTCCTCATCCGGGGTCTCCGCTATGCTTTTCAGGATCGCTTCCTTCATCTTTGCCTCTTTCACCAGTAGGTATTCCTTCCCGTTCGCTCCACGAGGAACGAACGACACTTCATCCAGCAGCCCGCTGATTATCAGGTCGTACTCTTTCAATGCGCACCCCCCTGCCACCGATTGAGAACGCCCTGTAGATGCCGGACTTTATCTTGCCCCAGATCTCGTCATCCAGGACGCGGACACACATCAACCAGGACCCGGCCTTGACAAGCTCTCCCTTGAACCAGAAGTCTTTTTCAGCAATCCAGGACCGTACTATCTCTGCCTTGACTTTTCTACGGGTATGACGGTCTCGAAACTCCCGGACGTACTGCTCGAAGTTTCGGGCCATTCTGGCGATTTCTTCTCGGGAGAGAACATCGCCCTGCAGGTCCCCGGTGTCAGGTTCCGAAATTACGCCAAAAACGAGCCTTTTTTCTTCATCGGCTTTTAATATCGCGGCGTATCTCTGTTTTTTAAATGGGCACTCCTGAATATTTAAGACCTTTGAAGGTAGGCCGGGCTCAGTGGCCCACACCAGCTTCTCCTGGCCCTTCTCCTTCAGCTCTTCTATGACATCTTCGAACTTGTGGCTGGAAGTGTACGGCTCTTGGCTCTCCGGCCTGGAGATGACCCCCACCCGCCCTTCTGAGGCAGGCATGTACTGCAGCATGAGGCGGCCCTTGATCTTCTCGCCGTGCAGGAACACCTCCCGGCCATGCTGCCGGGCAAAGCTGAACTCGTAGGTTCCGGCGTCGAGCTGGAAGAACTTGGAGAACTTCTGGGAGGTGGAGCCCACGCCTCCAGGGCCAGATACAAAGGGCTTCTCCTCAGCAATGGTCAGCCAGGCGTGCGGCTGCTGCAGCTTGAAAGCACCCTGCAGGCTGTCGGTTGGAGGGAGGTGCAAAATCCTGGCCTCTCCCTGGCCTTTCTCTCTGATATCTTTGGTGGATCCCTCGAAGATCGTGAATCCCCAGAGACGCGATTTGTCGATCTCTAGGCGGAGATCGCAATGAACAGAGTGATCGGTCTTGAGAAGATCCTCATGGGAGAGCTTTGTCTCCTCCTCGCTCAGGCCTCGCCAGTGAGCCTGCAAGACAAACCGGCCTTTTCCAGAGGCGGGGACCATCTGCCACCAGATCCGTTCATACTCGCGGGCGGCTATGTCCGAGCGGGTATCCTGGCCGTCATCCTGCTTGGCTACCTCCTGGATCTTGGCCATGAGCTGCTTGATCTTCCTGGAGACCTCGCCTGAGTTTCCATATCTATGCACGGCTGCCGGATGAGGCATAACGAAATCTGCGAGGTCCTCCAGGGCCAGTCCTGCCTGCTTGCCCAGGGCTACGATGACACGAGGATTGATCTCGGACAGCTTTTGCATCAGATGCGGAGTCCAGGCCTCGACCTCCAGCTCCCCAGGTGCACGCGGCTGGCCCTTTTCATAGAGGATCTGGGGCACCAGATAGAGGAGAGCTACATCCTCCTTTTTCAGGCCTGCAGGCTCAAGGTAAAGACTCTGGAACAGCTCTCCTGGAGGGCCAACCATTGGCTCTCTCCTGGAGCGCTCGCCCTCGTTCGGGCTGGCCGCCACGAATGCGATCTGGGAGCCTTCTCTTCCCCATGCCGGAACATCCTCTTTGCCTACCTCGACTTTCAGGACGTGCCCACGCCTGGCCAGGTCCACGGCCTGGCCGACTGTGTAGGCGTCTCTCGATGAATCCGGCCCGACTACTGTCGGTTTTCCCCATGCTATCCTGACCTCTCCTTTGCCCTTATTCAGGATGAGCAGCTCCTCGGCCCGGACATTGAGCACCTGGCCAGGTTGAGAACGCAATTGCGTTACAAACGTGTTTCCCAGCATGAGCAGACCTGAACGCAATTGCGTTCTATCTGCAATCTTCGGCGGATCTCGCAAGCCGCAGAGGTAAGAGATACCGTTTTTCTTCTCCTGAACTTCGAGGACCTGGACCTTGAGCTCCAGAACGGTCTTGAGCTTTGAGTTATGGCTAACAACAGGGCATAGGAACTGCTCACTTGTGGTCTGAATGTGATAGACGGGCCCATCAAAGGGCTCCGCCTTGATGGACTTGACTGGTAAAATAAAGAAGTCTTTGTGTTTTACCCATGTTGTCTTTGAGCTGTCTCTTGAAACCCACGGCACAGTATATGGAGCGATGTGCCACATAGGAACCCTGCCATACTTGCCTAGCGAAGCAATCACACCTAGCCTTGCTAGTAAGAACCACAACTGCCACGCTAGCTTTTGACTTGCTGTCCCTGCCTCGAAAGTGCATGGTCTATTGGGCCCGTGATAATCGATTCCCCCATCGCCATCCCAATAGCCTCTTAGAAATTCCTGAAGACAGCTATCATTCATGGACCACATCCAGCGCGGGAGATGCTTTTGGTATGAATCTTCGCCAAACGCTTCCAGGAAAATTTCGTCTACCCTGTCAAGATCCTTATCTCTGCCTCTGCTTATGTACAGGCGGTGCTCTTTCTCATAGTGGTAGACATTAACGCTGTTCCAGTACTTCTTTGCGATAACGCCAAGACGATCTACGACCTCGCTGCCGCCCTTTCCAAGGTTGATCCTTACTTGACCTCCATAGCAATAACCCTCGGCTACATACCAGCCTAAGAGGTAGAACAGCTCTGGATCTGCTTTTACCCACCCAGGAACCTGTGCGCCATCTTTGCATTCACCAGGAACTCGGACAACTAATCCATCGCCAGGTTTTATATCACTAGCCTCGACCCACTCAGTTGGGTAAAGCTCCTGCTCGTGAACTCTTGCAGTGCGCTTCCTCTCAGAAGTTGGGTTGTAGTTGCGATAGTGGTAATTCCTGTAGCTCAGCTTTTTTCTCCTAGACCTGTAATCTCGGACAACCTCGAAACGATGGTTAGGAGTTGCCCGAACTGGCGGGATGCAAGCCACATTAAAGGAAATAAGTTCCTTGGCATGGCTTACCTCTACAGCTTCAACACGATTGTTTGGTCCAAGCTGCCTCCCTTGCGTGACTTCACTTACAGGCACTACATCGCCGTATGCAAAGATTGGCGTCTCTGGAGGTAAACACCAATCATCGCTCCCGCCAGGGTGGTAGGGCTTCAGCAGATCCTTGACTACCAGGCCCTCGCTGGTAGGCTGAGAGGCTGCCCAGCGCCCGACGATCTCCAGCTCCTTCTGGCTGTCGAACCTTCGGACCTTGGAAAGCTGAATCTGAGAGGATTTGAGGTCATCCACCACAGCCTCAAGAATGGCCTGCCTCTCGCCCAGTGGCCTCTGGCTGATATCCTCGTCCTGGTTCAGACAGTCGAAGGCCACATAATAGGGCTCGAAGGCCGGATCTCCGGAGAGCATCTCCAGGAGCTGGGTGCGGGGAATGATCCTGCCATGATGATCGACGGCCAGCATCTCGCCATCCAGAATTAGGCTCTTGTAGCCGCTATTTTGCACAGCCTTGGCGATACCCGGCAGATGAGAGGCCCGATCCTCTCCTGAGTCCTCGAACCAGGCCGAGACTTTGCCATCCTGGAGGGAGACGATGCACCTGAAGCCGTCGAACTTCACTTCCCCGGCCAGCTTTGCGCCTTCCTTGATCTTCTTCTCGCACCAGGGCCAGAGCACCGAAGTAGAGAAGAACTCGGTGTAACCGGCCATGTGGGGCTTCTGTGGCGGGAATCTGTCGCCAGGCTGCAGGGCCTTGACTATCTGCTTTTCCAGGCTCTCACGCCGCAGGACCAGAGAATAGAGAGGCACATGATCGGAATGAGGGCCTTGGGGATTGTCGATGAAGTGCAGCTTCTGCAGTTTCTCTGGATCGAGAGCCTTTCTGAGCGGGAGGTAGACGTTATCTCCCTGGATGAGAAAATTTTCGCCGGCGCCGTCTCTCCTGGCCCGGAGGAGCACGTCAATGTCCCTGGGCTTCTCCTTGGACACGGCAGAGCCCACCAGGCAAGCGAAGTCCTTAACCAGAAGGACCTCGGCCGGTAGAGAATCGAGAGCCTGGGCCACAGAAAGGGACATGCCCTTATGAAGCTGCAGGCTGGCCACGGCCTGGGCCAGGGGCTTGCTTGGATCGATCTCCCAGCCCCGGCGCTGGAACTCCGCAGAGACGAAGACGGCAGCGTTCACGATATTCTCCACTGCCTTTCCTTTAGCCTGAGCGGCTCCGTACCACTGCGAGAGGCGCAGCCAGGCGGAGCGCACCTCCTCCTCCGGGGCTTCCTGGAGCCTGGAAGGAGTCATCTCTGCCAGCTTCATGCTGGCACCCTTTCATCCTGAGATTGCGATCGCATGGCCTCTGCGCCCTCATCTTCATCCTCTGCGTTCTCATCAGAATGCGTTTGCGTTGCGGGCCGGAGCGGGAGGTCTGCCTGGCCGCGAAGATGATTCTCAAGGATTACATCGCCCCTCAGCCAGTCCGCCTTATAGCCCAGCTTCTGCAGGAAATTGGCCAACTGCTCCAGGTTGGGTATCTCTACCTTGCCGTGAACGAAATAGGATGGCTTCTCCAGATCCTCGAAGATGGAAGGGTTGAATTCGACGAGATCAGGAACGACTGAGGCGTTGATCTCCTCAACTATGATATCCAAAATAGCCGAGATGGCCTGAGCAAAGAGCTTGCTTTTTGTTTCAGCGAGAGCAAACGAGCCCTGCTTCCCCTGCCCGAGGAGCAGGAAGTCGGTCATCATGCTTACGGCTATGGCACTCTTCCAGCGCATAATGGCCTGGTTGGTAGAGATCTGGCGTGTGCCCGAGCTGGAAACCAGTTTCAGCTCATAGAGTAGTTGGCCATTTTCGTCCCTTTCCGAAGAGAGGAGCAGGCCTTCCGTCTCATCGCGGCGCACGCTGGTTATCAGCGCCATGAAATCATCATGCGCTGCATTGGCTTCTTCATCCTCCGGGTCCGGGTCGGCGATCTCCTTGGGGACATACAGGACAGGATAGCCTGCAAGGTCCCTCTCCATCCCTATGGCCTCGAAATCCTCCAGGTTGGTGGCGATATACCAGGCTCTATATGTGCGACGCAGGCCTGACTGCCCTTCGGGATTGTCCTTTGCCGATGACATGCGAAAATGGCAGCACTTCTCAATGGGCACCCGCAGCTCCTGAAAGTCAGGAGGGGCGAGCTGGATCATGGCCTGCAGGGTATCTGTATCCTCATCGTACTCCCAATCCTGCAAGGTCTCCTGAGCTCTGGGTGCAAGCTTGCGCACCCGAACCCGGCCATCATCGTACTGGCTGCGAAATCGTGGGTCCTTCTGGTTCCGGCCGCGGCAGATCTTGAAAACCTTCTCCAGCACTGCCCAGCCAAAGGGATACATGGTCAGGATCTCGGACAAGGTTGCAGGCCAGGAGAACTCCATGTCATACAGGCAGGACTCCAGGAACTCTGCTGCTTCCAGATCCCTGGAGCTGCTGCCGCCTGGCACCGCCCTCCAGGGAACCTGCTTGGCAACCATCTCGATGGCGAACAGCCCGCCGCCGATAATGGCGTCATTGGTGCTCATGCGCTTGTAGATCTCAGCCCCCTTTGAGCCCTGCAGCTCGGGAAGCCACTCCTCGGAGATCCATCCGCCAAATCGGTTCAGGCCGGTTCGGCCCAGCTCAGAGAAGCCGCTGTTCGGCCTCTGAGACGATTTGATCTTCTTGAAGTTCTTGCTCACGCACTCCTCCGGAACTTGGATCGTTTCCTTGCAACTCCCGGCCGGACTATGGAGGCCGGAGGCGAATAGCGGTTCAAGAGCTCCACAGCTCCGCAGACCGCATCCACCACATCGTCATGCCGAAAACTGGGAAAATTCGTGAACTCAGTTATGAGGTACTCAGACCAGGAGGCACCGGCCGCATAATACAGCATGCCGTTGCTCCCTTTGGCCGAGACCAGCAGCGCTCGGCTGGTTTTGTCTATGGCCATGGCCACCGGATGAAAGGCTACATTCTTCAGCCTGGCATCCCTCACCAGCTCCTGAAGAGAGGAGAGCTGGAATCCGTTGGTCTCGACTCCGACCAGCTTGACCCTCTGCCTCCTGATCTCGTCCACGATGTTTTCATAAGCGTCAGGCCACTCCCAGCGCCCGCGCAAAATATCCAGGATATAGACGTTTAGCGCCTTGTCCATGCCGACGGTGGCCACGACGGTATAATCCGCCCTGGTTTTCGTGCTGGTCGCCAGATCGCAGAAGCTGCCCATCCTAAGATTTTTCCTGGAAACTGTGAGCGGCCTGGTGGCCTCCGGACCGTCCCGTATCTCATGCATGGAATTTCCAACAATTCAGGCCAGGATCTCGATAGGCCGGAAGAACTCGCGCCGGAACAGGTTGCCTGCCTTGAGAATGGGGCTCTGCTGATATTCGCTCTCCCAGTCGTAGATGGACGTCTCGCCCTTGATCGCATACAGCAGCTCAAGGGGATACTTTTCAGGCCAGAGCGCCTCCCCCGGCTTGCGCCCCAAAGGATCATCCTGCAGGGCGATGGCTGGCAGCTTGTACTGGACCCAGGGCGGCACGAACTTCTCCAGCTCGGCATCCACCCTTCGGGCAATGAGGCGGCCAGCGAGGTCATCAGTATGCCAGCGGGTCATCATGACAATAACCACCGAATAAGGGGCCCAGGGCAACGGATTCAGCCTGGTCCTGGCCGTGCCGGTCCACCAGTCCCAAATCCTGTTCCGGTAAGTGGGTGACTCGGCCTCCTCTCTCGATTTTATGGGATCATCGATGATGAGCACGTGAGCTGGCTTGCCCGTAACCGAGCCCGAGGTGCCGGAGCTGGACATGCCTCCGCCCTCGGTGGTGCTCCAGAGATTCGCAGCAGCCGAATCGTCCGAGATCCTCACCCTGAGCTGATCAGAGTTGGCCTGAATGGTATTGCGGACCTTCTTTCCCCATGTGGCGGCATAGTCGTCCTGGTAAGAGCCAAGAATGATCCTGGCCCAGGGGAAGAGGTCCAGCAGCCAGACAGGAAACCAGTGACTAACCAGCTCGCTCTTTCCTGACTGCGGAGGCATCGAGATTATCAATCTCGGATACTTCCCGGCCACCGCCAGGGACAAGATTATGGAGAGTTCCGCCAGGTGGCGGTATGATCTCCACTTGCCGTAGGAAAGATGCTCCGCGAGTGTTGCAGGCGTGCTCCTCCAGGCGTTGTGCAAGAGCTGCTGCGGATCGTATGGCATCGGCATCAGCGGCCATTATTGCGGCTTCAAAGAAGCGATATTCTTCATAGGTGTGGGTCTCCTTGAGATCGATAGCTTGGACCGGTTTGCCAAGGCCGCGGTCGAGAATCTCCTTTGCGAAAGCCAAGACAAGCTCCGGCCGGTCAACGGGCAGCGCATCGAACATGTTGATGAGAGTCTCGGCAACTGTTGGCGCAAAGTCTGCCAACATCGCTTTTGCTTTCCTGGCGGCGCTTGTGTAATTAGCGGTAATAGGATTTCCTGGAAGAAATCTTCCTGAAGAGTCCCGATAAGGCGGGAGCGGGCCGGGAGCCTGCTGGCCTTGCTGCGGCTGGTTTGTGGGCTGCCGGTTGATCTGGCACCCTTCGGCCCGATCCGGCACAGAATCGGCAGCATCGGCAGACTGTTTTTCGCTGACCTGATTGGGCCAAATTGGCAGCCCATCCGGCAGACTGCCCTTTCGAATGTAGTCCTGCAGAGTTGAACGAGGAAGGCCCACCTTAAGGGCGGCCTTCTGCTCAGACATCCCTTCTGCCATGAGCAGAACGGCTTGCTGCACCCTCTTCCTGATCTCCCTATATTCCTTCTTCGTCTTCTTGGCCGTGCATAGCCCTCCAGCTTAGACCTTCACATCTTGAGGCACCGGCCCGTGCCCCATCTCTGTAAACCACACGATGGGATCCACTTCCAGGCCTTCATCCTTGGACCAGGCTATGAACGCCTGCCTGGTAAGCCATTGGTTAGTTGTGGTCCTATACTCTCGTTCCTGGCCTGCCAATTTCCGGGTTCCGCAGGGAATTACTCTATGCGGCAAGTCTTGCTTGATGCATTCACATGCCTGCTCACCGGAGGCCTGGCCTCCGCAGCATCCGAAATCTTTTGTCAATTAAATTACCTCCTGATTTAGCCCCATGCATTGCACTTCATACCCCAAAAAATGAGGAGGAACAGCAACGCGAGGATTAGGACGAATATTTTAAAAATATCCACAAACCCCTCCCAAGTTCGGGCTAGCGATGCATTGTCCGAAGGCAGCGAGCCCAGATGTTACCTGGCACATTTCGGGGCGGATACAAATAAGATGGCATACTGGCGGCCTTCCGCTCCCGCCGCTGCTCCGCTCTGGCGGCTGCTGAATCTGGATTCATTCTCTTCAAGGGCCTTTTTAAGAATGGATTTTAGATCTCCCAGGGCTCTACCGCACCGGCTACAAAATAGCGGCTCAGGAGCTACGAAGTATCTCCCGCATCTGCAGTACATGAGAACCTCGTCGAGCTGTTGAGGTCGAACGTCCCGCGATGGCGAATCGAGGACAGCTCTACCGGCCTTCTTTTGCCTGCAGCGGTAGCCAGCTCTTTAACTGTCCCGTTTCCTTGCGCTGAGAAGAGCGTGTATCTCTCCTCGCCTCCCCACTCATATTCAGTGCTCGAAGTCTTGGCAGTGGCATTGATGGAAGAGGCATCTCGGACGCTGAGATAATGGTCTTCTGAGGCGATAAGATAGCTGCTGCTATCTCCCTCTGCACTGAATCCTGAGAAGGTTTGGTTTGATGCCAGGATGTGGCCGTAGACGAGCTGACCGTCCTTTGTGCTGGCCTTTTCCTGGACACCATATAGTTCTGATCGGGTTTGGAACTCACCCATCCCAGAGAAGTCTTCTCTCAGCTCTATCTCGGCACTTTGGCATAGTGCCACAAAGAGCGCCATAATTGCGATGCATATTCCGAACAATTTCAATTTCATTTATTCCTCCTACTGGGTGCCGCGAGGCGCTGATGCGCCCGCGCTATGGTGGGGGCGCTCTCAGGCCGAGCAGGCCCCCCCTAACCCCGCGTTCGTGGGGAACAATCCCCGAAAAGCCTCTCCCCTACCCTTTGATGTGCTTGAGCAATCCCCAGAGAACATCTTGCAAGGTGCGGACAGCTCCGTAATCCTGGGCCATGCCCATGACCTTCTGGATCTCCTGGGATGATACCTGGTCATCATCGGTGACCTCATCGAGGGCAGCCGCGCCCACGGCCACGCATTTTAGCCCTTTCTTGAATGCAGTCCAGGCGACTGGGTTTGCGATCTTCAGTGCGACTATACCGTTTGTGAGAAGCTTTGCTCCTGCATCATCCAGGAGCCCAGACTTAGTTTCTTCAGCCATGGTTCACTTCCGTCTCCTCCGAAAAATAGTTCTATGACATTTTTAGATAGTGTCCACTAGATGACATAGAACGAATCTCGAAGGAGCATTTCCGGGCCGAGGTCAGAAAGGAGATGATGTGTAGCGGGGGAGATAAAGAAGGGATTCCAAGGCCTCGACTGTCCGGTGCCGTCTCGCTGCGATCCCGCAGGATCGCATACGTCAAGTTTTTGCGGCGCTTTTTACTAAAAAGCGCCCGTGAAGTAAAGGAGGCCCCGGCCGGAGAGATGCCAGAAACTCCTACCGGGATTCGAAGCTGAGCTTAAATAGAGAACTTATCCTGAAAAATCACCTCTTGTCAACTCGATTATTCCAATGACTATAAGAAT
>Ga0315279_10008437_pt1 | contig 12475 bp, 13 predicted proteins | sample YL17G06_20_MG_FD_203694 | JGI IMG/M metagenome (GOLD analysis project Ga0315279, IMG submission 203694) | Sediment microbial communities from Yellowstone Lake, YNP, Wyoming, USA - YL17G06_20 | ecosystem: Environmental > Aquatic > Freshwater > Lake > Sediment | place: USA: Wyoming | collected... | reverse complement strand
GGGGAAGTAAGATTTGCCTCCGGACAAGAAATTAAGAAATTGATTTATTGTCCGGAGGCAAAGAAAATGCAGTTCGCAATATTAGAATGTCGTGGCTACGACAAGAATAGTCCTCCTGAAGAGCGTAACATCAAGGAAGTACTTGAACCATTTCTGTTAAAACAGAGATGGAGCATAGTATACGTTGCCTATATCAAAGACGTCGCTACGCTAGTAGGGATAAGATCCGATCAGGAAGTAAACATAGGACCCACCGATATGCAAAAAGTTTTCTCTGATTTCAAGAAGTTCGTCGATGAAAAATACGGTAAACTCAGTATTGCTGAGCAAAAAGAAGCCGACTATCCTACCGTTCATCTTGGCCAAAACATTGAGATTGTAGTTCTCCTGGCTAGTACCGAACAAGACGGCAGCATCTTTGCAAACCGAGTAGTAGCTACGCAAATGGAGAAAAACCAGAAAGAGCTTGAAGAAGTCAAAGAGAAGTTTAGCGATTTTGCAGAAAAGTTCAAACATTTCTAAGCTCTTCAAACTTTCCCCTTTTTCTCTTTTGAGTTCGAGAAGTTATTCGCGGATTCAAAAGAGAACGACTTGACATGGAGATAAAATAGATATAAAATTATAATTAGAAAAGTAGCTATTTTTCTGCATTCTCAGAATTGTTGAAAGAGAGAATGACAGTGAAAGGTCGGGCTACTGATAGAAAAATATGATTAAATTCGAAAGATTATGGCAAAAGAATTTGCTGATAAAGATTTTCTCGAGTTCATTGTCAAAGCCTTAGTTGACCACCAAAGCGATGTCAAAATCGACCGCAAGGTTGATGAGATGGGAGTTTTACTTTCTTTGAAAGTAAACCCTGAAGACATGGGTCAAATTATAGGCAGAGGCGGAGCCACTGCTAGGTCTATTAGATCTTTAGTTAGAATCGTTGGCCTGAAGAATCATGCCCGAGTTAATCTAAAGATTGAAGAGCCCGAAGGTGGAAGAGCTCCAGCTGCTCGAGAAAAGAAAGCCCCAATGAGTGAAGGGCTTGAAGAGTTGAACCTCTAAATTAGATAAAGTTTACCCCGTTAGAAATCTTCGATTTCTAACGGGGTTTACAGAAGCGGAAACCGTGCTATTATTGAAGGTGGCACGGTTTTCGTTTAACCCTCCGAATTGCCCACTATTCGCACATAGCGAATTTTTTACGAATTTACGAAGAATTTATGGTTTTCGATGTAATTACAATATTCCCTGATATATTTAATTCTTTTTTAAAAGAAAGCCTAATTGCACGTGCACAAAAAAAGAAGTTAATTAAAGTTCGAATTCATAATTTAAGAAAGTGGACAAAAGATAGGCATAAAACTGTTGATGACAGGCCATTTGGCGGCGGATTAGGGATGGTAATGAAAATAGAGCCAATTTGCAGGGCGGTTGAAGAAATTAAAAAAAAGTCAAAAATTAGGAATCAAAAATCAAAAGTTATTCTTTTTACGCCTCGCGGAAAAAAATTTACTCAAAAGATAGCTTATAAATTTTCGAAACTGGATAATTTAATAATGATTTGCGGCAGATACGAAGGAGTGGATGAAAGGGTGGCAAAATATATTGCTGATGAAACAATATCAATAGGGGATTATGTTTTGATGGGCGGTGAGCTGCCGGCGATGGTAGTGGTAGAAACTGTGGCGAGATTAATACCAGGAGTTCTCGGTAAACCCCAGTTGTTAAAAGAAAGAATTACAAAAGGAAAAGGATTTATTGAGTACCCGCAATATACGAGGCCTGAAGTTTTTTCGCCCAAAAAAGGAGAGAAATGGCAAGTTCCAAAAGTTTTATTATCCGGCCATCATAAAAAAATACAGGAGTGGCACAAAAAATACGGTAAAACCATTGAAAAATAAGCATAATTATTATATAATCTAAAATAATCTTTTATACGAAAATCAATTGGGTGTGTGGCGGAGCAGCTAACGCACGAGTCTGTAAAACTCGCGGCCACTGGCCTTCGCAGGTGCAAGTCCTGCCGCACCCACTTGCTCCAGTTTTTCTGCCTGGGTAGCTCAGGTAGCAGAGCACGTCTTTGGTAAAGACGAGGTCAGCAGTGCAAATCTGCTCTCAGGCTCTATACAAAATTTTGATAAATTTTGTCGAGCTCGACAAAAACTTTAAGAAAGTTTTTGGATAGAGCTCACTATATGTATGGCAACAAAAAAACCATTTATAAAACTTCAATGCAGTGTTTGTAAGAAAGTAAATTATTTTACTCACAAATCAAAGGAAATCGCTGAGAAAAAGTTAGAATTGAAGAAATTTTGCAAACACTGTAGAAAACATACCTTACACAAAGAAGTAAAAAGATAGAGATTCCAGTGCCTTGGGGACATAAGCTCAACTGGCAAACTGGGGGACTCCAAATCCCCACTTCTAGGTTCAAATCCTAGTGTCCCCGCCAAAAGCGAAGTTCCGGGTTCGAGTTAGAGCAGACTCGCAAAAATGTGCTATAATATAATAAAAGAAAATGAGTTTCAAAATAAGTAAAAAATATTTCCTTGCGATTCCCGTGGCTCTGATTTCAGTTGAGATTTATTTGGGAGTGATTATAGGCTATTTTTGCGGTAAGTTTTTTGCAGGTAAATATGACGGTTATCAGAGAATAAAATCCATCTTTATAAACATCGGTAAGTATAGGATTCATCTCCACCACTGGATAATATTTTCGGTATTGGGAATTTGCGCTGCGGTTTATAATTTGTTTCCGTTTTTCCCCCAATTCTTTTTTGGAGCAATGGGCGGATTAGTCTTGCAGGATCTTTACTTAGATGAAAATTGGCGGAAAATTTTAATTAGAAGATAGAAAATGCGCGTCCGCAGGACGCGCATTTTCTATAACTTTCAACTTCTATATGAAGTTTTTTATTTTTAACAACAACCTCTATTTCTTTAGATCATCGGGCACTGGTATTCCCATCTTTCCTAAATTTCTGAAAATCGAAGCTATAAGAACAATAACTATCAAGATAAAAGATACCATAACAATGAAGCTTAGGTGGGGAAATTCATTTCCAAGTATTTGAATAATAGCAAAACCGAAAACAAAATTCAGAACCGGTCCTTTCATAAAATCAGCTACCTTATTTAAAGTGAACACCTTTTTCATTAAAGCAGCTATGATTCCCAGTAAGACATCAATTGCGATTAAAGTAGCAATAACCTGTATTTGCCAAGTACCAAAATCAAAATATGAGAATAACGGAGTCATTTTTCAACAAATTTTTAAGTTATCCCTTTCGACCAAAAAGGGAAATATTCCTTTATTATACAATTCAGGTGAAACTCATTCAATGGTGTCTGTGGAAAACTTTTAAGCCTAAAAAATACTCATTTTAGGTTAAAATTAACCTTGATTGACGCCTACTTTTTTATCCCCGCGGGAATAAGGGTAAAAACGGAAGGCGCCAATGAGGATTCCAGGGGAGGCTACTCCTTTGGTTCTTGGGCGTTTGGGATCGAAAAGCCCTGCCCAAGAACGTTATTTACTTTAATTAAAATTTAACCTAAAATTATAAAAATATAATGAAATGAACAAAAAAACAGTTTCTATAATAACCATCCTGGTACTCTTGATAGTTTTTGGAGTTTATAAAGTTTTTATTCAAAAAGGAAAGCCGGATTTTACCTTAGTTAAAGTTTCGCGAGGAATAGTTTCTCAAGAAGTTTCAGAAACAGGAACAGTACAAAAAGGAGAAAAAATAAAATTGGCTTTTAAAAATTCTGGGAGAATTGAAAAAATATATGTTGAGGTTGGGGATAAAATCGAGACTAAACAGAATTTAGTTAAACTTGATACTAATGAACTCCTTTTTCAACTAAAAGAGGCAGAGGCAAATCTTCAGGTTATTCAAGCAGAGAAAGCTAATACCGAAATTTCCCTTAAGGATGCCCGGCAGAATTTAGAGGATGCAGTTGCTTTAGCAGAAGAGAATCTGACAAATGGTTATCAAGACGCTCTTAATACTTTGGATGACGCATATTTAAAAATTTATAATGCTTATACTACCGTTAGTTTAGTAAAACGAACCTACTTTGAAAGAGGTGATCAAGAAAGCATTACTGTTTCGGATAATAAAGATAAGATTAGCAGAAATTTTGATCAGGCAAAATTTTATATTGATAATGCTAAAAAAACCTTGAAAAATGAAGATATTGATACCGCTCTTTTGAAAGTTAACGAGGCACTCATTAATACGAAAGATGTTTTAGAATTAGTTAGAAGCGTTGCAGAAACCGGAGCTTATAAAGATATTGTTTCAAGTACTGATAGAGCCTCTTTAGACACTCAAAAATTAAATGTTAATACTGCCAATAGTAACATCATGAACGCTCGACAAAATATCTCAACTATTAAGATTAATAACACGGCAAATATTAATACCGCAAAGGCTAAAGTTTCTGAAATTGAAAGTCAATTACAAGAGACTAGAGAAGGACTATATCAGGCAAAAATAAAACAAGCTGAAGCAAAAGTCGATCTTTTAAAGAATCAAATTGAAGAATGTGTATTAAAAAGCCCTACTAACGGACAGATAACCGAAATTGAAATTCGAGAGGGAGAAATAGTCCAATCGGGACAGCTAGCAATTTCTATGATACCCGATAATCCTTTCCAGATAACAGTAGATATTTATGAAGAAGATGTGGTCAAATTGGCCATAGGTAATGCCGTGGAAATCAAGCTCACTGCCTTTCCCGACAAGATTTTTAAGGGAAAAGTGGTTTCCATAGATCCTGCTGAAAAAATAATCGAAGGAGTAGTCTACTACGAAGCTAAAATCGAGCTCGAAGATTATCCTGAAACAATTAAGCCTGGGATGACAGCCGATCTTACGATTAAAACTGTGACAAAAGAAAACGTTTTGGCTATTCCAGGGGCAGCTATAGAAGAAAAAGATAATAAGACAACAGTTCAAGTTTTTAAAAAAAGACATCTTGAAACTCGGGAAATAGAAATCGGATTAAAAGGTAGTAATGATATAGTTGAAGTTATTTCTGGCTTAGAAGAAGGAGAAGAGGTGGCGATATGGAGATAAAATCAAAAATTAATATTTTAATAAACCCCGTTAGAAAGCCTCCATATCTTGGAACATTTAAGTCTAAAGTCCTAGTCTGAAGCCTTGTCCTTTCTAACGGGGTAAAAAATATATGCCGGCCCTAGTTATTATTTATTTTGTATTAATAGGATTTGCAGTTTTATTAGCCTTAGGGCCTGTTCTTTATTTTTTAGGCCAGGTAGCATTTGCTCTATTTATTTTTTTTATATTTTTCAAATTTATAGCGCTTTTTTCTAAAATGTTTTAGTTTCCATGACAGAAGAAAAAGCCTTAATTAAACTGGAGAATGTCTGGAAGATCTATCAATTAGGAAAAGTGGATCTAGAAATTCTAAAAGGGATAAGCCTAGAAATTGCTCCAGGTAGTTTTGTAGTAATTTTGGGTCCGAGCGGTTCGGGAAAATCAACTCTTTTACATATAATAGGACTTTTAGACACGCCAACTAAAGGAAAAGTTTTTTTGAGAAATCAAGACACTTCCCAACTTTCCGAAGATGAATTAGCTCAAATAAGGGGTAGAAAAATCGGCTTTATTTTTCAGCAGTTTAATCTGTTGCAAAATTTGACCGCGCTTGAAAACGTAATGATACCTATGGTTTTTCAGGGGATATCGGAGAAAGAAAGAAAAAACAGAGCCGAGTTTCTTTTGGAATCTGTCGGACTGAAAGAAAGAATGACGCACAGGCCATTTGAGCTATCAGGAGGCGAACAGCAAAGAATCGCAATAGCCAGATCGCTTTCCAATAATCCGGAAGTAATCGTTGCTGATGAGCCGACTGGTAACTTAGACTCAACAACTGGTCAGAAAATTATGGAAACATTGATTAATCTTCATGAAAAAGAGCAAAAAACGATTATAGTTGTGACTCATGACCCTACTATTGCAGATTATAGTGAGCAGATTATAAATATTAAAGATGGCCAGTTGGTCTCTAATCATTTAACTACTGAAAAAGTTTTATGGGAAAAATAATTATCAACGAATAACGAATTTATCTCGAATATGCCCACTGTTCACACACAGCGAATATTCGTAAATTCGTAACTGATTCGATATTCGATGATGCATGACAAAAGAATATTTTAAAATAGCAATAAAAAATCTGAGGACAAGACCTCTTAGAAGCTGGCTGACGATTTTGGGTATTGTTATTGGCATTTTTTTGATTATGTCATTGCTTTCTTTGAGCGAAGGTTTAAAACAAACTGTCCTTAAGCACTTAAATACGATAGGAAAAGACATTCTTATGATTATTCCAGGTGATATTAACGATATGATGACTACTATGTTAGGTGGGATGAAATTGACTGATGACGAGTTAAAAGCCATAGAAAAATCCGAGGGAGTAGAGGCAGTGGTTCCTATGGTTTATAAAGGAGAAATAATGAAATATCAGGGAGAGAGTAAGAACGTTATTATATATGGAGTGGATATAAAAAAATCCTTGAAGATCTTGCAGGAAGATTTAGGTTTTTCTTTATCCGAAGGCGATTGGCCAATTGTTGGGAAAAGAGAGCTTGTAGTCGGTAGTTTAGTGCCAAAAGATATTTTTTCCGGACTTAAAATAGGCACTCAAGCTAAGATAGGGGGAATGCAATTTGAAATAGTAGGAATTTTAAAATCTCGAGGGAGTAGACAGGATGATTCCATGGTTTTTTTGGGTCTAGATCTGTATGAACAAATTACCGGAGAGAAAAAAGGTGCGCCAGAAGCTGTAGCCAAAGTTAAGAATGGATTTTCTTCTTTTGAAGTTGCAAAGAATATAGAAAATAATCTTTCAGAAGTAAGTAAAAGAAGAGTGGGGGATACGACGCGTTCTTTTTCTGTTTTGACTAATGAAGAAGTTTCTGGAATTGTCGGGAATGTAATGGGGGTAATCCAAGTCGCAGTCGTTGGATTTGCCAGTATTGCTATTATCGTAGGCGGAATAGGAATAATGAACACGATGTATACTTCAGTTCATGAAAGGACAAGGGAAATAGGAATTTTAAAAGCGGTTGGAGCAAAAAATTCTATTATTACCCTAATATTTTTAATTGAATCAGGAATTATTGGATTACTAGGAGGAACTGGAGGGGTTGTGTTAGGATTAGGATTATCTAAACTGATAGAATTTTCTACTAGAAATAGTTCAATTTATTTTTTGAAATCATCTATTTCTTTCTCTTTGGTAATTTTTGGTTTAGCCTTTTCTTTTTTGATAGGTTGCCTTTCAGGCTTTCTTCCGGCCAGAGGAGCCTCAAAATTGAAACCAGTTGATGCCTTGAGGTACGAGTAATAAATTTCTAATTTCTAATTATTAATTTCTAAATATGCAATTGATTGATTCGTTAATTCAAGAAGGTTGGTTAAAAACCGAAAGGATTATTGAAGCTTTCAGGAAGATTCAGAGAGTCGATTTTTTACCGGAGACTATTAAAGATTTAGCCGAATTAAACGAAGCCTTGCCAATAGGTTTTGGCCAGACAATTTCTCAGCCATTAGTGGTAGCTTTTATGCTTGAGTTATTAGAGCCAAAGTCGGGAGAAAAAATTTTAGATATAGGTTCAGGCTCGGGCTGGACAAGTGCACTTTTAGGAGAAATAGTAGGCGAGCGTGGAAAAATTATTGCTATTGAAATAATACCTGAGTTGAAAGAATTTGGTAAAAAAAATGCAGCAAAATATAGCTTTGTTGAAAAAAAGATAGTGAGTTTTTTATCTAGAGATGGCTCTAAAGGTTACAAACAAGAGGCTCCTTTTGATAAGATTTTAACTTCAGCTTCTGCTGAAAAATTACCGGGAGCCTGGAAAGAGCAATTGAAAGTAGGAGGGAGAATTGTTACTCCAATTGGTTCTTCAATCTGGCTTTTTATTAAGAAAACTGAAGATGAATTTGAAGAGAAAGAATATCCTGGCTTCGCTTTCGTACCTTTAATTGAAAGGTAGTCATGAATTATAACAAAAAAATTATAAAATATTTATTACTAACAGCCGTTATTATTTTAGCTGGTATTTACGTTTGGCAAGGAATTTATTTACCAATTAATAAGAACTCAAAAGAAGAGATTATTTTTTCAATTAAAAAAGGCGAGGGGACAAAAGAAATTGCCGTGAATTTAGGAAAAGAAAGGTTAATAAAGATGGCAACTTTATTTAGAATTTATACGATTTTTAAAGGAGTTTTTGATAAACTGCAAGCGGGAGAATATTCATTATCGCTTTCGATGACAATCCCTGAAATCACTGAAAAATTTGTTTCAGGCGACGTTATTGAAGAGCAGATTACTATTATTGAAGGTTGGAACCTAAAAGAAATAGCTCAATATTTAGGAGAAAAGGAATTTTCAGAAGAAGAATTTTTTGAATTAGCAAAAAAAGATTTTTCTCCAGAATTTGATTTTCTAAAAGACAAATCGAAAGATATGAATCTGGAAGGCTACATTTTTCCTGATACTTATGAAATACAGAAAGATGAAAGTTTAGAAGATATTTTAACTAAAACTCTTCAGAATTTAGATAAGAAATTAACCTTAGAAATGAGAGAAGAGATTAATCGGCAAGGGAAAACTATTTTTGAGATAATAACTATGGCTTCAATGATTGAGAAAGAAGTTAAGGGTTTTGAAGATAAAAAAATAGTTTCTGGAATTTTGTGGAAGAGGTTGGAAAACAATATTCCCTTACAGGTTGATGCTATGATTTCGTATATTACTGGTAAAAAATCCGCGAACATTTCAATAGAAGAAACGAAAATCGATTCTCCTTATAATACTTATAAATACAAGGGTTTACCCTTGGGTCCGATTTCAAATCCTGGCCTTGAAAGTATTTTAGCTTCAATATATCCTGAAAGTAGCGAATACTGGTATTATTTATCAGCACCGGAAGGAAAAACAATTTTCAGTAAAACTTTAGGAGAACATAATATTGCTAAGGAAAAATATTTAAAATAAATTTTAAATTTGTCAAATTAACATGACAGAAAGAATTTTAGAAAATAAAAAAGTTGCAATAGTGCTTGCTTTTAAAGATTTTAGGGATGCTGAATACTTTGTGCCAAAAGAAATTTTGGAAAAATTTGGGGCTACAGTAATTCCTATCAGTACGCAAAAGGGAAAGGCAAGAGGAGCTGATGGCGGAGAGGTTGAGATAAACTTAACTTTGGAAGAACTAAAACCTGCTGATTTTGACGGTGTTGTCTTTATTGGCGGACCGGGAGCTTTAAAAGAGCTGGATAATGAGAAATCTTATAGCTTAATAAGAGAAATAGTTTCCCAGAATAAAGTTTTGGGTTCAATTTGTATTTCGCCAGTAATTTTAGCCAAAGCCGGAGTTCTGAGAAACAAAAAAGCAACAGTCTGGAGCTCGCCATTAGATAGGGGACCGATTAAAATTTTAAAAGAAAACGGAGCAACTTATGTGCCCGAAGAGGTTGTTATAGACGGAAAAATCGTAACCGCTAACGGACCCGATGCTGCTGAAGAATTCGGGATGAAACTGGTCGGGCTCTTGACCCTCACACCATAATGAGGATTTCCGCTAAACTAAAGTTTAGCGGCTGGCGAACTCGCAAAGCGAGTTCGCATATCCTCGTTTGGTGTAAGGGCTTGACACTAAAATAAGGAAAAGCTATACTCAGCTATACATAAAATATCCACAGACAGTCCCTAGGCCTAAAGGCCGGGGTCCCGGTCGCCGCCAAAAAAGCGACATAGGGACAGGCATCCATAAGTCCTGCCGAGGATAAATTCAGTCGATTTTTTGGTTTTGTCTGTGGTTAAACAGACTTTTTTATTTAATAAATAATCCATGCCACTTAATAAAACTCAAAAGAAAAAAATTATAGATGATTTAAAAGAAAAGATTGAAAAGCAAAAAATCTTTTTCTTTGTTAACCTTAAAGGTTTAAAAGTCAAAGATCTTTTTAATCTAAAGAAAAAGTTGAAGAAGGTAGATTCTCAGTTAAAAGTTTCCAAAAAGACGTTACTAAAACTAGCCTTAAAAGAAAAAGGAGTAGAGTTAGATATTAAGAAACTGGAAGGTGAAATTGCTTCAGTTTTCGGGTTTAAAGATGAGATTCTTCCTGCCAAAACCACCTATCAGTTTTCATTAGAGAACAAGAATTTAAAGATTTTAGGAGGATATTTTGAAGGAAAGTTTCTAGGGGCGGAAGAAATGATTATGCTTGCTCAACTTCCAACAAAAGATGAGCTTTTGGGTAGATTAGTGGGGAGCATTTTCGCTCCAGTTTCCAATTTCGTCTATGTTTTAAATGCAAACATTAAAGGTCTAATACAAGTTTTGAAGCAAATCAAAACTTAAATTTCTAATTATTAATTAATAATTTCTAAATTTATGGCCGAAGAAACAAAAAAAGAGGAAAAAATTGAAGTTCCAGAAAAATTCAAAAAATTAGTTGAAGAGATTGGAAAAATGACCGTTCTGGACTTGTCGGAGTTGGTCAAAATTTTGGAGAAAAAATTCGGAGTTTCAGCTGCTCCTCAGGTAGTTGCTGCTCCAGTTGCTGCTGGAGCCACACCAGCCGGAGAGCAGGCGGAGGAGAAAAGTATTTTCAATGTTGTTTTAGTTGGAGTTGGCGATAAAAAGATCGAAGTAATTAAAGTAGTCAGAGATATTAGCGGAAAGGGTTTAAAAGAAGCTAAAGATTTAGTTGACGCAGCTGCAACCGGTCCTCAGATGGTAAAGGAGAATGCTAAGAAAGAAGAGGCTGAAGAGATAAAAAAGAAACTGGAGACAGCCGGAGCAAAAGTTGAATTGAAATAGTGAAATCCTCTCCAATTTTAATGAATTATCCTTAGAGGTATAATTAGTTAATACTCTATGGTGGATTTTATTTTCATATTGAAGGCTTTTTATTTCTTTTTACCAGCTTATTTTGCCAATATGACCCCCACTTTTGCCAGGAGGTTCAAAGTCTTCGAATTTTTGGCAAAGCCAGTAGATGCCGGAAAGAAATATAAAGGATTTCCAATTTTTGGTTCTCATAAAACTTGGCGAGGATTAGTCCTAGGAACAGCGATAGGAATGTTGATTTGTTGGATTCAGAAAATCCTGTATAAATTTAATTTTTTCCAGAACATAAGTTTTTATAACTACCAAGAGATTAATGTTTTATTTCTTGGTTTTTTAATTGCTTTTGGCGCCCTTTTGGGTGATTTATTTTTTAGTTTTTTAAAGAGGAGAATAGGAATTGAACCTGGAAAATCTTGGATTCCTTTTGATCAGTTAGGCTATGTTTTGGGCGCCTTTTTATTAGTCAACCTGTTTTTCGAAAAAATTCCTCTTTATACTTGGTTTTGGATTTTAATACTCAGTTTTTTCTTACACATAATAGGGAATCGGGTCGGTTTTTGGCTTAAATTTTCTGATAGTAAAATCTAAAAAATTGTTTTACAATAAAAAATGAAACTTGATCTGCATTTACACACTAGTTTTTCCTTTGATGGTTTGTCTTCACCAAAAGAAATAGTTGAGGCCGCTGTTTCTAAGGGCTTAGATGCAATATGTATTACCGATCATGGAGAGACGAGAGGAGCAGAAGAAGCAATTAAAATTGTAACTAATAAGTCAATCTTAATTATTCCTGGGATTGAGATAAAGAGCAGGGAAGGGGATATTCTAGGATTAAATATTAAAAAAATAATACCTAATGGCCTTTCAGCAAAAGAAACAATAGATATTATAATAAAAGAAGGCGGATTGCCGGTTATTGCCCATCCCTTTGATCCAATTTTCCATTTTCGAGGGATTGAAAAATTTAAGGATTTTCTAAAAGAGAAAGGGGTTGCTATTGAGGCCTGGAATGCTTCAATCTTTCTTGATTCAAGCAATAAAAAAGCTATTAAATTCGCTGAAGAACTTAATCTGCCAGTTGTTGTTGGCTCTGATAGCCATTCAGTTAATTTTATAGGTAAAGCCTATATAGAAATTCCAGGAGATAATTTATCAACTGAGAGAGTTATTGAGGAAATCAAAAAAAAGAATGTTAAGGTTTGCTTTGAAAAAATTGATTTTTTTGAGAAATTCGATGATCATATAAAAAGAAATCTAGCCAAAATAAAAAATTATGTTATCAGAAAACCGAAAAAAATTTGAAAGAGTTTCAGAAAAAGTTGGTAAAATATTTTCCAAAACTGGAATCTCTCCTAATGCCTTTACTTTTTTTTCTCTTATTTTTGCCGTTCTGTCGTTCATATTTATAGTAAAAAACAACTTTATTTTGGCAGCAACCTTTTTTATTATAGCTTCACTTCTAGATTTAATTGATGGTGCTGTGGCCAAATTTAAAAATGTGGCGACTAAAACCGGTGCTTATTTGGACACGATTTGCGATCGTTACGTAGAGGCGATATTTCTTTTCGGTTTTTTGTTTTT
>Ga0315279_10008436_pt1 | contig 12477 bp, 13 predicted proteins | sample YL17G06_20_MG_FD_203694 | JGI IMG/M metagenome (GOLD analysis project Ga0315279, IMG submission 203694) | Sediment microbial communities from Yellowstone Lake, YNP, Wyoming, USA - YL17G06_20 | ecosystem: Environmental > Aquatic > Freshwater > Lake > Sediment | place: USA: Wyoming | collected... | reverse complement strand
ACCCCGATGAGGACCCCGAGGATGGTGATGAAGGCGAACCCCTTCAGGGTGGAGAGGTCCATGAGGGCGAGAGGGAGCATGGCAAAGACCACGGTCCCCGCGGCCACGAGGATGATGGCGAGGGCCCGGGTCAGGCGCTTCAGGTAGAGGGCCGGGGAGGGGACCTTCCCCTCGTGCAGGACCTCGTCGGTGATGACCACGAGCTGGTCGATCCCCGTTCCCACGACGGCGATAAGGCCGGCGATGGACGCGAGGTCGAGCTGGAAGATGAACCGGGCGATCCCGAGGAGGATGATGACCTCGGCGAAGTTCGTCCCCACCATGGGGAGGACGATGGAGGGCTCGCGGTAGCGGAGGTAGATGACCAGGCCCACGGTGAGGAGGGCGAGGACCCCTGCGATGAAGGACATGAACTTGAAGTACTCGCCGAGGGGGGCGGAGACCTGGCCGAAGTTCGCCACCTGGACATTGACGGGCAGGGCACCGGCCCTGAGGTGGATCTCGAGGGTCTGTGCCTGGTTCATCCCGACGGTCCCCGAGCCGGTGCTTGCAGAGAGCCTCTGGACATTTTGGGTCATGAGTTCCTTTGCAAGGGCCGGATCGAGCGGCGCCGAGAAGACCGTGACATTGTCAAGGAGCATGGAGATGGGATGATTCCCCTCGTCTGTCACCGCCCCGTACTGGTTTGCAGCGTTCCGGAAGTCCAAAGCGCCCTGTTCGGAGAGGGTGAACGGGACGCCCCAGGTCATCCTCGTTGGATCCTGCTGGGGGTTCCCCACCGAGGTGATGGCGTTCCCGAAGAGGACATGCTCGGTCTGGTTCCCGACGGTTTTGATCCGGATCTCGAAGAGCCCCTGCTTGCCGACGATGCTCTTCGCAGTGTTGATGTCCACGCCTGCAAGCTCCACCCGCACGTAGCGGACGACGTTCGTTCCCACGGGGGTGAGAAGGTTCACCCGGGCATCCTTGGTCCCCAAGGTGTTGATCTTCTGCTCAAGGATCCTCTTGATATCGTCTGCTGTTGCCCGGGAGACCCCCGGTTCGTACGTGGTCAGGGTGGCGTTCTCTGCCGAGAAGGCCCGTTCCAGTTCATTCCTGGGGAACGATTTCCGGATCTCCAGCTGGCCCGGCCCCACCTGCGATACGTCGGCATCCAGGCGCTTGTTCAGGGCAGCGGCAAGGTCATCGGCGGATCGCTGGGAGGTGAACCCCACCACCTCCGAGGCAAAGGACATCTGGAGCCAGGAGCCTCCCTGGAGGTCGAGTCCGAACTGGAGCGCAGTGGTGAACTTTCCGTTCTCGAAGTGGGGGTAGATGGCGGCGACCGAGAGGACGAGGAGGATGATAAGGATGAGTACCCTCCAGTCCCTGACAATTTCCTTCAGGCCCTCCTTCCTGGCCGGCTCCGGCTTCTTCTCTGCCTCCTTTTTCTTCTTCGGCTTCGCCATCAGGACCCCTTCTTTTCAGCGTACCACTTGAGGAGCGTGGCATTCGTGATCCAGGTATTGATGATGTCCAGGACGAGGCCCACGAGGAGGACCGCGGCCATGTCCCTGATGACCTCGATCTGGCCCAGGCCGGAGACGATCCAGAGGGAGAGGACGGCAGCGAGGGTGGTGGAGGTCATGATGATCCCGGTTCTGAATGCCCCTGCGAGCTTCTCCTCGAGCTTCCCCTGCCTTTTGAGCACCCGCATCGTGAGGAGGATGTCGCTGTCCACCGAGTAGCCGATGAGCATCAGGAGTGCCGCCGTCGTGGGGAGGGTCAGGGGGATGCCGAGGACGTTCATCCCGGCAGCTGTCCCCACCATGTCGATGAAGGCGCACGAGACCACGGCAATGGACGGGATGAAGGTCCGGAACGCGATGAAGACCACGACGGCCATCCCGAGGAAGGAGAAGAGGAGCGCGATGATGGCCTGGCCCTGGAGGGTCTGCCCGAAGGTCTCATCGATGTAGTCCACGCTCGCGTCAGGGTAACGCGCGTTGATCTTATCGATGAGCTGCTGGTTCTTTTCGGCAGACATCTTCGTGAACTTGAGGAGGTAGAGCCTGGAGCTTACATCGCGGGTGATGGGCTCCAGGGGAAAACCCGCGAAATAGGCCCGGATGGAATCCTCGCTGTCCGGGGTGGAGAGGGTCACCGCCGTCCCCCCCTTGAAGTCGATGCCGGGCCGGACCGGAAGGCCCGTGGAGGCGTAGGTCATCCCGATGACCAGGAGGGAGAGGAGGAAGATGATGAGGGGGATGGCCAGCATCCTCACGTTGGTATAGCGGTTGATATCGTACGAGAACCAGTCCATACCGTATAGTGAGGTTGCAGGAGGATTAAATAGTTGGGATTTCCCGCATCCCTCCCCCTCCGCGGTGCGAAGGAGCACCTTGCACCCCTTCCTCCCCGGAAGGAATGCTCGGCACCCATTTCTCGACGTCAGGGATGCTTCTGGCACACCTTCCTCCTCGAAACGGGTGCACCGGAGCACTCTCTCCTACCCGTCGGGAGCGCCCCGGGCACATTTTTCTCCCCGAAAAAGTGCAAATGACAACGGTTAAATAAAGCCCTGAGGAATGTGGCTCGTATGGGATCCAAGGAAGGTATCAGGAGAGAGATCCGGCGGCGCCTGAGGGGCTACCTGCTCCGGGACAGGACGGGGATCCGGAGGGAGGTCCTTGGCCTCTTCCTGCGCCTCCGCTCCCTCACCATCCCGAGGATCTACGAGGCCCTCACCCATCGTTTCTCCGTGAGCTACCATGCCCTTGCCTCGATGGTAGGGATCATCGCCTCCCGGATCGGGATCCTCCGTGTCAGGAAGCAGCAGGACAGCCACTACGCCGTCTACGAGCTCAGGGAGGAGTACGTGGACGTGGTGACCCAGCTCCTCGCCGCCTGAGCGCAATCCCGCCACCTTTTTTTACCCCCCGGTGCAATGCTCCCCCATGGACCGGTCCTCTCCCCCCCCGCCCGCTGACGGGATCCGGGTGACAGACGAGGTGCGGACCTACGTCCAGAAGCGGCAGCACGATATGCGGCTCTGCACCTCCTGCGGGGGCCCCATCCTCCTCCCCACCTCCATCCACCCGCCGAAGCCGACCGACCTCAGGATCCAGGTGGGGGGCTGGACGGTCTATGTCTCCCGGTACCAGGCCCGGTACCACGATACCATCCACGGCGGGATGATCCCCCGTTTCCTGGACCGGTTCTAAACGGTATGTCCTACGAGGTTCTCGACCATACGGCCGACGTGAAGTTCAGGGTGAGGGGACGGACCCTCCCGGAGGCCTTTGCCGAGGCAGCCCGGGCGGTCTGCGAGACCATGGCCCCGAACTGCATGCCGGAGGGGATCGTGCGCAGGATCGAGGTGGAATCGGAGGACACCGAGTCCCTCCTCGCAGACTTCCTCTCCGAGATCCTCTTCCTCTCAGACGCCGAATCCATCGCGTTCTGCTCCTTTGAGGTGGAGATACGGGGGAACCGGCTCGCGGCCCTCTGCCGGGGCGAGGAGTTCCGGAGGGAGAAGCACGGGGGCGGGGCCGAGATCAAGGGGATCTCCTACTCGGGCCTCTCCATATATAGGGAGGGTGAGATCTATGTATTGGACATCATTGTTGACGTGTGAGGAGACTCCATGGGTGAGGGGATAAAGAAGATCACGGACCTCGAGTGGGAGGTCCCGGTCGGTTTCACCCCCGGGATGCGGGTCCCGGGCCGGTTCTTCCTCTCTGAATTGCTCAGGAAGAGCCTGGAACCGGGGGCCATCCAGCAGCTCGCGAACGTCGCGACCATGCCCGGCATCGTGAAGTACGCCCTCGCCATGCCCGATATCCACTGGGGCTACGGCTTCCCCATAGGGGGCGTGGCGGCCTTTGACATCTCCACCGGGGTCATCTCCCCCGGCGGGGTCGGCTTTGACATCAACTGCGGCGTCCGGCTCCTCGCCACCCCCCTCTCCGTGCAGGACCTGAAGAACCGGCGGGAGCTCGTTGAGCGGCTCTACCAGGCCGTCCCGACCGGCGTCGGGGCAAAGGCAGACCTCCGGCTCTCGGGCCGGGAGCTCGAGGAGATGATGCTCGCCGGCTCACGGTGGGCGGTGGAGCACGGGTATGGCATTCCCGGGGATATCGCGAGGTGCGAGGAGCAGGGGGCCATGAAGGGGGTGGATACCGCCGGGGTGAGCCAGAAGGCCCGGCAGCGGGGGTTCCCCCAGTCAGGGACGCTCGGGTCCGGGAATCACTTCCTGGAGATCCAGGAGGTGAAGGAGATTTACGACCCGAAGGCTGCCTCGATCTTCGGCATCTCGCAGGGGCAGATTACCGTCATGATCCACTGCGGCTCCCGGGGACTCGGCCACCAGGTCTGCACCGACCACCTCAGGGTCCTGGAATCAGCCACGAAGAAGTACGGGATCCAGCTTCCCGACCGGCAGCTCGCCTGTGCTCCCGTCACATCTCCCGAGGGGAAGGCGTACTTCGGCGGCATGGCGGCTGCCGCCAACTACGCGTGGGCGAACCGGCAAATGATCACCGATACGACGCGCAAGGTCCTCGCGGAGCTCTACGGGATCGCGTACGAAGAGATGCCCCTCGTCTACGATGTTGCCCACAACGTGGCAAAGATGGAGGTCCATACCGTAGACGGGAAGGAGATGCAGGTCTGCGTCCACCGGAAGGGGGCGACCCGGGCCTTCGGGCCCGGCTCCCCGGATCTCCCATCAGAGTTCGCGGAGACCGGCCAGCCGGTCATCATCCCGGGCTCGATGGGAACCCCCTCGTTCCTCCTCTGCGGCACTGCGGTTGCCATGGAGAAGACCTTCGGGTCCACCTGCCACGGCGCCGGCCGGGTGACCTCCCGGACCCAGGCGAAGAAGGACGTGCGGGGGAAGGACATCCGGGACCAGCTCGCCCGCGAGGGGATCATCGTCCGCGCCCCGTCCGAGGCCTCCATCGCCGAGGAAGCACCGCAGGTCTACAAGCCCTCCGAGGAGGTGGTGCGGGTGGTGGATGCCCTCGGCATCTCCCGGCTCGTGGCAAAGCTCGTCCCCCTCGGGGTGATCAAGGGGTGATCTCCAGGACGGGCTTCCTCTGGGACTCGCCCCAGATCTTCACGCGGCTCATCGATGAATGCACCGGCTGCTGCGAGCTCGTCACTCCCCAGCTCCTCGCCTCTCCTTTCTACCGGGGCAGGTTCACCGCCCTCGTCATCCCTACCGGGTTCGGGAACCCCCTCTACTCCCGGCTCCTTCCGGCCCTCCGGGCCTCCTCCGACCGGATCGAGCGGTTCCTCGAGGGGGGCGGCAGGATCCTGGTCTTCGGGGCGGCGGACGGGCGGCCGGGGGCCTATGACTGGCTGCCCTTCGGACTCACTTACCGGCACAACTACGCTCCCCGGCGCATCACGTTCGCCCCAGGCAGCCCCTGGGCGAGCCTCATCGAAGGGTACGATCCCCTGGCCATCGAGTGCGACGGGACATTTCCCGAGCACGACGGAACGACGGTTGCCACTGCCGAAGGGGGCGAGGCCGTGGTCATGGAAAAGGCGGTGGGGAGGGGCCTCGTCCTTGCCGCGACCATCCACGAGTACCCCTCTAGAGGCTTCCTCGCCTCCTTCTCCTGCGGCGATGAGGAAGCCTTATTGTAGGGGATGGGAGAGAGTGTGTGAGGATGGTTCCATGAGAGACCCCGTCATCTCGGCAGGTTCCACGTCAGAGGACTGGAAGCCCCTTCTCCTCGCCCTCCACGAGATCCTCAACCGGCTCCCGGTCACCGCCCGCTCCCGGGATCACCCCGGGATCAGGATCGAGGAAGGGAAGGTCGTGGACATGGCGTTCACCGGCCCGGTCCTGGAAGAAGCCATCGCGAAGAACCGGCTCTTCAAGAAGACCCCCGGGTCCGGGGCATACAAGGGGGTGCCGGTGGTCGTCTCACCCGTGAGGAACGACCGGGGTGAGGCCATCGGGGCCATCGGCGTGGTCGACATCACGGGCATCTTCGACCTTGCAACACTCATGGAGCACCAGAGCGCCATCATGAAGCAGATCTGCGGGAAGGACCCCTGCCCTCTCCCTTCAGAGCAGGTCGGTGCAAAGAGGTAACTCCATGGACGATCCGGCTTTCGAGGTGCTCAGGGTCCTGGACGAGGGCGGGGGGAGCGCCCCGGCCGATACCATCACCGCATCCCTCGGGATCCCCCGGTCCCGGGTCACCGAGGCGGTGGACCGGCTCCGGGCCCTGGGCTACGCCATCACGGAGCCCAGGAGGGACCTGTACCATCTCACAAAGAGGTCGGGCCGCCTCCTCCCCTACGAGATCCAGAAGCACCTCGGGACGAGGGTCATCGGCCGGCGGATGAAGTACCTGGAAACGACAGAATCCACCACATGGATCGCACGGGACCTCGCTGGCCAGCAGGATCCGCAAAGGCTCGACGGGATGATGGTGATCGCCGAGGAGCAGACCGGGGGGCAGGGGAGGCTCGGGCGGGCATGGGCCTCCCCTCCCGGGGGGATCTGGACCACCATCATCCTGAAACCGAAGATACCCATCGATCGGGTCTTCATGGTGACCATGGCCGCCGCCCTCGCGGTGGCCCGGGCCATCAGAAAGGAGTTCGATCTCGGGGCCCTGATCAAGTGGCCGAACGACATCTTCATCGGGGATAAGAAGGTGGCCGGCCTGCTCCTCGAGCTCTCCGCTGAGAATGCCGTCGTCAACTACACCCTCCTCGGGCTCGGGATCGACGCAAACATCCATGTCGGCCGCCTCCCCCCCGAGCTCCGGGCAGCCGTCACCTCCCTCTCTGCAGAGCTCGGGCGGGACGTGGACCGTCCCGCCTTCCTGGCCACGGTCTTAAAGGAGTTCGAGCGGCACTACGAGCTCCTCGAGGCCGGGGAGTACGAGGCCATCGTCCGGGAGTGGCGGAGCCTCTCCCTCACCCTGGGCCACCGGGTCAGGATCACCACCCTCGCGAAGACCTTCGAGGGGGAAGCGGTGGATATCGACGAGTTTGGTGCCCTCCTCGTGCGCAAGGAGACCGGGGCCGTCGAGCGGGTCATCGCCGGGGACTGCCGCCATATCTAGCCTCCCATGCACGGAAACCCGGAGCGCACCGCTCTCCTTGCCCAGTCCGCCACCTTCATCGCCCTCCTCGCTGCGGGTGCCTGGGCGGCCCTCCCCGTTGGACCGGTCCCTGTCACCCTCCAGACCTTCTTCCTCCTCCTTGCAGCCCCGGTCATGAAGCGCCGTGCAGTCATCCCGGCAGCCCTCTACCTTCTCCTGGGGGCCGTGAACCTCCCCGTTTTTCACTCGGGCCTCTCCGGGATGGGGGTCCTCCTCGGCCCCTCCGGCGGGTTCCTCGCCGGCTTCATTCCTGCGGCCGCGGTTGCGGGGCTCGCATACGAGAAGAGATCTCGGGTCCTCCGGATTGCAGGGCTGGCCGCAGGGACCGGTATCATTTATGCCTGCGGGGTCGCCTGGCTCCTCCTCTCGGCGGGTATCTCCCTCCCGGCCGCCGTACTCATCGGGGTACTCCCGTTCCTCCCGGGTGATATCCTCAAGGGAGCCGGGGTGTTTCTCCTGGGGGAGCGGCTCCCGTGATCACCATCACCGGGCTCTTCCACCGGGTCCTGGAGATCCCGGATCTTCTTATCCCTGCCGGCAGGGTGGCGGTCATCGGGCCGAACGGCGGCGGGAAGACAACCCTTCTCCGGCTCCTGGCAGGGATCGATCTTCCCGTGAAGGGGGAGATACTCATCGATGGTGTCCCGCCACGGTCGAGGGAGGTGGGGTGGGTGGGGGAGCAGCCTGAACGGGAGATCATCTTCCACCGGGTCTCCGACGAGATCGCTTCCCCGCTCAGGTTCCGGAACGACCCCTGCCCTCTCGTGGATGAGCGGGTGAAGGCTGTCGCCGGGGAGCTCGGGATCGGGGGACTCCTCGGACGGGAGACAAGGGGTCTCTCGGCTGGCGAGAAGGCCAAGGTCGCCCTTGGGGCTGCCCTCGCTGCACGGCCGGATATCCTTGTCCTGGACGAGACCGACTCGAACCTGGACCAGGAGAGCGCCGGGGCGGTGGAAGGTATTATCAGGCGCATATCCTGTCCCCATGTCCTCCAGGCCACCCAGCGGATGGAACTCGCGGCCCGGTCGGATCACATCCTCTTCCTGGAGAGGGGCCGGGTCCTTCACTCCGGGAGCCCGTCCGCGGTCTTTACGGCGCTCTCCGGTACCCCTTTCTCCCCACCTTCGATGTGGTGCGGATGAGGGTCATCCTGGATGATGTGATCGTCCGGCGGGGCTCCTTCCAGCTCACGGCCTCGGGTACCTTCTCCAAAGGGGTCCACCTGGTCACGGGCCCTGTCGGAAGCGGGAAGTCCACCCTCGCCCTTGCGCTCGCGGGGGCGCTTCGGCCCGTAACCGGGCAGATCGTCGAGGATGGGATCGGGTCCCGGACCCTCGCCCTTCCTTTCCCCGAGTACCATGTGACGGGCGAGACGCTGGAGAGGGAGGTGGCGTCCTGGGGGCTCGTGCCTGCACCGGTCCTCGAAGCCGCAGGGCTCTCCGGGAGGGGCGGGGAGGATGTCCTCCGGTGCAGCCAGGGGGAGCTGAAGCGCCTGGTTCTCTCCTGCATCCTCGCCCGGGAGTGGGACCTCCTCATCCTCGACGAGCCCTGCAGCTCCCTTGACTGCGCCTGGAAAGAGGCATTCGCGAGGAAACTTGGTGAACGGCGAAAGGGGATCACCATCCTCCTCACCCACGAGGACGAGGTCCTCCCCCGGGTGGACGAGATCTGGGAGATCCAGGCCGGACGGCTTGCCTCCCTGGGAAGGGTGCCGGAGGCCATCCCTCGGTGGTCACGGCCGCCGCGGTACATCCGTGCTGCCCTTGACGCGGGGGCACTCCCCGAAAACATCACCCGGAAAGACGTGAGGGATGCGGTGTGCAGGACCAGAGGCTGACCCTCCTTTCTACCGTCGCCCTCTCCCTCGCGGCCTTTGCGAGCGCCTGGGGAGCCCTCCTCGCCCTCGCCTGGTGGCTCCTTGCCACGCCCCGCCGGCTCCCCTTCCACCGGTGGCGGTCCGTCCTCGGGCTCTTCATCCTCGTGTGTGCAACCTCCGCCCTGGTCGCCCTCTCAGGCGGGAATGGCTTCTCCTACTTCTTCCGGATCTCGGTTGTTCTCCTCATCGCGTCCTGGGCATACGGCGAGCGAAGGGGCGGGGAGCTCCTGGACATGGGGACCTGGGCCCTCGGGAACCGGACCGGGTTCGAGCTGGGGCTCATCGCCGAGATGGCGGTCCAGTCCCTGGGGGACCTTGACCGTGACCTGGCCATGCTCCGGCTTGCCCTGCGGCTCAAGACCGGGGGGAGGATCACCCTGAGATCCCTTGTCCCGGCCCTCGGGCTCCTGGTGAGGAGGGAGCTGGACCGGTCCCGGGACTTCGGGGATATCCTCGCAGTGCGGGGATACCGGGAGGGGGGAAGCCTCTGCCCCCGGTTCGTCCGCGGGCCGTGGGACGGGGCGAAGGCTGCCTGCGCCGTGGGAATCGCTCTTCTCGCCCTCCTGCCCTGAAGTGATATTTTTTATACTTGCACCATCCATTTTTCAAAGGTTTAGGCTTTCCAGCCCGCCCGGCGATTCAGGCTCCCGGGGAGGGGGAGTATGCACCGAGTGCACATCACGGATACCACGCTGCGGGACGCCCACCAGTCCCTCATCGCAACGCGCCTTCGGACCGAGGACAGCCTCCCGCTCGCCCGGGCACTCGAGAAGGCCGGGTTCTTCTCGGTGGAGGCATGGGGAGGGGCGACCTTTGACACTGCCATCCGGTTCTGCAACGACGATCCCTGGGACCGGCTCTCGGCTTTCTCCGAGGCGCTCCCGAAGACGCCCATCCAGATGCTCCTCCGCGGGCAGAACCTGGTGGGCTACCGCCACTACCCGGACGACGTGGTGGAACGGTTCGTGGCTGCCGCCCACCGGCGGGGCGTGGATATCTTCCGGGTCTTTGACGCGTTAAACGACCTCCGGAACATGAAGAAGGCCATGCTGGAGGTGAAGAAGGCGGGTGCCCACCTCCAGGGGGCCATCTGCTATACCACGAGCCCTGTCCACTCGATAAAGGGGTTCATCGCGATGGCCGAGGAGCTCCATGGGATGGACTGCGACTCCATCTGCATCAAGGACATGGCAGGGCTGATCAAGCCGGAGCCTGCCCGGGAACTCATCACCGGTATCAAGAAGGTGACAAAGCTCCCCGTGGACCTCCACTCCCACTCCACGGCGGGCATCGCCCCCATGTCGTACCAGGCAGCCATCGAGGCAGGGGTTGACATCCTGGACACGGCCATGTCCCCCTTCTCCCTGGGCACGAGCCAGCCGCCCACCGAGAGCGTGGTGGCCTCGGTGCAGGGTACGGACCGGGACACGGGGATCGATCTCCGGACCCTCCGCGAGGTGAGGAATATCTGCCTCACGATCCGGGAGAAGTACCTCGGGATCCTTGACCCTATCTCCGAGCGGGTGGACAGCGATGTCCTCCTCTACCAGCTGCCGGGCGGGATGATCTCGAACCTGGTCTCCCAGCTGAAGGAGCAGGACGCCCTGAACCGGATGGACGACGTGCTCAGGGAGATCCCTCTCGTCAGGGAGGACCTCGGCTACCCGCCCCTCGTGACGCCGACCTCCCAGATCGTCGGGTCCCAGGCGGTCTTCAACGTCCTCATCGGCGGCGAGCGGTACACGAATGTCACGAAGGAGGTGAAGGACTACCTCCGCGGGCTCTACGGGAAACCCCCGGGCCCCGTCAACGAGGAGATCCGGAGGAAGATCATCGGGGACGAGGAGGTGGTGACGGTCAGGCCCGCCGACCTCCTCGAACCCATCTACGAGCAGATGAAGAAGGAGGCAACAGCGGCCGGCCTGGTCAGGAAGGAGGAGGATGTCCTCACCTACATCCTCTACCCGGCCGTCGCCCCGGCATTTCTCAAGGGCGAAAAGAAACAGGAGGTGCTCCCCCAGAAACAGTCCTCCGTGGCCGGGCCCTCGCCCGAGATGCCGTCCGCGATGGAGGTGGAGGTGGACGGGGAGGTCTACTCGGTCCGGATCATCTCGGTCGCGGGCTCAGCTGTCGTCACCCAGGCGGCCGCCGCCCAGAAGGCCCCCAAGGGCGAGATCGAGGGAGGGATCCGGTCCAACATGCAGGGGATGGTCCTGAAGGTCCTCGTCCGGGTCGGGGAGGCGGTGAAGAAGGGAGATCCGCTCATGGTGCTGGAGGCCATGAAGATGGAGAACCCCATCGCGAGCCCCAGGGACGGGAAGGTGATTGAGATCTTCGTGGATACCGGGGACGTGGTCGCGAGCGGCGACGTGCTCCTGGTGGTCCGATGACCGACTTCGAGCGGATCCTCATTGCGAACCGGGGCGAGATCGCGATCCGGGTCATGCGGGCCTGCCGGGAGCTCGGCATCGAGACCGTGGCCATCTACTCGAAGCCCGACGAGAACGCCCTCCATGTCAAGTACGCCGACGAGGCTTTCTGCGTCGGGGAGGCCCACCCCTCGAAGTCCTACCTGAACATGGCGAGGATCGTGGAGGTGGCACGCAAAGCAGGAGCCGGAGCCATCCACCCGGGCTACGGCTTCCTTGCCGAGAACTCGGCGTTTGCGAAGCTCGTGGAGTCCGAGGGGCTCATCTTCATCGGCCCCCACTGGAGGACGATTGAGGCGATGGGCTCCAAGATCGGGTCCAAGCGGATGATGAAGAAGGCGGGCGTGCCCGTGCTGCCGGGGACTGAGGAGGGGACCACGGTGGAGAAGGCGGCGAAGGTGGCCGACGAGATCGGCTACCCGGTGATCGTCAAGGCCTCGGCGGGCGGCGGCGGGATAGGGATGCAGATCGTGAACGAGCCCTCCGAGCTCGAGGCCGCCCTCTCCGGATCGATGCGCATCGCCCAGTCGGCGTTCGGGGACGCGACCGTTTTCATCGAGAAGTATCTCGTCCGCCCCCGCCATATCGAGTTCCAGGTGCTCGCCGACTCGGACGGCCACACGGTCCACCTCTATGACCGCGAGTGCTCCATCCAGCGCCGCCACCAGAAGCTCGTGGAAGAAGCCCCCTGCCCCATCATGACCCCCGAGCTTCGGGAGAAGATGTCGAAGTCCGCGGTCCGGGTGGCAAAGACCGCCGGGTATACCAATGCCGGGACGGTGGAGTTCCTCTACCAGGGAGGGAACTACTACTTCATGGAGATGAACACCCGTCTCCAGGTTGAGCACACCATCACCGAGTTCATCACGGGTGTCGATATCGTGAAGCAGCAGATCGCAATCGCCGCCGGCCATGATATCCCCTTCTCCCAGGACGACATCTCCATCCGGGGCCATGCCATCGAGTGCCGGATCAACGCCGAGGACCCCCTGAAGAACTTCCAGGCCGACCCGGGGAAGATCACCCGGTACCGGTCCCCCGGTGGGCCGGGGATACGGCT
>Ga0315279_10008434_pt1 | contig 12477 bp, 13 predicted proteins | sample YL17G06_20_MG_FD_203694 | JGI IMG/M metagenome (GOLD analysis project Ga0315279, IMG submission 203694) | Sediment microbial communities from Yellowstone Lake, YNP, Wyoming, USA - YL17G06_20 | ecosystem: Environmental > Aquatic > Freshwater > Lake > Sediment | place: USA: Wyoming | collected... | reverse complement strand
GATGTTTCCCAGAGGATCGATAACCATCATCGCAGGCAGTTGGATTGGGACCGGGCTGCCCCCACTCGCTCGTCGGGCAGTCAACAATAACCAAAGCAACGCCCTCATCTTTAAAGCGCTGCTCGTTCATGCTTAGGAACATGATCAGGTTTTTCGATTTATCATTCATGGATTCAATTCGGGCGATTCCCGGCCATCCGCGAAAAAATAGCAAAGCGGTCTGACTTTGCTGCTCGGGAGGAATAAGGATAGCTCGTTGCTTGATCGGTGTTTTGGTAAAGAGGCCTTCTTTACGGCCGGTGTCGAGGTCAAGCAGAATATCATCTGCAGCCCAGACGAGACTTGGCAGGATAAGTAACGCTATCAATAAAAAACGCCGATAATTATCTCGGATAACCTGCCCCACTTCATGCCCTCGATTACTGATTGGAATATACACAATTTATTGAAATTGGTCAATCAAAACTTCAGGAGGAAGAAGTTTTTGGGCGGGAGTTTGGTCGGGGGGATAATCAACAATGGAGGTCTGACGAGGTTAAAAGAGTTTGAAAAGGCCTTGTGGGCGTAGTTAAGAACTTTAAATTATTCTGTGAAGTCCAGAGGCGCTTGTAAACTGTACTTATTTAACAAACTTAACGACATCCCTCGGGCAACGGCCCTGGATCATGTCCAATTGAGTCCTTTTGCCCAGCGCTTCGAACCAACCACGATTGTTAGCGAATTAGCTGCATGGAAAGGGTGTTTTGGCACCCATCTCTGAGATACCTGATGATTACGAAAGAAGTGACGTTTACACTTTAATTTACCGTTGTAAAAGATCGAAATTCACAGTATCTCTGACAACTGTTTCGACTTTTTTGAAAGCTATGTCACTATTCTTGCCATAACAACTCACACTTACGTCCCCCAGAGACTGGTAATCCAGGTTTTTTATGCTTAGGTAGTTCTCCAAGTTGCCGTCAAGATATGCGACAAGGTCGTCGCCGTCGATTTCGAATTGAAGAATGTGCTCTTCATCGTTCTTTAATGGAGAATGCTTTCTCTTCTTCAATAGATTGACAGGCAATCCTGCCAACTCCAACCAACCATTCTTCCTTACATAAAGAAGATAACCACCCGTCCAAGGGTTTGGTCGAGAAGATCTGCAAAACACACCAAACCAATCTTCCTCTCCCGCTCTCTTAAATTTGAATTTAACCCTTAATGCACCATCTCTCATCGAAATTATACGTACTACTTCCCCGTGTTTTATTGGTCGCTCATCATAGAATTGAAGTTTATAAAAAATTCCCGCTTTCTTACCCAGTGGCAAATCCTTTATTGATAGAAAAATGCGAAGATACTTTTCAATCTGGTTATGAAGTTCTTTTTCATTTCTATATCTGTAAGTTTCATACCCTTTTATATCTGAGCCAAGTTCACCCAAATCTCGACCCGACACCCGAAGGATATTCTTATTGAGCGTGAGTGCAATACCCAATTCAACATGAACATTGGGATTGTTATTCGTTAGATCAGCAATAATGATATCCGAAGATCTTATGTTAAAGTAAAACTGTTCCAGAAGGTCAATGTTTTGCCTTTTGAACATCTCCATTCTGAGGGCTCTTCTATTTTTGATGACATTGTTATTTCCCCAGATAAATTCAAATCTTTCTCGAAAACCATGCCCTAATTTCTTGGCAATCTTTTCGTACATCGGTAACATTGAGCCATCGAATGGCATTGCAACAAAAACCCGGTAAGATGATTGGAGATTCACTTCCCCCTCCTCTTTTCCTGCAATCAATTACAATTGTAATATACACTCTTTATATAGTATTTGGAAGTGGATGTTTTAAGAATTAGTTCTTAGGCGGAGGTTTGGTCGGGGGGAAACCACAATGAAGGTCTGAGTACGTCTCTTGGGCACGTCCTAAGATGATTTATGAGCGCTCAATCGATAATATTCTATCTGGATCGGGGTTCCAGTCATATTCCATATACTGAGCGGTTTCGAGTGCCTGTTCTTTACCCAGGAGTTTGGCGACCACATACAAAGACATATCAATTCCCGCAGAGATGCCGGCCGATACGATGATTCTTCCATTGTCGATAATACGTTTGTTTGCTTGAATCGTTGTGTGAGGTGCCACTTTCTTTAAAAGTTCTATTGCCCCGTGGTGAGTGGTGGCTATCAGGCCTTCCAGCAAACCAGCTTTCGCCAGGAGCAGAGCTCCGGTGCATACCGAAAGAATTAACTCTGCCTTTTGCGAAGAGCTTCTTATCCAATCAATCAGGATTGAATTGTGAATTTCTTTTCGAGTGCCTAATCCTCCCGGGACGACCAAAATATCTGGCTGAGGACAATCCTGAATGGTATAGCTTGGATTAACACTCAAATGATTTCGAGCTGAGATGGGTTGTCCTTTCTCTGCAACCGTATAAACGTTAAAGGGATTTGAATTGTCCTGTCTCCCTGTCACTGAGAAGACCTCAAAGGGACCACAAAAATCGAGCACCTCCACTTCATCAAAGATAAGGATAGCGACATTTCGCGATTGATTAATCTTTGTACTCCTTTCTTCATTAACCTATAACCATCAAGGACCAAACGAGATACAGCCTTTCAAACTAGGGGAAAAGATTATTTTCCCTTCTTTGTCCACAATCAGGCATTTAACGCCATCAAGTTTTTGACAGAGGGAATATCCTTTTTCTCTGCCCAAAACAAACACAGCTGTCGCCAGGGCATCGGCTATCATTCCTTCCTTACAGAGTACTGTTACACTTTGACAGTCATCTGTAGGGAAACCATCTTTTGGGTTAAAGATATGGTGATACCGTTTGCCTTCGTAGATGAAAAATCTTTCATAATCTCCTGAGGTGGCGACAGCCATGTCGGAGACAGAAATTCTTGCCAGGATTTTTTTGGATTCCCTTGGATTCTGGATACCAATTGACCAGGGTTGATTATTTTTTAGACCTCCAACTCTCAAATCTCCGCCAGCATTGACGATCAAATTTTTATATCCAAGGGACCTTAGAACATCAAAGGCCCTGTCTACCGCATAGCCTTTGGCAATTCCGCCCAGATCAATGGCCATGCCTTTCTTTTTCAAGAAAACTTTCCCTTCTTGATCCATCTCTATATTTTTAAAATTGACCAGATTTAATTTTTCTTTAACATCCTCTATGGAAGGAGGGGTTTTTTTCTCCCTCGCCTCCCTCCAGAGTCCAGTGAGAGGGCCGATACTGATATCGAATCCACCCTCTGAAAGTTCGGATATCTCTTGTGCTTTCTGAATTACCTCGAATGTTTCTGGAGAAACTTTCACCCGCTCTTTTCCGGCAGATCGGTTGATTCGAGTCACATCACTCGAATCAAGCCATGGACTCATTAAAGTTTCAATCCTTTTAATCTCCTGAAAGGCTTGCAAGGATGCTTTATTTGCCGCTTCTTCATCATCGGCAATGAGGGTGATTTCAATCACTGTTCCCATGGCGACCTGATGGTATTTGTATAGGTTGGAAGGATAGGTAGGTTGTGGAATAAGGATCAGGATAAAGAAGAAAAAGTAGAAAATATAACCATAAGTTTTAATCATATATAGAAAATAAGGGTCATTCCTGCCCCGTTTTTCAACGGGATAAACTCCAGCAGGAAGCTATAGGAATCTGTCTCTGAAAACCCTCTGGATTCCCGCTCCCCACTTTTGTGGGGACAAGTTTACCCCTGCGAAAGCAGGGGCGGGAAAGACAAAATGGTTCAGATTACTTAACATATCCTTCCTTCTTTAGTTTCTCGAAGATTTCTTTTGCTTTATCCAGACTGTCAAAGATCAAGACCGCAGTAATGGTCGCCCCTGATACAGAGTCCACACCTGGATCAAAAGTGAATGGACTGAGGATAGATCTTCCTATGGTTCGAGTTTTAATTTTTTTTATGTCTTCCTCTGTCCAGTTGAGATTTCCAACTTTTGTAAGCTGGATGGGGACAATATCGATCACCTTTCCTCCAGAATCAAAAGTGTAGATAAAGAACGTATCATGACAGATATCACAGACGGCTCGCCGGCTTGCTAGTTTCGAAAAGAGATTTTTCTGGGATGTTCCAAAATCAACCTTTCCCAAATAAATCCAATCTCCATCCTTCAGGGATATCTTTTCGATTTTAAGGACTTTTCCTCCCGTTGATTCCATCCCTTCCCTTGCCTTTGCTATCAGCTCTTCTTCGCTAAGAGGTGGCTTTAAGGCATCCCCTTCATAGATGATTCCTTTCTTTGGTTTTAAAAGGGCGAGGTTGTACTGAAGAACTACTTTGGTTTCTTCTATGGCGCTCTTTAAGTCCATTACCCCAAGATGGGTGCTCACCACGATACCTTTCCCCTGGACGTCTTTCCTAACCCAAATCGAAAAAGGGGTTCGAGGACTTCCGACTGCCGTATGGGCATCAAATTTTGAATCGCTGATAATGGGGTAGGGGACTTGATAGGTTTTTTTATAAATCTCCACCTCATTCAGGTTATTGCCTGCAGCAACCCCAATCATCTTCACCTTTCCCTTTAATCCCGGATCGTTTTCAATGGATGAATATAATTCATTGAAGATCGGGGCCTGCCTCTGACAGCTCACACAGTAGATACTGATGAATTCAATGAGGATTAAATTCCCACGAATCTCCTTGAAGGAGAAGGTCTTTTTTTGCGGGATCCCGAGGTAGACCTGTTCTCCTTTGGATAGGCCCTGAGTAAAGGTCAGATCGGGGAAAGGGATGGCGAAACCAATTGGCTTTGTTTCTGCCCACGAAAGGCTATAGGAAAGAAGTAAAGATAAAAAAATAACCCATACAGCATGGATTGGTGATCTTTTGGTCATAGACTCAGTTTTTCATGTTTAAAGGAGTCGGTAATGAAAAAAGGATACCGTAAAATATTTGTCAATGCAAATGGAAAGGCAAAATTTTAAGCTAACTAAAGCTTAAGTCATGAAGGATTGAAAAACTGACTGAAAAATTAAATCAGAGATGGCAGAAGCATTACTCCCAACCTTCAGCTGCTAGGGCCTCATGGAGTTCTTCGGGGTGGTGGCGACAGCGATATTCGAGGCGGCTGGATTCAGCGTGGGCTTTGTTGTAGGACCAACCACCGGCCATTCGATTGCGCTCGTGCAATTCATGGAGAAGCACATAGCCCCTCTCTTTTTCTTCGATAGCATCATCAATCCAAACTTCATTTTCGGGCACGAATTCATAAACATAGTCGTGACCGCCTTCTGTGAAGTCGATATCAAAAACACTTCGAACAAGACGGCCGTTGATGATCCAGATGCTGACCCCATTTTCAAGCTTTTTCCATAGCCTCTGGTGAACCTCTTTGCCGTCGGGCAACTGCTTTCCCTGATGGGTCAGGCGGCTTACATCTCCAGCGCGGCGCCGCTCTTTTTGCTCCACCTTATCAGCTTCTTCCAGAGCCTTGTTATAGGGGACACCCTGTGCCATAAGCCGATGCTCCACCAGTAGATGATCAATAAAAAACTGTCGCTCATCGTTTTTGGTTTCCTGCTCAATCCAGAGTTCGTTTTTGGGGATGTAGGGGAAACTATAATGCTGGCCGAAATTGGTAAATTCTTCATCGATATGGCCACGAATGTAACTGCCATCCACGACCCACACCTGGAGATTACCCCGTTCATCTATCTTTTCGATATAAGGTAATTTGGGTTTTGCTCCAGTCACTTTACTTTGTTCTTTTTTCTCTGTCTTTTTTTGCATCATTCGCCTGAATCACTATGATTGTGTAATTATTTATGACAAAAATACTTTTTTAAACCGCTTCCGGAGTCCTCATTACAAATTGAGGCTCAGGGTGGACGGTGACATCCGCATTCGGTATAAGCTTCTGGATGACACGTTCGATTTCTTCTGTAAGATTGTGGGCTTCTATTAAGGTTTGATTACCATCTAAGAGGACATGGATATCCACAAAAAGCTGTGGACCTGAGTAGCGCACCCTCACATTATGACAATCCATTACGCCGGGTAGGACCTTTACCACAGAAATGATTTTTTTCTCTGTGCCTGATGGGGCAACGTCCAGCAAGGCCTGGATTGTCCGAATACCAAGTCTGATGCTGACGTACACCACAATCAACCCCACCATCATGGCTGCCACCGAATCCGCTTGGCGCAGAAATGCTAAACTCGGTGCCCAATCGCTGAGCTTCACGCAAAATAGCCCTAAGATAACCACGCCAGAGCTCCAGATATCAGTACTAAAGTGTAGCGCATCTGCTTCAAGGGCTTGACTGTTGTACTTCCTGGCTGCCCGATAAAGCATACGAGAACGGGAGGTATCCACCACAATCGATGTGATCATGACAGTGAAAGACCAATAATTGACTTTTAAATCAGCGGTATGGAACAAAAGACGGTCGGTAGCCTCGTAGATGATCCAAATACAGGTAACCAAAAGAAGCAGGGTCTCAAAAAGTGCAGAAAGGTTTTCCACCTTGCCGTGGCCATAAAGGTGATTGGGGTCCGCCGGTTTGCCAGAGATTCGAACGGCCAGGAAAGTCATCACCGCAGCCATGAGATCGAGTCCGGAATGGGCAGCTTCGGCAAGAATCCCCAAACTACCTGTGGCAAACCCTACGATAAGCTTAAAACCAGTAAGGCCCACAGCCGCAATGACAGAACTTATTGCCACTGACTTTTTTTCATGTGCACCGTCTTGAGAAAAGTTTTTAATTACCATTTCCCCCAGCCATCAAAAAAATAATTAGGGACGAGTTCGTATTTACCCCTATACAACCCGTCCCCAAAGTTCTATCGGATCATTCCCTATTGCACGAAATTAAAATCCGGCTCCTTCATGGCCGGAGTGTAAATTGCAATAACCACTCCTAGCTCGTTACCAGTATTTTTTATATGATGCACCTTACCCATAGGGTTGAAGTGAAGAGTTCCTGGCTTAAAATCAACCCATTTGTCATTGACCAGAAATTGTCCTGTCCCTTTAATTATATATACCGTTTCATCATGTGTTTTGTGAAAATGGGCTTTTACTTCACCCCCTGCAACTAATCTCAACACAAGGACAGTAACCGTATTGTCTTCGGCGACTTTGATTCTTTGAATTTTTTCGCCAGCGGGTAAGGGATTTGATTTTAGAATTTCATCGATTTGGTTAATGATCGCTTCAGTAGTATCTGCTGCCAGTATGGTGGTGGTTAAAGCAAAGAAGAAGAATAAACAAACAACAATTCCACAAATAGAGAAATTTCTTTTTGATAACGTAGTAATTACCTCCTTTTTATTGATTTATTAGTTAGTAGGTTACTAATATTGAATAAAAACGTCAACAAAAATTTACGGCAATTAGGGTCCGTTCCACTCAACCATCTCTCCGCAAAGAGGGATAAAAGGGGAAGTAGGTGGGTATTCCCACTTGACAAATATCCCACTTTTGATTATGATTAATCCTAAAGCAAGAAAGGAGGAGAAATGGAAACGATAAAACTAACAGTAGATTCAAAAAAGAGGATTTCCTTAACAAAACTTCTTCCAACAGGGAAGATCAGCTCGGTGAAGGCCTACAAGGAGGATGATAGAATCATTCTGGAGCCTATGGTAGAAATTCCAGCCCGCGAGGTCTGGCTTTATGAAAATAAAGCTGCTTTGGAAAAGGTTAAGAAAGGCTTATCACAGAAAGGGACGATTAAACGCGGGTCATTTGCAAAGTATTCTAAGTAAAACATTATGTTTGCATTGATTTTTACTCCACAAGCTGATGAGGATCTTCGGGAGATTGGAAACAATCCCGCTAAAAAGAATATCTTGAAAGCTGTAAGGAAAACACTGGGATTAATCGAAACCAACCTAAGACATCCTTCCTTGAATACACATGAATTTACTTCGCTCAAGGGGCCAAATGGAGAAAAGGTATTTGAAGCCTATGTCCAACAAAGGACACCCGTTGCTTATAGAATTTTCTGGTATTACGGTCCCGGAAGAAATCAGATCACCATTGTTGCTATTACACCCCACCCATCAATGGAATAATCTGGGTTAAAAATTCTTTAACCGTGTAAAATTGTGAAGACCACCTACAAACCTTCAGTTGTTGCTGTTTCAAAGAATTAAGGATTACTAATTGAAAGTGAGTTGTGAAAGGGCGAGAGAGTTGACTTCTCTGTAGCTTCCTTTTTCGTTACTTTTTTACGATAGTATCCGGAAGGCGGATTAATGGCAGATTCTTTAAATCAGAATTATCCTCACCTTTTTCCTCTGTATCCAGAGATTCACGGAGAGGTACAAATCCACCTTCAAAGCCATCAATATCATCGCACTTGAGATCGCAAAAAGCATTCTTCTTGAGACATTTCGCATCTTGATAGAATTCACAGTTATTTCCGAAAATAATGAACACCTCCCTTATCTAAACGATACTCTTACTTTATAGATTGGATGTGATTTCGTCTAAATTATATCGACCGCTGAGAAGTTGTCTTAGCCTCCAATGATCCTCCTTACTGATCTGAATAAATTTTAATCCATATTGATACCCTTCCCAGTCCTCCTTCCAATAAATTTCCTTCCAGACAATCTCTGCTAATACCTCAAAATTGGCCATTTCGTATCCCTTTGGAAATAAGACGACTATATTTAAATTCGTACCGACAGGAATGTGTTTAACGGATTCAATGAGAAGACCCACCTCACTTCCATTGACAACAAGCGCTCCATGAGCATTAGGGATATTCGTTAACCGGTATTCAAGAGGTAAGTCCAAGACCACCCGGGGATGTTTTCTCCTATTTTTCCCATTCCCATTTTGTTGTTTATGAGAATTGTTTAAAGTGCTGGGTTTTTCACAGTAGTTGAGGTCTCCATTGCAAATCGTTTGGCCGCTATCGAGGTCGCAAAGTCCGAGCCCACGACCCATGTCGATGTTTTTGGAATTGCGATAAAATGAGCATTCCAGTACCTTTTCCATGTAAATACCTCCATCGGATGAAGCGGAAGGCCTAAAGAAAAGGGCCCGCTTCAATACAGACCACGGGCCCCGCAAAATTCCTTTTGCTTCGGTAACCCGGCTATCCCAACTCTTTGGGACCCGTGGCTTTCCGTCCCACGATTACTCGTGGTTTGGCTTTATCGGCAATGTTAATTCTAATCTTTTCTAATATATTAGCAGCAATTTCAATGCCAAAAGGGATTGGATGCTTAAACCTATTGATATTTAAAGATTTTTGTGAGAATTGAAAATTTAATAAAGGAAGAATTGTGACTTTTTTTGTCTCAAAAATAAATATTTGGTGACAATGATTAAGCTAAAGTATGGTAAACGATTTCGGTTTGAAATTTTGTATGGTGAAATGAAAATCTAACATCAATGTTACAAGGAAGGAGTCCTCAAGGAGGGGGTTGAGGGTTTCACCTACGAAGTTTGAGAATTGGATTGTGTAAGGAATCGATGATTTCCTCTTTCTTGGACCGAGGCATCGCTTTTATCTGTGCTTCTCGAATAAGAGCTTTGGAACGCGTCAAGCCTTCTTGTTGATATAGCAGCTTGACGGGCAGGCGAGTTCGGGTGTAGGTTGCCCCCCGACCCTCACTATGTTGCTTGACCCGAGCCCGCACATCTTTTGCTATCCCCGTGTAGAATGACCCATCCCCGCAGCGGAGAATATAGACTGTCCAATCCTTTCGCCCCCTTCTCTTCATCCCTTGGATCATTCTTAGGTATTTAGTCTCCACATTCATTCTCTCTATATTAGAGCTTCATTACAGACGATTTTTGGGATTGGAAGTTACCAATCATCATTTTTGATTGTAATATACACTTTTTTCTAAAGTTTTAGAAGTGCGGATTTCAGGAAGATAGAATGTAAAGGCAGTTGATGATTATACTGATTTGGTTAGGAAATTTAATTCTAAGCAGATTACATTTGGAGCCAGGAATCGGAGTAAAGAATCTGGCCCATCAAAACCTTGGTGGTCTTTACATAATCGGCCTCTTCCTTGCTCAGGGATTTGAGATCGATCTGCTCCTTATCCATGACACGATAGATTAGTTTTTTTAAATCTTCTCGCTTTCCCTTAGTAAATTCTTTGAGTTCCTCATCGAAGGCATCAATGATCGCCGAAGACATGCCATACCGTTCAAGCATAATCAGATAAGTCTGATTAAGAATGGGCCTGAGTTCATTTGGAGCTCCATTGGAAACATTCGAAAGGCCGCAGGTTGATTTCATTCCGGGGGCCAACTCCTGGAGGTCTTTAAACATCTTCATAAATTCGACACAACTGGGAACTTGAACTTGACTCTGGGGACTGGTGATCGGGGTTACGATCGGATCAATCCAGATATCTTCGCTCGGGATATTGAACTCCATAGCCTTTTGCATCAGTTCCGCTGCAAGCACTCCTCTTTCATTCGCATCTCGGGGAAGACCGGAAGGACCCCAAAGAAGAGCGACGACTCCGGCTTGATATTTTTGAGCAAGAGGGAATTTGGTTTCCATGCTCTCAGGACGGGCCATGATCGAGTTAATAACGGCTTTCCCCTTTTTATTTTTATAGATTTGAAGACCTGCTTCAATCGCTTCGGCATTAATTGTATCGAGATAGAGAGGGATATCGACGGCCTCCTGGACCATCTTCACTACCCACGCCATCAACTCTCCACCGCCCTTTCGAGCAGGGCCGAGGTTGATATCGATATAATCTACCCCTGCATTGGCTTCGGCAATGGCCAACTCTTGAATCGGCTTGGGATCCCTTTCCTTCATGGCCGTCCCAATCTTCTTGACCATCACATTGAGATTTTCTCCAATGAGTAGCATAGATTTACTCCTAATTTAAGTGATGGTGTTGGTGATTAGTGATAGTAAATAAAAATATTTTTCACCATCACAATCACTTATCACTATTACTTCATGTTCCCATCTTCAAATAAGCAGGGATATGAGCAGCCTCCCTGGGTCCGATTTTAACTTCCCATTCTGATCCAAGTTCTTCTTCGAGGTCTCCGCTCACGGCAGCTGCTGCTCCAGGAATGATCACCCGGCGGTGTTTGACTTTTTCTGTGATGCCGCTTTTTTTAATGAAAGAACCGATACCATCCCCAACAAATTTGCCTGCTGCCCAAGCCGTGAGAACCGAGAGGCCTTCGGTATCCATCACCAAAAGCCAACTGGGAATCCGACTCGATTCGATCTCACCGGAGACAATGAAGTAAGTCAATGAGAAGTTGGTGGTGATTAATACAGGGGAGTCCTCACTCGGATTGCCAATGGGGTAGATTCCCTGTTGCATCGTCATGGGGCGTTGAGGATCCGTATAAATGTTCAGCCGTTCCACGAGGAGGGGGAAGAGGGCCTCTCCGTGGAAATCGGAGAGCACGATGATTCCTGCGTACTTTGCCACAAACATTGCGGCAATCAGGGTTTCTTTGATGGGATCTTTTGTCATTTCACAGGGGAAGGTGATGGTTGGAAATCCAAGGGAACGATTTTTTTGGAGGAGTGCTGCCCGACGGATATAGATTTGGTCTTCAAAGGCTGTTCGAAGTGTCCTCGATCCAGAATCGAGCACAAGGTCTTTTAAACCTGCTGCTGTCATTTTGTCGGAAAGGGCGGAAAGGGTCTCTAAATTATTGGCCTTCACGGATAACGGACAATTATTTTCTTTCGCAAGACGGGCTAATGCATCGCTGTTGCCATTGGTAGCAGCGTAGATCAATGGGACACGGTCCGAACAGGCCTTTACTCCTGCGGTCAAGGCATCCACCTTTTCACTCATCAGAATGAGGGCTGCATCAGTTTCAGCCTTCACCTTTTTGATCAAGGTTTCAAATTTTCCAGGGTCACCCGACTCATTTTTGACGGCGATCAACTCTGGCCGCAAAGTGAGGCCAACCCTTTCATATCTCAATTCCTTGAATCGTTTCAAACGGGCATTGACCTCATCCTCTGGCATTGTATCTGTGATCAGGATGGCGAGACCGGGTTTGTTCAAAAAGGTTTTTTCGTGGCGAAATAACACGGTCTCCCCACCGATCTTGACCACATTCTCACCCGAACCAATGGTGAGGGGTCGAATCGGTGGGGCCGCTGCTTCTGACAGCAAAGCCTTCGCCTCTTCTGAGACATAGGGACAGGCAGATAACTCCGCCTTTCCTGCTGCTAAATTCATGGCAAAAGCGAGACAGGTCGGGACCCCACACTCCTTGCAATTTGTTTTGGGTAATAATTTAAAGATCTGGATTCCAGTCAGGCCCATGAGTCTTCTCCTTTTCCTTCATTAAGCAAAGGGCAGAGGGTATAGAGCATAGTTATGTGGAAGCACCAAATCCCAAGCACCAAATAACAAATAAGTTCCAATCACCCAAATTCGAAATCGCCAGTTCAATAATGAAGTGCAACACTTAGGTTTACGTAGTATCCTAAGTGTATGGAAAAACTAAACTATAAACATCTCTCCGGCGAAGAGAG
>Ga0315279_10008433_pt1 | contig 12477 bp, 13 predicted proteins | sample YL17G06_20_MG_FD_203694 | JGI IMG/M metagenome (GOLD analysis project Ga0315279, IMG submission 203694) | Sediment microbial communities from Yellowstone Lake, YNP, Wyoming, USA - YL17G06_20 | ecosystem: Environmental > Aquatic > Freshwater > Lake > Sediment | place: USA: Wyoming | collected... | reverse complement strand
TGTCCTTTCTAGCTCTGTTTATTTTGGAAGGATTCAGCCCAGGATTTGGTTGGCAAGATTCTTTATACCATTTAATTATTACTTTGATTGTTTTAGGAGGAACCATTTTAGCTTGGAAAAGACCTAAAATTGGAGGTTGGATTTTCGTCCTTTTAGGTTTATTAATTTATTTAAATACGATTTTTAGACAGCAATGGTGGGGTGGTATCATTATCGGTGGTATACCCTTATTAACTGGTATTTTATTTGTAATTGAAGGATTCAGAAACCGCGATAAAAATAAAGAAGATTAGATATACCTTGGGTATTAAAAATTTGTAGTTCATTGATTATAACTTTTTAACCAATGCTAATTACTTCTTCTAACTGTTGATACACTTTTTCAATGTACTGACTTATACAAAAGTTGCGAAACTCGTCCTGTCTGGGGAGCCAAGAAATTTCAGCCCTTTAGCCTTTTGCTGAAGGGCTTTTTTATTTCCTTTTCTGTTGCTTTTTTCTTTTCCGTATCATATACTAAAAAATAGAAAAAAACCGGTAACATTGCCGTTGGTTCTTAGTATCATTAAGCAGGAATATCATCTTCTTTTTCCTAAGGTTGGTTTCTTAGTCTGCATGAGGCTGACATGCGGTATATTTCCCTATACACTACAAGATCACCTACCTATAGGTAAAGTACTTAAGATTGCAGAAAAGCAAAGAGGAATGAATTCATTTCTCGTAATCATCCATGGAATAATAAAAAAGAAGTAATGAATAAGGAAGAAGCGTAGAAGGAGAAATACGTCATGAAGAAACTAATGGTACTCTTACTGATCTCCGCCTTAGCCATCTTTGTCTTTAACGGCTGCGAAAGCTTAGTCCCCGGTGAAGGTGAATTGGCGGGTACCGAATGGAGATTATCTGCATGGTCGGAAAGCTCATTGGACCCTTCACAATTCACCATTACCGCTGATTTTAATGAATCGCACATATCCGGCACTTCCGCTGTCAATTACTATAGCGGTCCCTACGTGGCAACCGCAAGCCACCTCTTCTCGGTCGGGGAATTACAAATGACCCTGATGGGCGGTTCGGAGGAGGCCATGCTTGCTGAGTCAACATACTTCGAACTGCTCTGGCAGGCATATAAATTTACGGTAAACCAAACGACGCTCACGCTTCTTGATGCATTCAACAATGAATTGTTGATCTTTTCCAGGAAGGAGATATGATTAGCAAGACGCGAAACAGCCCAGTAGCCGATAATAAATAAATTGTCTCTTTAAAAGGGGAAGAGATCTCTAGATGGTTAACATTCCTTTACTCCCTCTCTATGAGAAGATTATAGTTCTTCCAATATAGAGGAGATGGCACTATAATAGAAATGATTTTGAGTACTTTTTTATATGAGGCATCGATGGTATTTGGAATACTTTTTTTAAGTAAAATCTGCCCTTGTTTAGAAGAGTAATGCAATAACAGAGGAAGAGATAATGAAGTATATTATCATAAGCATTATCAGTGGAATCCTTTTCGGCATAATAGATGGCTTGATTAACGCTAACTATCTTGCTCAAGGACTATACGAAGTCTTTAAACCAATAGCAAAAACAGCCATCAATGTCCCAGCAGGAATTGTGATTGATCTTGTATATGGATTTATTATGGCTGGAGTTTTTCTACTTCTCTATAGAAGCTTACCTGGTGATATGGGTCTATTAAAAGGAATAAGCTTTGCTTTTTTAATTTGGTTCTTCCGTGTTGTTATGTCTGTAATCTCAGGATGGATGATGTTCAATGTTCCCATTGGAGCACTGCTTTATACACTCATTACTGGATTAGGTGAGATGCTTATACTTGGCATACTCTATGGATTGACCTTAAAACCATAAATGTAAAGAATAGTCACAACACAAATTTTGGGAAGAGAAGTGGTAACATCTTTATAGTTGATCCAAGTTTTCTTTCAATTATGTTATACAAATTAATAATGGATTTAATAAAGATAAGAATTGAAAACAAGGACGAGCTAATAAGTTTTGTCTATTAACTTTTCTGTGAGGTTATTTAAAGACAATATACATATCTTTTAAATAGTCCTATCTGATGAGACAATACTATCTTTAATCCCTTGGCTTTGGTATTTTATCAATATTTACAAATTCTCATTTCGAGATATTGCTTTAATATTAAAGAATTAACTGATTCAATCTAATATTTTCTATTGCCATATTTACCTTAAAAGTTCTGAAGCTGTCCAACAGGGGGAGCCAAGACATTCCAGCCCTTTGGTCTTTTGCTGAAGGGCTTTTTATTTGAAAAAGAAGGATTTTTAAGATAAATGTAGTATATTAAAAAGTAGAAAATAGTAGAATAATTGGTTTTAGGAAGTTGAAGAAAGCAGCATTTGACAAAAACAGGAGTTATGTATTATAATGTAAATAGTAAAAAATAGAATAATTGACTTTAGAAAGTTGATAAAGGCAAACTATCCAAAAGGATAGGACGCAAAGTCATGGGTCTAAAGCACTGAAAGTGCTATGACTGCCAGACCGCCGACTTTTTTTTATTTGGTATGAAAACTTTTAGAGAATAATTTGATCTTTTGGTAAATTTTCAGTAAAAATATTATCATTTTTTAATGATAAAAAAGAGGAGAAGGAAATGAAAAAGTATTTTAAATTTGTATTATTGTTAGGGGTTAGTCTTATTTTCCTTACAGGATGTGTTAGCGATTTAGTGGTTCCGGAAAATGATTTAAATTCACCGGCAACGGAGGGTAGTTCAACTTATGAAAATCCAGCAGGAGGATTGGGTACCGGAAAAGGAACTCTTAAAATTTATCTTACTGATGCTCCCGGAGATTATAAAGAAGTCTATATAAATATTTCTAAAATAGAAGGCCATATAGCTTCTGATGGCGAGGAAGAAGAAGGATATTGGGAAATATTAAAGGAATGGAGTGGAGGCTTACCGGTTGACCTTATAGAATTAGAGGATGTGTCCATGTTATTAGCATCTTTAGAGCTTGAGCCTAATAAATACACTCAACTCAGAATCTTCCTGAACGGAGATGCTTCACTGGTTTTAGAAGGGGAAGAAGGACTAGATGGATTAACGGAAACAATACCTCTTGAAATTCCCAGCAGTGCTAATACTGGAATAAAATTAAATCGTCCTTTTGAAATTGTGGAAGGCATGATTACCAAATTGACCATAGATTTTGATGCCGAAAAATCAGTGATAAAGACAGGTAACGGAAAATACAAAATGAAACCGGTTATTAGCCTTTCATCAGAAACTTATTCAACCGGAGAGGTTCCCGGAGGTGTAGGTTCAGTTTCTGGGACAGTATCTTATTATGATAGTCAAATTTTAGCATTAACCGGAATAGGTGGTGCAAGTATAGAATTATCCGGAGGAGCATATATCTTCGCTAATACAACCACAACTTCAACTGAAGAGCCAATAGGTGAATTTAGTTTACTTGATGTTCCTGCAGGCAGTTATACTTTAAACATATATGCAGAAGGTTATGATGATTATTCACAAAATATTGAAGTAATAGTTGATGCAGATACAGTAGTTGATGTCGTGTTTTTAGCAGAAGAGCCTGGAGGAATTTCAGGAAGCGTGGTAGATTCGGGAACTACATTGGCTATCAAAGGAGCAACTGTAAGCGTTGAATTAGTAAGCTTAATATATAGTTTTGACAGCTTTACAGAAACTGATACTGAAGGTAATTTTTCCATTGAGCAGCTTCCTGTTGGGAACTATAATCTTACGGTTTCAGCAGATGGTTATAGTTTCTACTCTCATGCAGTTGAAATTGCAGTAACAGCTGGAGATACAATTGAGATAGGCGTAATAGGGTTAATATAACCCACTCCTTCGCCATAATTAAGCCAAGAATTTTTTTGTAAAATATAGAAAAGCAAACAAGAAATAATTTTAAATAATAAATACCAGACCTGAAAATGTTATTAAGAATAAATAGGAACACATCCCATTTGCTTCTGAATGCGACAGGTGGACGATTTTCTATTAGCTCAATAATTCGATAACTTTTTCTAACTTTTGATACACCTTTTCAGTTTCATCACTCCTATAAAAGTTCGAAAATCGTTCTGTCTGGCCTGGGGAGCTAAAATATTTATAGCCCTTTAGCCTTTGCTGAAGGGCTTTTTTATTTACAAAAATATTATTGACATAAGCAAAAATTGGGTATATAAGTAAGACAGAATAAACTAATAATTTTTAGGAGGATACTCCACACAAAGTTTAATTTCTATAACTAATTAAATATTAAATTAAACTTTTTAAACCATTATTTTATAGAAAATACTCCAATAATTTATGATCAAAGATCATAATAAGATTAACCCCACTTCAATATTTTTACTTTTACATTAACCCTATTTTAGTTAATGTACCCTAAAAACCATCCTATCGTCCTAATAGTTGTTCCATCCTATTTTAAGTTCAATCCTGATAAAGAAGAAAAGATTATCAATCTGCTATCTCGTACTTACCAAGTACTTAAATAGGACTTATGCTACTATCTCCCTAAACCTGTTGAGGCATCTTTTAATCAAGTCTTTTGGAAATGATACTTTAAGATTACTAATTAATTTTAGGTTGCCAGAAAATCCCGACAGAATTGACTTAGCCTAATATACCGATTCTTTGGATGAAATAAAAGGGAATCCTATAATTATAAAGACAAGGAGCGTGAGGGGAAATGATTTGAAAGGAAATTATTTAATTATCTTCTTATTAATCTTTAAGTTAAATTTTAACAATTAAGTGGAACAAAAGTATAACAGGAGGTATTTTAAAAAATGAAGAAACCAAAGAAGATATGGATTTCATTACTACTTTCAATTATCTTAATAGTAGTTCTGTCTGGGTGTAGTGGTTTACCGAAAACAGCAAAGATAAATATTTCTTTTGATCCCAATCCCGTGCCTTATGATAGCGAAAATGAGCAATGGCTATTGAATCTAATTCTTAGTGAAAACAATGGAGTAGGGGTTACTCTAATCAGTTTAAGAATTGATTCATATGACCAGGCGGAGGAGTTAGTAGGCACATAAATTTTGTATGAAGAGGATATTATAGATTGGTTTGAGTCAAATTATCTTCCCGCTTTTTCAACGCTTTCAGACTGGATTTGGCATACAGGTGCAGAAATAAAATACGATATATTAACAGCCGCGGGTGTAGATGATAATGGCAACCCAATTGAAGCAACAGGTAGAATAGATTATCTACCTCAATAACTTTACACCATTATAAGATTTTCTTAAAAGAAGAATAATGACAGGAGAGGGTTATTTGACACATTTTTTAAGTGACGGTTTTGTGCCAATAAGTTGAAGAAGCTATTTAGTATAAAATGATTCAAGAGGATTTAGTTTTTCTCAATTAGATAATATTTTCTTAAATAATTGAAAGGAGATAAAAGATGAAGAAATTATTATTAGTGCTACTCGTAATTGCCTTAGCAGTATCCCTATTAATTGGTTGTAATCCAGTAATCCCAGATGAGGATGAAGGAGAAGGTGAGGGTAAGATTGCCTTTGCATCTCTTCGTGATGGAAATTATGAGATCAATTATAATTATGAGATCTACGTAATGAATGCAGATGGCTCTAACCAGACCAGACTTACATATAATCCAACTGGGGATGTGTGGCCCTGTTTTTCACCAGATGGAACTAAGATTGCATTTGAATCTCTTCGTGATGGAGATCCTGAGATCTACGTAATGAATGCAGATGGCTCAAACCAGACTAGAATTACTAATAATCCAGCTTATGATGGGCACCCTTCTTGGGGTCCATAAAAAAGGATAGCTTAGTTAATAGAAATATAAGGGTAGGCTTTCGCCTGCCCTATTCTATAGGTAAACTTGGTTCTCTTTTACTTCTTCATCTCATTTATCACGATAGCTAGATTATTTATTGCATTCTCTAGGTTTTTCATCCGGTTCTCCATCCTAATAATTATATAGTAAATAGGTACTGTCTTAAAAGTCAACCCAAAATGGCTATACCTGCTTTTATAATATATGGTTAGAATAAGAGTAGGGGAGTATATTTATTGATAAATAAGAAAAAATTAGCAATTTAACATTGTTTACGCTCTTGCAGGAAGGTTAATTAATTCCTTTAGTTTATAGATGTTTCGCATATCCTGGATAATTTGGTTCCAACTGGAAAACGTTAGGGGAGCCTGACCATTCCAAGCCCTTTGGCCTTTGCTGAAGGGCTTTTCTTTGATAAATATTTTATAAATTCTAATCTTTAGACATTACTTTAATATTGAAGGATTAACTGATTTAATCTAATATTTTCTGCTGTCATATCCCTCTTAAAAGTTCTGAAGCTGGCTAGTAGGGGAGGGGGAGCTTGCTAATTCCAGCCCTTTGGTATTTTGCTGAAGGGCTTTTTATTTTTTTTAAATTATTTTTATAAAAAAGAAGGATTTTTAAAAATTGTGCAGTATTAAAATATAGAAAGATATGAGAAATTTAGGTTATGAATAATTAGAAGAAAGATAAAAGACATTATTAGAGAATTTTAAGATAAATAGTAAGTTCTGATATAAAGAGTTAGACGCGATTTCGGCCCGTTTATAAATAGAAAAAAGGAGGTTACATATCATGGCTCAGAATGATGATGTAAAGGTTTTAAAAGTCACCTTGATAATTTTCGCGGTTATAGTGTTTGTCTGGGGATTCAGTTTCTTATTTTTTCCTGGCATATTGTTCAAATTAATAGGTGGAAACCCGGTTGAATTCGGCTGGTTACGATGGTCTGGAGGTGTGATCATCGCACTGGGAATTGGTGCCTTAATGGTTTCTAGTAAACCTGAAAAACAGGGTATCTTTGTGACATCGATGACACTGGTTACTTTATTTACCGGTCTAGGGATGCTGTACAGTTGGATTACGCAAGAATTTAGTGCAGCAACCTGGTTTATTGCATTATCTACCTGTCTTGCTTTAGGACTATCCGTCCTTTTCTGGTGGGGTCGTGGAAAGGCTAAAGGAATTCTTTAGTCAATGCAGAAGGGGATGGATTAATATTAAAAAAGATATTTATATATTTTTCTGATTATTTCTTATTATTTTATCGAAAAACTAAGCAATTAGTTAATTGGTAAAAGACGGGCTGAAAGAGCGTTTGAATTTGTAATTTTGTAAAAGATCGTTATCCAAAATACTAAGTTATATAAGTAAAGAAGTTCAGATTCCTTTTCCTTTGAGAGAAATAATAAGTAAATTCTTAATTTAATTCTTAACAGATTCTCATTATTGCTTCTAGCCTTCGATACACCCTTTCAGTTTCATCTCTCATACAAAAAGTTCTGAACGCGTCCAATAGGGGGAGCTTGCTAATTCCAGCCCTTTGGCCTTTTACTGAAGGGCTTTTTTATTTTTAAAGAAAAGAAGGATTTAATCATTTTATCTTAAGAGGAACTGCCTTATTGAACTTAATAACTAGAATTAAAAACATATTTGTCATCTTATGTGTAAAAGCACGTCATTTAATATTTTCTCTCAAATTAAAATCCTTATTTTATAATCATTTCAAATTATAAGTTGGCGACACTTTGCCGTATTTTTTATTAAATGTTGACAAATTCTATTAAAAGTATAAACTAAAAAAAGCCTGAGTTCGGATATAAACAAGTTATATGCCATTAATTCCTAATATTTCGGAGGGAATTATAACGGCGACATCCATGTCACCGTAAAAGTATATTGTATAAAATAATAAACTATAGCATCACGAAGTTCTTGGAGGAACACAAAATGAGCGATGAAGAGCATAATATTCACGATTTTGATATTGCATTAATTTGCGAATATTTTTCCAGTATGGATCGTCAAGGCCCAGGAAGCCAGGAAGCAACAATAAAAGCATTGAGCTTTATTGATAATATACACGAAAAATCAAACATTGTTGATCTTGGTTGTGGTACTGGAGGTCAAACTATAGTTTTGGCTCAAAACACTCCAGGGAATATTACAGCTATTGATTTATTCCCTGGTTATATTGACAAACTAAATGACAATGCACAAAAATTGAATCTTCAAAGCAGAGTTAAAGGCGTTATTGGTTCAATGGATAAACTTGATTTTCAATTAAATGAGTTAGACCTTATTTGGAGTGAAGGAGCAATATATAATATTGGTTTTGAAAAAGGTATGAATTATTGGAATAAGTTTTTGAAAAAAGGTGGCTATATTGCTGTTACTGAGGCATCATGGTTTACAGAAGAACGGCCAAAAGAAATATTTGATTTCTGGAATGAAGCATATCCTGAAATTGATACCATTCCAAATAAAATTGCTCAAATGCAAAAAGCAGGTTATGTTGTTATGGCATCATTCATATTGCCTGATATTTGCTGGATTGACAATTTTTTTGTTCCGGAAATAACAGCACAAAAAATATTTTTGGATAAATACAAAGGTAATAAATCTGCTGAAGAATTCGTAAAATACGAAAAGCATGGAGCTGAACTTTATAATAAGTATAAAGAATATTATGGGTACGTATTTTATATTGGAAAGAAAATATAGAAGACCCACCAGCGTCCGTGCTGACGGCTAACTTAGCGGAATTAACGGCACATAACAGCGTTTACCCGATTCCGTTCCCTTCGGTCACTCCACCCATTCAGTTGAAATATTTCCCTTAAAAGTTCTGAAGCTATCCACTAGGGGGAGCTTGACAATTCCAAGCCCTTTAGCTTTTGCTGAAGGGCTTTTTCTTTAGAAATATTTTACACAAAAAGAAGGATTTTTAAAAGTTATGCAGAATTATTAATATGAGTAAAATATAACTATTTCCTTTTTGAAATAAAAATATTAAAAATAAATTGTAGTAATTGCAGATAATAAGCTCCAGGAAAAGTATCTGTTAACCTCTAATTTAAACTTACAAATAATATAAAAATTCTATCCATAGATCTTCCAAGAATCCCATTAAAAACTATCAAACCCCATAAGAAATGTGAACTAAATAGACAGAAGACGGCAAATTTTATCATTATATATATTATGTCCATAATTAATTGGAGGAATAAATTATGAAGAAGAAACCTTTCTTAATAATTGCATTTTTAATATTATCTACCTTTTTAGTAAGTTGTAGTGGGGGGACAGTAACTCCTGCTACTGATGAGGCAAAGGTAAAGAGTGTCATTAATGAATTTTATTTAGCTATCAATGACCAAAATTGGAATAAAGCCAAGGGCTATTGTGTTCCTGGCTCTGATGCATATTATGTCGTTTTTCAGTATGAAGACCTTGCTGATACAATAATACAATATTATGGAAATGTAACAATTAATTGCGTGGTGGCGGTTTCCAATGTATCGGTTTATGGTAGTTATGCTACTGCTGATGTAAATGGAACTCTAATTACAACTGCTGGTTATGAGTATGCATCTGAGCCTATTTCGGGAACTATGACACTTCAGAAAATTGGCAATAGCTGGAAGATATATTAGAGCAAGAAACGCAGATTAAGACACTCTAGGTTTAAATATTTGGCTTATTCTGAGTGAGTTATCTAATTAACAAAGAAGGTGTTAAAAATGAATAAAAACCAAAGATTAATTTTAGCAATTTTTATTCCGATCATTATTTTCTTTATTGCTTTAATAATTGCAAGTAGCCTGGAAGTTACCGTTATGAAGGAGATAAAGGGTAAATATATACGAAGTAGAACTACTAGCGACCCTTTTGAATGGGGAAATACTTGGTATGTGTGGGTGCTTTATTTAATCTTTTGCTGTATTTTTGAATATAAACTATTTGGGGATAAAAAAGAGAAAGACAAATAACCAGGGTTTTAATAAATAATTAAGAAAGGAGGTGTTAAAAAATGATTAAAATTGGAGATGTAGTCAAACTTAAATCAGGTGGTCCTAATATGACGGTTATTGGAGTTAGTAGTAATACCAAAGACCTTCAATGCGCGTGGTTTTCAGGGGAACATTTTGATAAAGTTGAATCTTACTATTTTGCGCCTGATTCCTTGTTATTAGTCAAGATGGACCAAGACCTATAAATAACCAATAGAATAAAGGAACCAGTATCATGGATAATAGATTAACCGTACAAGCATATAGCAGGGGGAATTAATGAATAAAAAAGAAGACGTAAAAAGAGATTTAACCTTTTTTGAGGCTTGCAAGCTAATAAAGAAAAGCAAAAGGACCGTTTCCAGGTATATCAAAACGGGACTATTGAATCCGGAGAAAGTTAAGAGCCAAAAAGGAATGATATTACTTAATTGATTTGTTATCTTAGAAGATAGTCCTTATCCTATTTTATAATATATATATAATATATATGGTTAGAATAAGAGAAGGGAGTATACTTTGTTGATAAATATGGAGAAATAAGCAACTTAACATCATTTATGCTTTTATAGGAATCCTAATTAACTCCTTTAGTTTATAGATGTTACATGTATCTTTCATGATATGGTTTTAACTCTAGAGAATTTTAACGAACAATTCTTTTGTATAGATTATTTTTTTTCTAAGCCCAGTATAAAAGGGATAATGAAATGAAAAAAAATAAACTTATATTATTTATTTTATTTATAGTGATTGTATCTACGATTTCTTATTCTATTTATATATATAAAAACGAAAATGATGAACTTTTTAATTGGTTGAATACATTTTTTGCAACAATATTTTCTGTATCATTTGCCTTTGCGATAGCAATGTATATTTTTTATAATCAGTCGAGCTTAATCGAAAAAAAGACAAAAGAAAAGTATCTCCCATTAATTGAGGATGACTTAATATCTATTTGGAAGGGTTTGGCAAATTTAAGTGGTATAGCGAAATTTCGGTTTAACAATGGAGAGGAAGGTATTTTTCATTTTTATTTTATTCAAGATATTATCTTTGAACAATCAATTATTTCTAATGTTTTCAACAAAACAGAAACAGAATTTTTATTAAGCGTGAGAAATTCTATACTTTATAATAATAAAACTATAGAAAATACTCTAAATATGTATTCGATATTAACTAAAAATACTGATATCTACGAAGAAATTATTAAGGGATTAATAAGAGACAATATAGAAAGTAGAAAAGAAATAAAAGAAAGTATTGAATCATCAAGTAAATATTTCAAATTTACTAAATTAGAGAACGAAATAAGAAATACTAAAAAGTGAAGGAATGCATATTTGAAAAATATTAAAAAATGTTAATAAGGACAACATTTTGGAAGTGAATAAACCAAAGCATTTATTAAATTAACCAATAGAGCTGTCTTGATAAAGGGTAATTGCATAAAAATATTTTATTCCTTTTTTACTTGTCCTCTTTTTACTTAAAGAAAAACTAATTAACTCTTTTAGTTATATATGTTTCGCATACCTTGTGGTGTAATTTTATTAGAAATAAGTCTAGATTATATAATTGGGATCAATGGAGAGGACTTACAGATGAAATTGATAGAAATAGTAGCGTGGTATGGTGCATTTATTGCAACACTAGTGCTTTTATGGGATATTTATAAATGGAAGCGATCTGGACCAATAATAAATGTTTCTATATCTCCAGATATGGAATTAATTAGCAACGTCCCTGATCGCTTAAAAGGCAAGATATTAATATTTGTACAAGTTGTAAATTCAGGGAATATGGATACTACCCTTACCCATTTAGTAATATTTCACTATAGCTCATTTTTTAAGAAAATTATAAAAAAGAAAAATATGCAAGCTATTGTAGTATCTGCGTTATATACGCCCCTGCCTTATGTGCTAGAATCAGGAAAAATATGGCAAGGGGGAATCCTGCAGGATAAAAAATTAGAAGAAATGAGTAGGAATGGTTACTTATATTGTGGGATTATACATGCAAGTAGGAAAAAACCCATTTTGCAAAGAGTAATAGTGCCAACAAAAATTCCACTAAACAAATCTACTAACATGAGTAGCAAAAAAAACTATACTCATTCCTAGAATAAAATAAAAAACCTAAAGAAAGGTTCAAATGAAATAAAAAACTTATATAAATAATTGTATTAACCAATCAAAAGGACGGAGTAGGCAAAATTACTTTTACCATTAATATTAGGAATGATTCTTAATAAGCCAATTAAAAAATCCTGCTCTTATAATACATGGTTAGAATAAGAGTAGGGAGTATATATTATTAATAAATAAGGGAAAATTAGCAATTTGGCATTATTTATGCTCTTGCAGGAAGGTTAATTAACTCCTTTAGTTTATAGATGTTACGCATATCTTGGATAATTTGGTTCCAACTGGCAAACGTTAGGGGAGTCTGACAATTTCCAGCCCTTTGGCATTTTTGCTGAGGGGCTTTTTCTCTTGAAGAAATAAGGACTTTATTTCATAAACATGTTATAGTAAATGAGGTGGAGTTTTCAAGCAAAAAAGTAGGGTAGGAGTGTTGTCTGTTTTATGGTCTTGTTTT
>Ga0315279_10008432_pt1 | contig 12478 bp, 14 predicted proteins | sample YL17G06_20_MG_FD_203694 | JGI IMG/M metagenome (GOLD analysis project Ga0315279, IMG submission 203694) | Sediment microbial communities from Yellowstone Lake, YNP, Wyoming, USA - YL17G06_20 | ecosystem: Environmental > Aquatic > Freshwater > Lake > Sediment | place: USA: Wyoming | collected... | reverse complement strand
CACGAACAAGTTGAAGAAGTCGCCAGAGAATACTACGCCTATCAGTCCCGCAACAAGTATGAGAAGCAATGCGTAGTATCTGTCGAGGCCTGTATCGACCTCCATGTATCTGAATGAGTATATTGCTACCATAAGTCCGAGGCCGGAAAATATCAGGGCGAAAAAGATGCCGTATATGTCGGCATAGATCTCAACGCCGCCTCTTTCTGGACCAAAACTCGCGAAGATGTATTTTTGGGGACCGTCGTACGCTACCTTCTGGTAGAGTTGAATTAGAGAGTATGTTGAGGCTACGAAGGCAGCGATTGCTACGATGTCCCTAGCTTTTTCGATCTTCGCTGATTTCGCCACGATGTCAATTATTGGGACAACCGCTGCAGTTCCAAGAAGTATGAGGATTGGCTGGAGAACTATTGGAATTTCCAAGTCTACCACCTGAGTCTACTCAGTTTCTTCAGATCTAACGTGCCATAGTGCCTGTAGGCGTTGATCACTATTGAAAGCGCAACCGCAGCGATTGATGCTCCGATTACAATAGAAGTGAAAACTATGGACTGCGCGAGAGTGTCAACTTGCCCTGCTCTTGATCCGAGAGCTATAAAGTTCAGGTTGACCGCGGCTGTTATGATTTCTATCCCTATGATGCTTCGAATCATGTTTCTTCTTGCGGCTACCGAGTATATTCCTACTAGCGCCAACACCGCTGATCCTGCAACGTAGATTTGCCAAAGCTCAGTCAACTAGGTTGCCTCCTGCGCTTTCTCCTCAGCAGGCTCAAGATACGTTGTTTCCTGGGCGCCGGGTCCTTTCTCTACTCGGAAGAGTGTAGCGATGGCTGTCGCCGCTGCAAACACAATGAAGGCTTGGACAAAGACATCCAATCCTCTGTACGTCCATAGGAATTCCTGCAATGGTGGTCTTGGTGGCAGACTCGGCAGACTTATTTCAATAAGTCCACTTCCAAACGTGGCTACAACAACCACAAGCATTACGACGGATATGAGTGCAATGGCGATGTCTTCTTTCTCTTCCATCTTTAACCTCTCCTCATCGTGTGGAGTGCGGCCAAGAACAATACTGTCACAGCTCCCGCGTACACAAGGAGCTGGAACACTGCAACGTATGGTGCACCGAGAACATAGAACATGACGGCAACGAGAATGTTCATTGCTGCGAATGCAATTATTCCTCGTGTCAGATTCTTTACTCTAGCCGCGAATATCGCCGCGATAATAGTAAGAATTACCAGAACATAACTCATTAATTCAACTAACAATGTCCCGATCTCCTTTCACAGCAGGTTTTCTGATGAGTTCCTTCCATCTTAGATCACAATCCTGACAAGCAATAGTTGCAGCAACGAAAGTGGAACCAGATACTTCCATGAGAAGTTTAACATCTGGTCAATACGAATCCTCGCGAAAACAGATCTAATGCTCGATAGGATGAATAGAACTATCACAGTTTTTGCGATAAAGTATATCGGGTACATCACCATCTCACACCCGGGTATTACAGGTCCGCTCGGACCGCCAAGATAGAGCGTAGCAGCCAATCCAGATACGTAAAGCAACTCGATGTCTCTTGACAATCTGAATAATGCGAGTTTTCTACCAGTGAACTCCGTCAGCCAACCTGCCACTATCTCCTGTTCAGCCTCGGGAATATCAAAAGGAATGCGCTCCAGTTCGGCTTGAACAGCCACTATGAAGATACCGAACCCCAGAGCCTGCGGTCCAAATATGTACCAGTGCGTTGAGGCTTGAGCCTGAACAATATCCACTAATTGAATCGAGCCAGCATTGAGCGCTACCCCGGCAATGGCCAAGGTCATAGGTATCTCGTAACCCAAAAGTTGACTTACGGCCCTTTCAGCGCCAATAGAAGAGAAGCTGTTTGTAGAGAATATTCCTGCAAGAAATACTACGATGCAGAATATCGTCATTAGTGCAACGGCCACGATCAGGTCACCGTTGAATGACAGGATGCCTTGATTCGACGTTATCGGTAGTAGTGTTGCTGCAACCAACATGGTTGTCAGCGCCAGAATCGGCATAAGACTGAACATTGGGCTATCTGCGGCTTGAGGCACAATGTCTTCCTTTGCTAGAAGTTTGACGAAATCGGCAAAGGGTTGTAGGAAACCCGATCGCCCGGTGTATAGCGGTCCGACTCGGTTCTGAAGACGCGCATAGAACTTTCTATCCAGCCATTCGTATGTGAAAGCAAGTCCTATGATGAAGAGAAACCCAGGAAAGACTATCAGCTGAAGAAGATTGACCACAAAACTGACGAAAGACATTCTCCTGTTCTCCTAGGTTTTTCTTATCGGCTCCTGAGATTTTGTCTTGAACTCCTTTCTCAACGGGTATACGCCTTCCGGCCATTCTTTTGCCAGAAGGAGTCTCGTCAGATTGGGATGCCCTCTGAATTCTACTCCAAGGATGTCGAAGATCTCGCGCTCGTAGAAGTATGCGGATTCTCTAATGTCTCCTATTGTATCTGTGACGGGTTTGTCTCTTGGCAATGAGACTCGGACGGTTACCTCGATTCCTCTACCGAAAAGTTGCGGCATGACGTCTATGTTTTTGCCCGTGTCTACTCCTACAATAGTTGAGAGATGCAAAAATTCTGCTTTTTCAACCAAGAACTGCACTAAACTCTTGTACGCGTCGGGAGATACACTGACGAAAAGTCTTCTTGGACGCGGTGTGCTGGTCTCTAGAATTTTGTCTTTGAAGGCTTCCTTGATCTCATTCGCAATTGTTTCTTCATTTCCAGCCATATCTGTCAACTCGCATTATTGATTCTACGGTTTCTCGCGCCTCCGAACTAAGACGAGCAATGCGATGAATGTCAGACCGATATACATGACCACAAGATACAGGGCTGGATGCGCTCTTGTCGGTATACCCCAAGACAGTATGATAGTCATAGCGATGACGTCGAATACCATGAAGAGGGCCGCGTAGTCGAACATCTGAATAGAAAGTGGCGCTCTGTGAGGTGGGGGTTCTTCACCGCACGCGTATGAAGCGAGTTTTCCGGCGCTTTTTGACAGTGGAGGAGCTATCTTCCCGCCTATCGCATATATCACTCCAGCTGCGAATAATGCGATAATGAACACTGAAACAGGCGAGACTAGAATGGCTGCCGCGTCCATGTAACTCCCCTTTCGGACGCGCCTTTGATACGACATATCATATAAAACATTTGTTGGTTGAGAAAACTTACGTGCATTGACTTAGGTTTGAATCAGCAGATTCTCGGCACAGGGTCTCCTGCCGGTGGTGAGACGATCCTTCGTCCGCCAACTTCCGTTTCCATTACAACATCTTTGAATCGATCTGTCGCCTCTCCTATGATTGCCGCAGATCTGCCCTCGTTCGTTGTTCTTAATTCATTCAGGATATGCTCGGCCATCTGTGGAACAACGGCTAGCACAATTTTTCCTTCATTTCCAACTTCCATAGGATCAATGCCCAGCATCTCGCATGCTGCTCTCACACCCTCACGGATTGGCAACTTCTTTTCTTGTATCAGGATGCCAACAGAGGACTTCTCGCTCCATTCATTCAAGGTGTTCGAAAGACCTCCACGAGTAGGATCCTTAATCTTAACTATGCCACCCACACCGAGAACTCTCTTTATGACCTTGTTTAGAGGCGCCACATCAGACTTGACCTCCGTCTCGAATCCGTAGCCTTCTCGAAAAGAAAGAACCGCTATGCCGTGATCTCCGATAGTACCAGATACAATGATCTTGTCACCTTTTCTAACGTTTGAGTCGACCAACCATCGCGAACTGAACTCTCGGTACTTCTTCACGACTTGAATGTTAGAGTCCAAAGCCTCACTTCTCTTGCCGATCCCCGAAGTGTTCATCACGAATTTGTCAAGCGCTCCCCTTTCCACCACCTTCGTATCGCCTGTCACAACATAGACGTCTGCCTCTCGGCATGTCGCCTCCATGCTGACCACTATCCGCTCGAAGTCATTCATCGAAAACCCTTCTTCAAGTATGAATCCAGCGGCAAGGGCTCGGGGATCTGCTCCCATAACTGCTATGTCGTTTACTGTTCCTGAGATCGCCATTCGGCCAATATCTCCGCCCGGGAAAAAGAGTGGCTTCACCGTGTGGGAATCTGATTTGAGCACTATGTCGTCAACAACTGCAGAATCGTCAAGGGCCTCCAACGGAACCTCGAACCCGCTTCCTCCAAGGTGACGCACTATGATCCTCTTTATCAGATCCTGCATTACTGTGCCGCCAGCGCCATGGCCCATCGTGATCCTTTCAGAAGATGCCAAGATACTTCGCCAAATCTAGATCGTACCTCATCTTCTTAAACGATATGAAAAGATCGCCCACAGACAAGCTCGCTGTTAGAATCGTGACAACTGAATATGCTGTTCAGCACTCGGCTAAATTCAAATCAAGAAATCGATTCAAGGCTTTGATCGCATATTCCAAGCCCAATACGATCTTTTGCGCGTATGTCAAAACTGATTTGCAGGAGATCATATCGTACACGACAAGAGCCAACCTTTTATATCATGTAACAACGAGAGGCTAGCCAGCGTTGCGGAATACGTAATCCTCAGTCAATTGTGGAGGTTGTTGTTTGTCAAAACGTTTAGCTGCAATCGTTTCTGCAGGACTTTCCAAGTTTGGAAAACGCGATGGCTTGTACGCCAGGGAATTGTTCGCCGAAGCTTCACATGAATGCTACGAGGATTCCAGGAACCTTCGACCAAGCAAAGACATAGAAGCGTTGTATGTTGGGCAGATGTGCGAGTCATACGAACATCAAGCACATATGGCTCCTTTGATGTCAGACTGGGCGGGCCTCGGTCACATACCCGCAGTTCGTGTCGAGAACGCTTGTTCATCTTCGGGCTGCGCGTTGAGATGTGGAATAATGGCAATCATGTCAGGAATGCATGATGTGGTCATGGTAGGTGGCGTCGAAAAGATGACACACCTTCCCACGCAAAAGAATGTCGAGTATCTGGCCATGGCGTCAGATTTTCAATTCGAACAAAGAAATGGAATGAATTTTCCCGCATTGTACGCTCTTATGGCCGTAGCGCACATGCACAAACATGGAACGACTGAGAAACAAATGGCGATGGTAGCCGTAAAAAACCACAAGAACGGTGCTCTGAATCCTAAGGCGCACATGCAGAAAGAGATAACCCTTGAAAACGTTCTGTCATCAAAACCGGTGGCCTGGCCACTGAAACTCTATGATTGTTCACTTATCACAGACGGGGCGAGCTGCATGATCCTTACCAAACCATCAATAGCCAAGAAATTCACTGACGATCCCGTGTATGTGACGGGTTCAGCTCAAGCGAACGACAAGTTGAATCTCTTCGAGCGGGAGGACTTGACAAGCATAAAGGCCACACAACTTGCGTCTCGAAAGGCCTACAAGATGGCCGGCGTCAGACCATCTGGAATCGATGTCGCCGAGGTTCATGACTGCTTCACCATCGCCGAGATAATTGCTTATGAAGACTTGGGATTCTGCAAGAAAGGCGAGGGAGGAAAACTCATCGAACAAGATGAGACGTCACTGCAGGGCAGGATACCCGTCAACACAAGCGGAGGACTGAAATCAAAAGGCCACCCTGTGGGAGCCACGGGCGTGGCTCAAGCCTGTGAAGTTTACTATCAACTCACAGGACGCGCAGGAAAACGCCAAATTCCAGATGCCAAAGTCGGACTGACGCAGAACATAGGCGGGTCTGGAGCGACAGCCGTGGTAAACATCTACTCGAAAAGATAGGAGGAAGAGAATTTGACTACGCAACCTCAAAACCAGGATCTGTTCCAAAGAGATACGAAAGGCAAAGTTGTTCCTACGATTGAGAACTTCTATCGGTTCTGCGCAGAGAAGAAACTGATGGGGGTCAAATGCGGAAAGTGCAACGCGGTCTTCACAATCCCAAGAACTGGCTGTCCCAAATGTCATTCAGTTGGCATGGAATGGTTTCAACTGAAAGGCACTGGGAAGCTTCTCAGTTATTCAATCGTGTATGTTTCAACTCCGGAATTTCAGGGTCAGACACCTTACACGGTTGGAATCGTCGAACTTGATGAAGGAGCTCGACTCTCAGGAATAGTCCGAAACGTGAACAACGACGACTTGAAAATAGGTATGAACCTAGTTGTCGATTTTGAGGATACAACCTCACAAGAATGGCCGCAATGGCCACGGTACTTCTTCAGAAATCCGTAGCAGACAGCGCCGTACTTCTTCCAGACTTGCGCAACTTTCTTTTTTCCGAGCAGAAGGTGATGCGGTTCCCCAGCTGTTCCGGAACTCATCGACAGTCTATCCACATCTACTATGACTCAGAATGCCCAGACGTTTCTGTTGTTTGCAGCTCGAACCGGTAAATTCCCATAACATCTGCCATTTTGCGTATCCCAGCAACTTTGCATATCACGCTTTTTGGCGTATTCCTAATAGAATATTTCCTCCATCAAAGTATTAATATTGGAATACGCGGTTTTCTCGGAAAAATGGAGGTTTGAGATATGACAGAAGAGCGAGGATCCGAGAAGCTGAGATCCTACGAAGAGATAAACACGAAGATCAAGAAGGGTGACGCAGTAGTCATGTCGGCTGATGAATTTTCCCGATATGCAAAAGATCACGGAGTCAGCGTGGCAGCAAAAGAAGTAGACGTTGTCACCACGGGGACTTTCGGAGCCATGTGTAGCTCTGGAGCGTTTCTGAATTTTGGACATTCTGAACCTCCGATCAAGATGCTTCATTGTCTGTTGAATGACGTACCTGCTTATCGCGGGTTAGCTGCAGTAGACGCCTACATTGGAGCTACCGCGATGAGCGAAACGTTAGGATTCGAATATGGCGGAGGCCATGTCATTGAAGATCTGGTCAGCCACCGCGAGATCCAGCTGCGTGGCGACGCATATGGGACCGATTGCTACCCGAGAAAGAGTATTGAGACAACAATCACAATCGACGATTTGAACCAAGCCATTCTTCTTAATCCGAGAAATGGGTACGAACGATACAACGCAGCTACGAATGGAACTGACAAAGCGATCTACACGTACATGGGCACTCTTCTTCCCAGGTATGGCAACGTTACTTTCTCAGGCGCTGGCGAGCTTAGCCCACTCTACAAAGACAAGGACTTCGAGACGATAGGTATTGGAACGCGAATCTTTCTTGGCGGAGGTATCGGTTACATAGTCGGCGAGGGAACGCAGCATTTTCCCCAACAGCAATTTGCCACAGTGATGGTTCATGGCGATTTGAAACAGATGACTTCCAAATACTTGAGGGGGGCAACATTCCACAAGTATGGTACTACACTGTATGTTGGTCTGGGAATTCCAATCCCAATAATAAACCAAAGAGTCGCGGAATCGGCAGCGCTCTCTGACGATCAGATAACGACGAACATTCTAGATTATGGCGTTCCTTCGCGTACAAGGCCCGTGATCCGCAAGGTATCATATGGGGACCTGAAATCTGGTAAAGTCGCTATCAACGATAACGATGTTCGCACTTCACCTCTTTCAAGTTTCAAACATGCAAAAGAGATTGCTCAAACACTCAAGAGCTGGATTCAAGAGAGCAGGTTCTCTATCACGAAGGCTGTTGAACTGATTCCAAACCATAGAGAATTCCGTCCCCTTGAGATACGAAAGTCCTAGGAGGTAGAACAAATGAAACTAAGACTAACTTACAGACATACAGAAACCAATCGACCGATATTGGCAAGCACGATCATAAAGTCGGGCATCCCAATCAATATTCTGGAGGCGCAGGTGAAACCTGAGCTGGGCACGTTGGTCATTGACGTACCAGTTGACAACCGTAAGTTGAAGGAAATAATTGCGGCTTTCGAGGCAGAAGGAGTCAAGGTGCAAGAAATCATTTCAACACTGAGTTTTGACATGGAGAATTGCACCTCATGCGGTGCTTGCGTGTCCCCTTGTCCTACGGGAGCCATAATTCAGAAACAAGATTGGACCATCGAGTTTGACGACAAGAAATGTATCAGATGCAAGGTATGTGTGGATGCCTGCCCTGTAAGAGTAATAAGCATCTCATAGTAGCTCGAGCCAGTCAAGTTCGGAGCTGTTACCATGTACAAAACCAGAAGGAGAATCAAACAGTCCAACGTGCTAGTAATGAGCGATAGGCCAGACGCCATTGACGTTGCCTTCAAATCCATTATACGCAATAGAGAAGCCCTTGAAACCTACATTAAGAACCATCGTGCATTCGAACTTGCACTTGACCCACTGACTGTTGATTTCGATGCACCACGAGTAGTTCAACTCGCTGCCGGAGCAGCCGAAATTGCCGGCGTCGGACCGATGGCTGCAATTCCCGGAGCTCTTGCAGAACTCGCAGTCGAGGCTATGCTTTCAACAAAATCGACGGTAAATCTGGTAGAGAACGGCGGAGAGATTTCAGGAGCTTCTATCTCCCCGATAACCGTCGGAATCTATGCTGGAGACTCAGCATTCTCCGGACGCGTAGGCTTTCGCCTCTCCCCACTAGATTTCCCCATAGGAATAGCAACGAGTTCCGCAACGGTCAGTCATGCCATCAACTTCGGGTTCGCGGATGCCGCGGTCATAGTTGCCGACACCGCATCAATTGCTGATGCTGTTGCCAAGGCTGCGAGCAATGCAGTTCAGGGTGACGATATTGAAGCATCGGTTCAATCTGGGCTTGAGATAGTTGAGAAAATTGGACATGTGAGAGGCGCTTTGATCATACGCGGGAGTCACATAGGCAGGTTGGGAAAACTGCCGAGACTCGTTCAAATAGATGGTGGAGCAGACAAAGTGCTCGCCGCTGGCCTCCACAATGTCGTCACGCCTACGGCAACGATACTCTAGACAAGACCGTATAAGCCCACATAGGCTTTCTAGCCCAAAATGCCAGATGTCTGAATTGGATCCTACCTAGCCAGCGAAAATCATATGTTCACTTGGACACCTAATAGTAGAGGGGTGGTTTGATGCCGGAAGAGCAGATTGGCTTGATTTCTAACTTCTTCTCGAAGATTAGTGTGGCTGCGATTCAGATAACCTCTGGTGAACTGAAAGTCGGTGACACAATAAGAATCAAAGGTTCCACAACAGACCTGACTCAACAGATTGACACAATGGAGATTGACCGGAAGCCGGTTCAAAGTGCTGCGGCAGGTGCATCTGTAGGAGTCAAGACCAAAGATAGAGTTCGACCCGACGACGTTGTTTACAGGGTCACACTGTAGCAGGCTAATTCTCGCATAATCTCGGAGCCTAAGCTCGGATCTTCGATAGTCTCTAGATCTATGGCCTGCGGGAATGAGTCAGGTTGTCTAACCGTGAGCCTCAATCTCTACCATATGGATTGCACTGGAGTTTGATTCATACGCGAATTGCGCCGTAGAAGATACTTGAGAAGCTCTATGCTGATCAGTGTAACAAGGGTTAGCACTATCGCCAATACAAATCCATTTGTGTTGGGATAGACTATTCCAAAAGCGTTCTGAACTGCAGGCACCATCATCAGCCCCAGTGCGAGAACGATTTCCCAAATTGTCGCGAGAACAAGAAGCTTGTGCGGTTTCACTTCGAGAAGGGTATATTTCAACGATCTACAGTTCAGAGCAAGTATCAGTTCAAAGAATATGAATATTAGAAACACATTTGTTCGTGCTACGTCCGTTCCCTGTGGTAGCGACCATAGATATGCCCACAGAACCAGAGGGACCTCAATCACCACTGCTCGTAGCAGGAAGAACTTCACATCCCTTGTGAAGATTGTTTCTTTCGGATGACGGGGCGGTCGATTCATTATGTCCGGGTCAGGCGGTCCAATTCCCAGAGCTATTGCTGGCAGTCCATCTGTGGCGAGGTTGACGTAGAGAATGGCTGCCGGAAGAAGAGGAAGCGGAAAACCAATCAGTACAATACTCGAAAGGACTACGATCTCGACGAGGTTTGCTTGAAGCAAGTATGTCAAATACTTCTTTATGTTGTCGTAAATCCATCGGCCCATCTCAACAGCCTTTACGATTGTCGCAAAATTGTCGTCGGTGAGCACCATGCTCGCTGCTTCCTTGCTCACTTCCGTTCCAGTGATACCCATCGCAATGCCGATGTCTGCATGTCTCAATGCCGGAGCGTCATTCACACCATCTCCAGTCATGGCCACTACATGCCCCTTTGCCTTCCACGCTTTGACAATCTTCAGCTTATGTTCAGGAGCAACCCTCGCGTAGACAGTCACATTCTCAACGATTCTCTCGAGTTCTTCATCACGCATCTTCTCCAGTTCTGCTCCGATAAGCGCGATGTCTCCTTCTTTGAAGATGCCTATCTCCTTAGCGACCGCAATAGCCGTAAGCTTGTGGTCACCGGTTATCATGACTGTCTTTATCTTGACTTTCTTGCAGGCTTCAACGGCATCAAGGACTTCTTCTCTGGGTGGATCGATCATTCCAACGAGCCCCAAGAAAGTCAGGTTGGTCTCGAGAATGTTGTCATCAAGAGACTCGTTGCCAGACAATTCTTTGTATGCGACTGCTAGAACCCTCAGCGCGTTACTTGCCATCTGCGTGTTTGCCTCAAGTATGCGTTTCTTCTGTTGATCATTGAGTGGTTCTATTCCAGCAACACTGGTAAAGCTAGTGCAGCGTTCAACGATTACTTCTGGAGCACCTTTTGCATAGGCAAGTTTCCCTTGTTCAGGCGTCGAATGAACTGTTGTCATACGTTTCCTTTCAGAACTAAACGGGAGTTCATACACGCGTGGATACCGTTCGTTTAATTCACTCTTTTCGATTCCACTCTTCCTTGCGACAACCACGAATGCACCCTCAGTTGGATCTCCACGAACAGTCCATTTCCCTTCAGATTGAACAAGATCCGCATCATTACACAAAACGCATGCTTTCATAAATCCAGAGAATCCTGGGCTTTCTACGACGCTCTTGTCCGAATCGAATTCTCCTTTGGGATCATAACCTACACCAGTCACGTTGATCTTTAGGTTCGAGAAGAGCAACTGCCGAACTGTCATCTCTCCCTTAGTCAATGTCCCAGTCTTGTCAGTACAAATGACGGTTGTGCAGCCGAGCGTCTCTACAGATGCCATTTTCTTTACCAATGCGTTTCTCTTGGCCATTCTGCGCATTCCTATTGCGAGGCTTCCAGTCACAATTGCTGGAAGAGCCTCCGGAACCGCCGCGACGGCCAGTGCAACACCGAAAAGAAGCATCTCCAACGCAAAGCTCACTCCAATAGAGCCGTCCGTGAGAAATCTCCTCCCAATTCCGATACCCGTGACGGCTGAGGCCACGATAAGACAGAGATAGCCAAGCCACTTTCCAAGTTCTCCCATTCTTAGTTCCAGAGGCGACTTCTCGACCGTAATCTCTGTCACTTGCTTGGCGATCTTTCCAAACTCCGTGTTCGCTCCAGTCGCAACTACTGCGGCTAGACCCTTTCCATAAGTAACCTCCGTACCAGAGAACACAACGTTTGACCTGTCAGCCAGAGAAGAACTACTTGGAACGGTGTCTGTAGCTTTGTCCACCGGAGTTGACTCACCCGTCAGAGAAGCTTCGTTAAGCTGTAACCTAATGGTCTCAACCAACCGTGCATCAGCGGGCACCTTATCTCCCGCCTTAAGAACTATGATGTCTCCCGGCACAACCTCCCTCGCAGGAACGTCAATCTCTTTTCCTTCTCTGAGAACGGAAGCTGTGGGGCTAAGCATGCTCCGGAGCGCTTCAATTGCTTTCTCGGAACGATACTCTTGGGTGAACCCCAGCACAGCGCTTAGAACAACTATTATGACGATTACGACCGCATCGATGATCTCGCCCAAAGCTAACGATATGGAAGTTGCTATAAGAAGCACAATCATGAGGAAACTCTTGAACTGTTGAACGAGGATTTTCGCAGGCGATATTCTTCTTTCGACCTTCAGTTCGTTTGACCCGTACTGTTCCAGACGGGTCTTGGCTTCCTGTGAGTCTAACCCCTGCGAAACTGTCTTCAGGACTCTGAGAACTTCATCAGTCTCCATGGAATGCCAAGTCTGCATCTCTGAACTCACCGCCAACAGTCGATTCACCTGCGAATTGTTAAGAAGACCTCTCGATACAGGGGGTTATATTTTACTATGATGATTGATGTGAGAGAGATAGAAGCTTCCCTCAGTCAATTTCCTTTGTCAGAGTTGATTGCGGCAGACAACACATGCATAGCTGTAAGCTGTAACATTCACGATTAGCAAGGAGTGTCCAACAGTATGGATAAGGATAACCATTCAGACTCTGAGATAGCGGAGAGATCCTCAGATGTAGAAATGTAGCGGTTGTCGGAATATCTAGGGATCAGACGAAACCATCATACTACGTCGCCAAATATCTTTGGGAACACGGCTATCACATAGTTCCTGTCAACCCTATTGCTCAG
>Ga0315279_10008430_pt1 | contig 12479 bp, 12 predicted proteins | sample YL17G06_20_MG_FD_203694 | JGI IMG/M metagenome (GOLD analysis project Ga0315279, IMG submission 203694) | Sediment microbial communities from Yellowstone Lake, YNP, Wyoming, USA - YL17G06_20 | ecosystem: Environmental > Aquatic > Freshwater > Lake > Sediment | place: USA: Wyoming | collected... | reverse complement strand
GGCCCAGTCGTAGGCCGGCGCGGCCGACGGCGGGGGGGCGGGCGGGGCGTTCAACTGGCTCGCCAGGCAATCCTCGCAGTACACCAGCCCGCGGACCTCCCGCCTGCAGTCCGGGCACATGGCGCGGCCGCAGTTGCGGCAATAGGCGACCGCGTCTCGCTCGGTATGTAAGGTACAAGTCATGACCGTCATCTCCTGTCCAGATTAAATCCTGTGGTCAGCCGTCAGCCGCCAGCCACTGGCCGCTACCAACTCCGCCGGCCGGGACCAGCGGTTATGGCTGGGCCGCTGGTCCTGGGGTTTTGGGTCTGGTGCCGGGGGGCGCGCCGCGGGACCCGGCGCGCTGGATTCGCGAATGGCCTGCAATTGGGTCTGGATTTCATAAACGATTCGCAGGTCGCGGTAGTACTTGATCACACGCGAGCCGGCCAGGTGCGCCTTGCGGTCCAGCCGCTCATAGATGCTGGAGGGGCGGACATCGTTCAGCGTGAGGGCGGTGGGGTCCAGGCCCGCGGCCCGCAGAACGATGGAAAAAGAAATCAGAGCCATGGTCAGGCCCAAAGCGAAGCGCGGCTCCAGCATGGGGCGCGCCCAGATGCGCAGCCGGTCCTTCCAGCCCAGCTTTCCGGTGGTCTGTTCCAGGATGCGGGCTACCAGGCCCGGCGGCACCAGCACTCCTTCGGCCGAGCGGCAGACCGCCAGCGCTTCGCGCATGTCGGCCATGGCCGCGCTGCAGGCGGCGCAAACGGCCAGGTGTCGTTCGACCCGGGCGCGTTCCTCGCCGGCCAGCAGCCCCTCGGCGTATTCCGGCGCCAACCGCTCGACTTCCAGGCAACCGGCCTGACCGCTCGATTTTGACTGTTCCCGTTCCATCGATCTTCCTCAGCAGCGGTCCAAGGGTCCAAGGTCCAAAGGTCCAAGGTCGCCAGCACCGAGGGACCCTTGGACCTTGGACCCTTTAGGGCCCTGCCTTCCACTGCCGCAACAGGCGCCCGAGTTCCGTTCGCCCGCGGTTGATTCGCGATTTCACGGTGCCCTCGGGCACGTCCAAGACCGTGGCGATCTCCCGATATTCCATTTCCTGCAAGTCCCGAAGGATGACCGCCTCGCGGAGATCCGGCGACAGCCTGGCCAGGGCCCCCTGCAGCATCTCGCTGGCCTCGCGGCTCCGGGTCAGCGAATCGGCCCAGGATTCGGCCGCCCTCCGTTCCTCCAGAACCGGCAGTTGATCTTCCAGTGGTTCCAGCACCCGGTCCTTGCGGGTCTTGCGGTAATGGTCGATCAGCAGGTTCCGTGTCAGGCTGGTCAACCACGTTCCGAACTGGCCTTCTTCGGCTCTGAAACTCTTCAGGGTCTTGAAGACCCGCAGGAAAACGTCCTGCGCAAGGTCCTCCGCCTCTTCGGCCCGGCCGGTAAACCGGTAACAGAGGATGTATACCCAGCGGTGGTGGGCGCGAACCAACTGCTCCCATGCGGCCGGGTCGCCAGTCAAGCAGCGCTCAACCAGCAGTGCGTCGAGTTCCACCGCCGCCTGGTCCTCGTTTCTCGGTTCCCACCTGCATGTAACGAAAGCGGGAGCCAAAAAGTTCAATCCAATTGCAGGAATGGCCCGAGTGGATTCTACCAGGGGGCGGGGGGAAGCAGAAGGCTGAAGACGGAAGGCGGCAGCCGTCAGCCGCCGGCCCATGGTTGACTCGCGGCCCGGAATCAGTCACCATGGCCCCACGCGCCTATGAGCAGGAAGCTGCGATATGCCCTGACCGTCGTGCTTTCCCTGGCACTGGTCGGATGGGTGGTGTACAAGGTCCGCCACAATCCGGATTGGCGGAACTTCGACTTCAGCCAGTTCCAGGCCGTGCTGTTCCGGCTGGATTACCGGTACCTGCTGGTGGCCCTGTTCGCCATCTATTCCACCTACCTGCTCCGTTCGCTGCGCTGGCGCGAGTTCCTGATGCCCATCAAGATGACCTCCATCACCAACCTGTTCACCGCCACGGTGATCGGCTTTGGGGGACTGGCGTTGCTGGGGCGGCCGGGCGAATTGGTGCGTCCCTACCTGATCTCCCGCAAGGAGGCCATGCCGGTCACCACGCAGATGGCGGTGTGGGTGCTGGAGCGCGTCTACGACCTTTCGATGATCATCGTCATTGTCGGCGGGGTGATGTTCTTCTCGCTGGATGCCGAGGACCTGAGCCCGGGGAAGACCCGCGCGTTGCAGTATCTGCGCACGGCGGGGTTGTCGGCGCTGGTTATGACCCTGTTCGGCATCCTGGCGCTGGTGCTGTTCCGGCGCCACTGGCACACCCTGGTCCCCTGGATGATGGGGCGGCTGCATTTCCTCCCGGGCCCGCTGGTCAGCGGCATCCGCTCCATCTGCGAGGACTTCGGCCAGGGCCTTTCCAGCCTGCGCAGCAGCCGTGCGTTCCTGATGGGGCTTCTGTACACCACCCTGGTCTGGTTGTCGATTTCGCTGGGCTACTTCGTGACATTCCGGGCCTTCGGGCCGCCGCTTTCCGAGTTCAGTTTCGCCGCCGCGGTGACGGTCATGGGGTTTGCCATCGGGGGATCGCTGCTGCAGGTGCCGGCGATCGGCGGCGGCACCCAGGTGTTCACCATCATCGCCCTCACCGAAGTGTTCGACGTGCGCCCGGAAGCGGCCACCAGCGCGGCCCTGGTCCTGTGGCTGCTGACCTTCGTGGCCGTGGTGCCGCCGGCCCTGATTTTGCTGTTCCGCGAACGGCTCTCTTTGCGCAAGCTCCGCCTGCTGGCCGCCGCGGAATAGAAGTTCCAGGTTCCAAGTTCCAGGTTCCGGGTTTAGACGGATGGCACCCCGCCGCCTCCCTGAACTTGAAACTTTAAACTTTAAACTTTAAACTTCGGAAGAGATGAAATGTCCGTTTTGCGGGCACGCCGAAGACAAGGTAGTGGATTCGCGCGAGAGCCGGGAAGGGGAGGCCATTCGCCGCCGCCGGCAGTGCCTGGGCTGCCGCCGCCGCTTCACCACCTACGAACGCATCGACGAGATCCCGTACATGGTGGTGAAAAAGGACGGGCGGCGGGAGAAGTTCGACCGCCAGAAGGTCCTGGCCGGCCTGCTGCGCGCCTGCGAGAAGCGCCCCATCAGCATGGGCAAGCTGGAGAGCATTGTCAATGAAGCCGAAGCGCTGGTGGTGGAATCCACCGACCGCGAGCGCTCCACTCGCGAGATCGGCCAGCTCCTGATGGAGCGGCTGAAGAAGCTGGACAAGGTCGCCTACGTCCGCTTCGCCTCCGTCTATCAGGACTTCAAGGACATCCGCGAATTCATGGACGAACTGAAAGGGTTGCTCAAGGCCAAGTAGGGGCGCAGATGTGCGGATGGCTTGCCATCGACCCAGGGCTGTTTTTCATGAGATAATGAAGTGACATATGTGCTTGGGTACGTCGCCGGGCAGGCGGCGGCGGTGGGGCCGGTTTGCCCCGGATTGACAGAACGGCAAACTTCCAGTAGTTTATTGGATTTGCACTTTTCATGGTGGGGAGCACTGACTGGATGCCTACGTATTTTCCGTCTGCGGGTGAAGTCCCGCGCAAGTGGTACGTGATCGACGCCGAGGGGCAGGTGTTGGGCCGCATGGCGTCGCGCGTGGCCCGCATTCTAATGGGCAAGCACAAGCCGCAATACACGCCGTTCCTCGACACCGGCGACCACGTGGTAATCGTGAATGCGGCCAAGGTGCGCCTGACGGGACAGAAACTGGACAAGAAGCTTTACCGGCACCACACCGGCTACCCCGGCGGACTGGTGGAACGCAGCGCCCGCCAGATGAGAACGGCCCGGCCGGCCAGGATGGTGGAGCTGGCTATCGCCGGCATGCTGCCGAAAACAAAGTTGGGGAAGGCGATGAGGCGCAAGTTGCGCGTCTACGCCGGGCCGCAGCACAAGCAGCAGGCCCAGAAGCCCGAGGAAGTGCGGCTGTAGGCCGTAGGCTGTGAGCTGTGGGAGAAGAGGGAGTCGCGGCCCACAGCCTATAGCCCACAGCCTGCAGCCGATTGAAGGAAGGACATGGCAGAGGTTACCGAGCTGACAGAGACAGTCGAACAGCACGCAGCGGAGCAGGAAGCGCAGGAGCAGCCCTCCGGGCTGCCGCCGGCGCCCGGCGGGATGAAGCAGTTTTACGGGACCGGGCGCCGCAAGACCAGCGTGGCCCGCGTGTACCTGCGTCCCGGCCGTGGCGAGTTCGTGGTCAACGGCCGTTCCCTGGAGAGCTACTTTCCCAGTGAGTCCGTGCGCCTGGTGATCCGCCAGCCGTTGGATGCCGCCGAATTGAGCGGCAAGTTCAACGTGACGGCGACGGTTCGCGGCGGCGGCATCAGCGGCCAGGCCGATGCCATCCGGCTGGGCATCGCCCGCGCCTTGCTGGAGTACGACATCGATTTGCGCAGAAAGTTGAAGAAGCTTGGGTTCCTGACCCGCGACGCCCGCATCCACGAACGCAAGAAGTACGGCCAGAAGGGCGCGCGCAAGCGGTTCCAGTTCTCCAAGCGCTGAGGAGAATCGAGGGCCTGGTTCCGCGCCAGTCTCCTCCGCGCCCGGCCACAGGCGCTCGCTACGCATGCGGCCGGAGGCGGAGTTCGACCCTGCCTGGCGGCAGCCGCGTCGGCTCGACCCGCCGCCTTGGCGGGTTGTGGCCCAGGCGCAAATCCTCTCTTTCACGGGCGGCCTGGTCCGGGAAAGAGAAACTAAATCGCGCCGCGGTCCCCCGGCGCGCCGGGGGCCTGGTGGCGCGATTGCAATAACGTTCGGAGGGACGAAAGGAGGTTTTTTGGCGTCGATTACCATGAAGGAACTGCTCGAAGCGGGCGTCCACTTCGGGCATCAGACCAAACGCTGGAACCCCAAGATGAAGGAGTACATCTTCGGGGAGCGAAACGGCATTTACATCATTGACCTGCAGAAAACGCTGAAGCTCTTCAAGGAAGCAGCGCGGTTTATCGCCGAGCTGGCATCGCAGGGCAAGAACATCCTGTTCGTCGGCACCAAGCGGCAGGCCCAGGAAGCCATCGCCGAGGAAGCGCGGCGCTGCGGCATGTACTACGTCAACCAGCGCTGGCTGGGCGGCCTGCTGACCAACTTCTCCACCATTCAGAAATCCATCAAGCGCCTGAAGGATCTGGAAGCCATGTCGCAGGACGGCCGCTATGAGCTTCTGCCCAAGAAGGAAGTCATCCGGCTGGAGCGCGAGCGCAAGCACCTGGATCAGAATCTGGCCGGCATCAAGGACATGCCCGGGTTGCCCGATGCCCTGTTCGTGATTGACTCCCAGAAGGAGCAGATCGCGGTGCGCGAGGCCCGCAAGCTGGGCATTCCGGTGGTCGGCATCGTGGACACCAATTGTGACCCGGACCAGGTCGATTACGTGATTCCGGGCAACGATGACGCGTTGCGCGCCATCCGCCTGTTTACCACCAAGGTTGCGGATGCGGTGGCCGAAGGCGCTACCGCGGTCAAGGAATTCGCAGCCGGCGCTGAAAAGGCCGCCGAAGAGGAGCGCGAGGCGGAAGGCGAACCTTACACCGATTACTCCTACGCCGAGGCTGCTCCTGCGGCGCCCAAGGAAGAGGCCAGCGCCGACGGCGATTTCGACATGTCGCCCGAGGAACTGGAAAGGCAGTTGGGCGGCAAGGTGATCCGCAAAGGCCCGAACCAGGAATCCGGCGGCGAGCGCACCGCCCGGGAACCGGCCGCCGCCGATGCGGGCCGGACAGGGGACAGGTAGCAGGTAAGGGGCCGCAGAGGCCCCGGCCTGCCGCCGTTCGCCAGACAGAGCCCCAGAAAACAGCGCATAGGAGAGAGCAAGAGGGATGGCAGACATAGGCGCGGACCTAGTGAAGCAGCTCCGCGAAAAAACCGGGGCGCCCTTGATGGAGTGCAAGAAAGCGCTGCAGGAGGCGCGCGGTGACCTGGCCCAGGCCGAGGTGGTGCTGCGCAAGCGCGGCGTGGCCAGCGCCGCCAAGAAGGCGGGCCGCACCGCCGGAGAGGGGAGCGTGGGCAGCTACATCCACGCCGGCGGCAAGATCGGCGTGCTGGTGGAAGTCGATTGCGAGAGTGATTTCGTGGCCCGCACCCCGGATTTCCAGCAACTGGTGCACGACCTCGCCATGCACATCGCCGCCGCCGACCCCCGCTATATCCGCCGCGAGGAGGTGCCCGCCGAGGTGCTGGAGCGCGAGCGCGACATCGCCCGCGCCAGGGCCGGCGCCAAGCCGCCCAACGTGATTGACCGCATCGTCGAAGGGCAACTCATCAAGTACTACGAGGAGTACTGCCTGCTGGACCAGCACTTCATCAAGGAACCGAACCTCAGCGTTTCCCAGTTGATCGCCGGCCGGATCGCCAAGATGGGAGAGAACATCGTGGTGCGGCGGTTTTCGCGCTTCAAGGTGGGTGAGCACGCGGCCGGGGCTCCGCCCGAGCCGGCTGCCGAAGGCGCCGTGAAGTAAAAGAAGCCAGAAGTCAGGAGCCAGGGGTTACCCGCAGCACTTCTGACTTCTGACTCCTGACTCCTGAAATTCAATGGAACCGACGTTCAAACGCATCCTGCTGAAGCTGAGCGGAGAAGCGCTGTCGGGCGAGGGCCGCTTCGGCGTGGACCCCGCCAGGATCGGGCAACTGGGCGACGAAATCGGCGAGATCCGGCAGCTCGGCGTCGAGGTGGCCATTGTGTTGGGGGGCGGCAATTTCTTTCGCGGGGTTTCCGAAGCGGCCCAAGAAATAGACCGCGTCGCCGCCGACCACATGGGCATGCTGGCCACCCTCATCAACGGGCTGGCCCTGCAGGACGCACTGGAGAAGCACGGCCAGCAGACCCGCCTGATGACCGCCATCGAAATGCCGCGGGTGGCCGAGTTGTTCATCCGCCGCCGGGCCATCCGCCACCTGGAGAAGGGGCGCGTGGTGATCTTCGCGGCCGGCACCGGCAGCCCCTATTTCTCCACCGACACCGCCGCCGCGCTGCGTGCCCTGGAGATCAAGGCGGAGGTGATCCTGAAGGGCACCAAGGTCGAGGGCATTTACGATGCCGATCCTTTCAAGGTGAAAGAGGCCACGCTGTTCTCGCAGATCTCCTACCTGGAGGTGCTGTCGCGCGGGCTGGCGGTGATGGATTCGACGGCCATCAGCATGTGCCGGGACCACAACATGCCCATCATCGTCTTCAACCTGAACCGGCCGGGCAATCTGCGCCGGCTGGTCCTGGGCGAAAAAATCGGTTCGCTGGTAAGCTAAAACCGCCAAGAGGTGGAGTGATGACGCAGAAACCGGAACCGGACCAGGACAACACAACCGTCCGTGACATCGAGGCCCAGGCCAGGAACCGGATGGACAAGACCCTGGAAGACCTGCGCGCCGAACTGACGGGCATCCGCACCGGGCGCGCCAATGTCGGGCTGCTGGACCACGTCAAGGTGGATTACTACGGCACCCCCACCCCGGTCAATCAACTGGCCACGCTTTCCGTTCCCGAGCCCAGCCTGTTGCAGGTCCAGCCTTGGGATGTCTCGCAGATCGGCAACATCGAGAAGGCCATTCGCTCCTCGGATCTGGGCTTGAATCCCATGAACGACGGAAAGATCATCCGCGTCCCGATCCCGGCGCTGACCGAGGAGCGGCGCAAGGAGCTGGTGAAGCACCTGCACAACGTGCTGGAGCACCATCGCGTGGCCGTCCGCAACATCCGCCGCGACGCGAATGAACAAATCAAGCACCTTCTCAAAGACAAGAAGATCACCGAGGACGAAGACCACAAAGCCCACGACGAGATGCAGAAGATGACCGACGATTGCATCAAGAAGATCGACGATCTGGGCAAAGCCAAGGAAAAAGACCTGCTGCACGTCTGATCCGGCCGGTGGCTGCCGGCTGACGCCCGGCGGCTCACGGAAAACCTGCGTACCGCTCAGCACCTATCTCTTAGCCCGGATTATTCATGAACGAAGCGGCTTCGCCGCCCTGCTGTGCGGAATGGCTCCGCCTTTCCGATGGCAGCCTGAAATACGTCGAAGGCTGCGCCTTCGACGCCCTGTCGAGGCGCAGCCTCGACAGGGGGGAGGTCAGGATACGGAAAGGCAAAGCCATTCCGCACAGCAAAGCGGCGGAGCCGCCAAGACCCGGCTTATTCATGAATCATGCAAAGCAGCACTCCTTCCCGCCCGATGGTAGGGCGGTTCCCTCACCCATGCCATCGTCTTACACCCCAGCAAGCGACTAGACGCTTGACAGCGCGCCTGGTTAGCAATACAGTGCGTCCAATTCTTCCGTTTTTATACCCGGGTGAAGACCCGGACGACGGGGGCCCCAGGAAGCAGGAATGAATCGCAGAGGAGGGGAAACGATGAAGCGGTTTCAACTGGTCTTCTTGTGTCTCGCCATCCTGGTGGCGATTTCCGCTTTCGGCCAGATCGCGACGACCACCGGAAGCATTCTCGGGGTTGTGAAAGACCAAACCGGCGGGGTGGTGCCGGGTGCGAAAGTAGCGTGCGTGAGCGCCGAGACAGGCAGCCGCTACGAAACCGCGGCCACGGCAGGTGGAGCGTACGTGTGCCCCAGCTTGACGCAGGGTTATTACCGGGTGGAGGCTATCGCGACGGGGTTCCGCAAGGCCGTCATCAGCGACATTAAGGTGAACGTCGGGCTGCCGACCACCGTCGACGTCCCGCTGGAGGTCGGCCAGACCACCCAGACCGTCGAGGTGCAGGCCGAAGCCACGCCGGTGATCACCTCGACCACCGCGATCACAACGACGGTGACCGGCCGGCAGATCACGGAACTGCCCCTGTCCACGCGCGAGGCGCTGGACCTGGCCTTCCAGATGGCAGGCGCCAGCGGCGGCGGCGGCGTCCGCTACTCCAGCTTCGACGGACTCCCCCACGGCGCCTTGAACCTGACCATCGATGGCATCAACATTCAGGACAACCTGCTCAAGAGCGCCTCCGGCGGCAGCTTCTACGCGTACATTCGGCCGCGGATCGACGCGGTGGACGAAGTCACGGTGAGCTCGGCCGGCAATGCGGCGAACACGGGCGAGGGCGCCGTCCAGATCGCCTTCGTCACCAAGCGCGGCACCAACAACTGGCACGGCGGCGGGTTCTGGTACCTCCGCAATAACGCTCTGAATGCCAACACTTGGTTCAACAATACGAATGGACTGCCTCGCCAGATTTTGAAGCTGAACCAGTTCGGCAGCCGGATCGGGGGGCCGATCAGGAAGAACAAGCTGTTCGTCTTCTTCGTCTGGGACGACTTCCGCCTTCCGAACGCCATCGCGCGCAACCGCACGGTTCTGAAGCCCGGCGCGATCGCCGGCGATTTCACCTATAAAGGCACCGATGGCGCGAACCACACCGTAAACGTGCTTCAAATGGCGGGGGCCAACGGCTTCCGCTCGACGCCGGACGCCAACATCACGACTCTGTTGAAGAAGATCGACTCGCTCAGAAGCGGCGGACAGGTGGGAATCACTTCGTTGGATCTGTTCCGCGACACGATGAGCTTCAACAACGTGGGCAAGCAGCGCCGCTACTTCCCCACCACCCGCCTGGATTACGCCATCACCGACAAGATGCAATTGGATGTGGAGTGGTACTACCAGGGCTTCCGGAGCTTCCCCGATACGCTAAACAGCTATGACCGGAGCTATCCCGGGTTCGAGACGCTGAACGGCAAGCCGGCGGAAGGCGGCCAGAACTCCAACCGCCACCAGTCTTCGATGGCCTTCCGCTGGACCATGACCCCGAGGATGACGAACGAGTTCCGCCTGGGAGAGAACGGCGGAACCGTGGTCTTCGCGGGCGGCATGGATCAGACCCTGTATCCTAACAACACCCGACTGGGCTTCCCGCTCAGCCTCACCTCGCCGCTCAGTCTTCCGCGCGACTCGCGACGGAATTCGCCGATCTGGACGGTCGCCGATACGCTGGCCTGGCAGAAGGGCAAGCACACGCTGAACTATGGCTTCACCTTCACCCGCCTCAGCAACTGGGACCGGAGCGTCGGCACCGCGGTCCCGCTGGCGAGCACGGGCATCACTTCGAACGACCCCATCAATTCGCTGTTCAGCGCCACCAATTTCCCGTCGATCAATACCGCGGACATCAGCAACGCCATGTCGCTGTATGCGCTGCTGACGGGCCGCCTGTCGGGCCTCTCGGGCGTCGTCAACGTCGACGAAAAGGCCCACAAGTACGTGCAATACGCGCCCCTGGTGGTGCGCAACATGCAGCGCAGCATGGGGCTTTTCTTCACCGACACGTTCCGCCTGCGGTCCACGATCACTTTCAACTACGGGCTGCGCTGGGATTACCAGGGCATTCCGCGCAATACCAACGGCGTCTACACCATGCCGCAGGGCGGCTATCCGGGCTTGTGGGACGTCTCCGGACCGGGCAACCTGTTCAAGCCCGGCACCATGCCCGGGCAGCCCGCCCAACTGGCGATTGCCGAGCAGGCCTGGGACAAGCACTTCCGCAACTTCGCGCCGAGCGCGGGCCTAGCCTGGTCACCCAGTTCCGACAACAGGCTGCTCAAGGCGGTCTTCGGCAAGGGCGGCGCGCTCCGCATCGGCTATTCGATGTCGTACAACCGCGAGGGCCTGGCGCACTTCACAGGGGTCGAAGGCGCCAATCCGGGCCCCACGGCTTCGGCGGCGTTGGTGGCCGACCGCGACTTCAAGTCCGGCTCGCTGTCCTACGACGGAACCATTCCGCCGCTGGTTACGATTCCGACCTCCTTCACTTTCCCGCTGCCGATGAGTTCGTTGACTTACAATGGCTCTTCACTGAACTGGTACGACCCCAACCTGAGGCCGCCGCGCATCCATAGCTGGAGCATCGGCATCCAACGTGAGATCGCGAAAGCCACGGTGCTGGAAGTGCGCTATGTGGGCAACTACGGGCAGGACCTGTGGCGTCAGATCAACATCGACGAAACCAACATCTTTGAAAACGGTTTCCTGAAGGAGTTCCAGGCGGCGCAGAACAACCTGAACCTCTGCACCGCCAATCGGGTGACGTGCACAGGTTCGGCCACCGGTGCGCTGCGCTTCGATAATCGCGGATTGCCAGGCCAGGCCAATACGCCGATCATGACCGCGGCCTTTGCCGGCACCTCGGGCTTTACCAGCAGCACGTTCGTTACGAGCCTGCAGCAGGGCACGGCCGGCTCGTTCGCCAACTCGCTCGCCACCAACAACCTGTACATGCCGAACCTGGTGAAGGCCAGCTATCCGGCGAACTTCTTCCAGGCCAGCCCGAATGCCTCGGTCGGCGGCGCCTGGTTGCTGCAGAACGGGGCCTTTTCCGATTACCACTCTCTGCAGGTCGAGGTGCGCCGGAGGATGTCCGCCGGCCTGCTCCTCAACACCAGTTACGTGTTCTCGAAGGGCCTGTCGGATTTGTTCGGCGACTCCTCGTCCTCCGCCACGCAGCCCATGACGTTGCGGCGGTACTCGCTGTCGACGGGCGCCTCACCCTACGACATTCGGCATGGCTTCAAGATCAACTGGCTCTATGAGCTTCCCTTCGGGCCGGGGAAGCGCTTCGCCGCTTCGAACAACCCGGTCGTCAGCCGGTTGATCGGCGGATGGCAGATCAACGGGATCGGCCGTATTCAGAGCGGGCAAGCGTTCCTGTTGACCAGCGGCCGCAACACCTTGAGCCAGTACGATGCCGGCGTCATCCCCATGGTGCCGCGGTCGAAGCTCCAGAGCATGGGCAAGATCGTCAAGGACCCCAGCGGCATCGTCTACGTGGTCGATAAGGCGCTGATCGGCCCTGACGGGCGCGCTAACCCGGACTACCTGCAGGTGCCCACCACTCCCGGCCAGTTGGGTTACAACGTCTTCCTGTACGGCCCGGGCCTGGTGCGCATTGATGGGACGCTGGCCAAGCGGGTGCGCGTCAACGAGCGGGTCAACGTGGAGTTGCGGGCGGAGGTGCTCAATGTCTTCAACTTCGTGAACTTCATGCAGGCCAGCCCCTCGTCGTCGACCTCCACGGCCAGTATCCAGAGCACCTCGTTCGGCCGGACGACGAATTACTACCAGGACTTCAACGGTTCACAGGATCCGGGCGGGCGCGTGATCCAGCTCGTGCTGCGCATCAACTTCTGACGGCCAAGTTCGTTAGGAAACCGAAGGCCACGAAGCGCCACGCTTCGTGGCCTTTGTGTTCTTTGTGGCTTGGTGGTGAATTGCGGTTCGCCGCCTGCCGCCCCCGGCCTGGTTTTGGTAAACTGGGCGGCGCATGTCGTCGCCGCAAATCACCGAGCTGCCCAACCTGCCCTGGGTGCACATCCAGGACCCCCAAGACCGGACGCTGGACCGGCTGGCCGAACAATACGCTCTTCACGAACTGGACGTGGAGGATTGCCGCCACCGCCGCCAGATGGCCAAGGTGGCCGAGCACGCCGGCTACAGCTTCATCGTCATCAAGACCATTGAGTA
>Ga0315279_10008429_pt1 | contig 12479 bp, 10 predicted proteins | sample YL17G06_20_MG_FD_203694 | JGI IMG/M metagenome (GOLD analysis project Ga0315279, IMG submission 203694) | Sediment microbial communities from Yellowstone Lake, YNP, Wyoming, USA - YL17G06_20 | ecosystem: Environmental > Aquatic > Freshwater > Lake > Sediment | place: USA: Wyoming | collected... | reverse complement strand
CCTGGCCGGTGGATTCATACACCTCGAGGGCCCGCACCACGCGAAGGCGGTCGTTGGGGTGCACGCGCGCGGCGGCCGCGGGGTCCACCCGCCACAGTCTTTCCCCCAGCGTCTTTCCTCCGTCGGCGTCCCATTCGGCCTCGAGGCGCGCGCGCAGGTCCGCCTTGCGTCCCGCCCCCGGCGCCTCAAAGATCCCATCCGTCCAGGCTTTGAAATAGAGGCCGGCGCCTCCGGCGATGATCACCGCCCGGCCGCGCCCCTGGATTTCCTGCGCGGTCCGCCGCGCGGCTCTCAGCCAATCCGCGACGCACCAGGGCTGGTCCGGCTCCAGATGGTTCACCAAGTGGCAGGGAATTCCGCCTAGTTCCTCGAGCGTGGGCTGGGCGGTTCCGATGGCGCATCCCCGGTAGATCTGCATGGAATCGGCTGAGATGATCTCTGCCTTGAGGCGGCGGGCCAGCGCGATGGCGAGGGCGGTTTTGCCGGTGGCAGTGGGCCCGGCCAGGAGAAGAACGGGGAAAGATGGTCTGGGTGTGAGACTCATGGAGGAGGATGCGCCTTGTCCGGCTTGTCCAACTGATCCGACCGATCCGACCGATCCGACCGATCCGACTGATCCGACCGATCCGACTGATCCGACCGATCCGACCAGTCCGACCCGCCGAAAACTTCCCTTGATTATAGCACGGTTTCGGGCGATATTGCCAATATGGCAAGCATCCTTGTTGACATTGCCGGCATGAAAACCGCCTCTGGGGGCGCCAACGAACTCGCCACCCACACGCTCGGTTCCTGTGTCGCCGTGGCCGTCTACGACCCTGTGGGGAAGGTGGGCGGGCTGCTGCACTACATGCTGCCCGAGGCCTCACTCAATCCGGACAAGGCCCGCCAGAACCCCTACATGTTCGGCGACACCGGCATTCCGCTTCTGTTCCGCGCGGTATATCAGCTCGGGGCGGAGCGCGAGCGCATCATCGTCAAGATGGCCGGCGGAGCCAACGTGATGGACCAGTCCGGCACCCTCAACATGGGCAAGCGCAACTGCCAGGCCGCGCGGAGGATCTTCCACAAGAACGGCCTGCTTGTCGCCGCCGAGCTGGTGGGAGGCGTGTCCGGCAAAACGATGCGGCTTCGCCTCAAAGACGGGAGCGTCGAGGTCCTGCTGCCCGGCGGGGAGGTCCGAATCCTATGATCTCCATCGAGGAACTCAAGGCGCGAGTGAACGATCTTCCACCGATGCCGGATCTGGCGCTGCGGCTGCTCGAAATGTGCCGCGACCCGGACGTGGCGCCCCGCGATATCGTCGAGGTGATCCGCCATGAACCGGCCATGACCATGCGGGTCCTGCGCCTGTGCAACTCCACCTTCTACGGGCTTCCCCGCAAAGTGACTTCGCTGCAGGAAGCCATGATCTACATCGGGACCGACGCCCTGGTCAATTTCGTTCTGGCCGGGCATCTTTCCCCGATGTACCGCAAGCGGATCGCGGGCTACGGCCTGGAGCCGGGCCAGCTCTGGCGGCACGCGGTCGGAAGCGCGATCTGCGCCCAGCGGGTGGCCGAAGGGGTGGATTCCGCCCTCGCGGGTTCCGCCTTCACCTGCGGGCTGCTGCACTGCATCGGCAAAATCATCCTCAACACCTACGTCGGCGAGGAATTTCAGCGGCTCCTGCTGTACGTGGAGCAGACCGGCGCCGCCTTTCCCGAGGCGGAGATGAAGATACTCGGCCTGAGCCACGCCGAAGCGGGAGCGCAAATCGCCGAGCATTGGAATCTGCCCGACGAGATCGTCGAATCCATCCGGTTCTACGCGGACCCCCTCTCGGCGCCGAATCACAAAAAACTGGTTTCGATCGTGCACGTCGGGGTCATTCTTTCCATGAGCATGGGTTTTGGCCTTGGTTACGACGGCCTGGCCTATGTTTTGCGCCCCGGCGTGCTAGACCTTCTGCAGATGAAAGCGGATGACATGTTCGGTTTTTCCATCGAGATCCACGACCGCTTCATCCACGCCGAGGAACTGTTGAATATCGCTTGACCCGCCGGGCGTCTGGTTTTTTCCGCCCTTGTCGGTGTCCGGCGCGACAAATACCCGCCGCGGGCTTGTGGGCGTGGAAATCACATCCAACAATTTGAAAATAGGGGGCAGGTTATTCTTTCCTCCAGCCTCTCTTTTCGGGCCTTCAAATCATGACCTGTCCCGGCTTCGCGCCTGCTCTGCTTGACTCTTTTCTCACGACAACCTTCTCCCGTGTCCGAAAGAAGCGCGTTATTCTCTTGACCTTCGCGGACGGCCGGGCCTATCCTTTTGTCAGGTGGCTCAAGGCTTACCAAACATGATTCCTGATCGCCAAAAACGCCTCCTATCGCTTCTTGATGCCCTCGGCGGCGAAGTGGGCCATTTGGATTTTCAGAAGTTGCTCCTTCTCTATTGCCTTGAGGTTGAGGAGTCCCCCTCGTTCGAATTCGTGCCATACCAGTATGGTGGGTTCTCCTTCACGTCCTACGCAGACATGCGCCGACTGATAGAGAGAGGTTTCTTGGAGGATGCGGAACGGACGTGGAAACTGACTGCGTCCGGGAAGGACATGGCAAAGACAACACCGTGGTTGCGTAAGCGCATGGGCGAATATGCAAGAAAACGGGGCAGATTGCGGGGCAATGCGCTGATTGCCGAGGCATATCGGCGCTATCCTTACTATGCGATTCGCAGCAGGATGGCGGACCGTATCCTGTCCAAGGATAACGCAGCCTTGCGGGCAGTGCGGGCGGCCCGTCCACTGACAAGCGGTCCCGGTCTGTGCACGATTGGCTATGAAGGCCGGACACTGGAAGGCTTTCTGAACCGTCTATTGCAGGATGGCGTGAATCTGCTATGCGACGTCCGGCGGAACCCGCTCAGCCGGAAGTACGGGTTTTCCAAAAGTACGCTGAGCAAGGCGTGCGAAGGGGTTGGCATTCAGTACGAGCATCTGCCCGAATTGGGCATCGCTGCCGCAGAACGTCGAAGCCTGAAGGCGCAATCCGACTATGACGCACTTTTCACAAAATACAAACGTGAGTATCTTCCCATGCAAGGTGAAGCGCTATCCAGGATTCTGGGCTGGATGTCGGCGGGAAGCCGGGTGGCATTAACCTGCTATGAGCGGTTTCCTTTCCAATGTCACCGGCACTGTGTGGCTGAGTTCCTGGAACAAATGCTGAAGGACATCCAGAAAGCAAGGCACCTATGATGGGCGTAGGGCGTGAGACCATTCCTCTGCCGTCGGCTTCGTAAAGCGAATCTGGATTATGCCGAAAGAACGCATCCTCATTACCGTGAAGACATACCCGACGCTCTCTGGGAAATATGGCGAAACCGTGTGCACGGCGGGGGTCAGAAAAGATGGCACTTGGGTGCGCCTCTATCCCGTCCCATTTCGGCGCCTCAACGAGGAAGAGCAGTATAAGAAATTCGATTGGGTCGAGTGTCAGATTGATCGTAATACCTCAGACCCTCGTCCCGAGTCGTTTCGTCCAGCGGCCTTCGAGAAGATGCGGCCCGTGGGGCATATGGACACTTCGAACGAGTGGCGGGAACGCCGTCGCCTTTTGCTTGAGACCGCCAAGGTCCACACGCGGCTCGGGGATCTGATCGAGGCCGCCAAAGCCAACACCTGTTCTCTTGCGGTGTTCAAGCCGAAGAAGATCACCAAATTCTCCTGGGAGGCAGAAACTCGTGAATGGGACCTGGGGAAACTTCGCGAAATTCGCGGGAATTACCTGCAACTCGATCTTTTTTCGGATGAAACCTGGCGCCAGACTTTCAAGATGATCCCGAAGCTGCCTTACAGTTTCTCCTACGAGTTCGAGGATGAAACCGGGAAAAAGAGCAAACTTCAGATTCTCGATTGGGAAATCGGCGCCCTGTACTGGAACTGTTTCCGTTCCTGTAATGAAAACGAGGAACAGGCTCTCCAGAAGGTGCGGCAGAAGTATTTTGACGAATTTCTCCAGAAGGACCTCCATTTCTTTCTCGGAACAACTCAGCGGTTTCATCTCATAGCGCCAAATCCATGGGTGATCGTCGGAGTTCTCCCGATACCACACGAAAGTCAACCTGAGTTGTTCTGATATGATCACCGACATCCAAACAGGGGGGTATTCTTTCCTCGATTTTCAAATCATAGCCAGTCCCCGCTTGTGCATGAGCATGGGTTTTGGCTTGGGTTACGACGGCCTGGCATACGTGCTGCGCCCCGGCGTGCTCGATCTTCTGCGCATGAAAGCGGATGATATGTTCGGTTTTTCCATCGAGATCCACGACCGCTTCACCCAGGCCGAGGGACTGTTGAATATCGCTTGAGGTCCTTGCGTGTGACGAAACCACGACGGAGCGGAACAGGGAACCGGCGGTTTCGCCGAGATGCGCCCAAACGCCAAGACGAATGGAGGTTGCACTGCAATGAAAACGGTTGTGCGTAATCTGATCCGTGTGTCATGGCGACTGTGCATCATTCTGCCGTATCTCGCCGCGGCATATCCTATCTACTCTCAGGAGGGATCCATGTCAGACGGGGTCTATGCCACCGTAGAGCATTTGCCTGAGCGCCCATCCGGCGCGCCGGGATACCCGGACCGCTCACCAAGCCTCGACGCGCTACCGGGGTTCAAGACCCCCCCGCCCGGCTACGGCGAAGTGCCGTTCTACTGGTGGGTAGGCGATAAACTGACGAAGGAGCGGTTGCTGTGGCAGCTCGACCAACTGCATGAAGCGGGTGTGCAAGGGTTCGCCGTGAGCTATCCGCACTCCCATGCGGACATTGACCTGGAGCTCAACAAGGCGGGCTACGGCCGTTGGGGTATCACCGAGCCCGGCGATCCACGCATCTTTTCGGATGAATGGTGGAATCTGTGGAGCTGGTTCGCGGGGGAGTGCGCCAAGCGCGGCATGGGCGTTGGCCTGGACGATTACACGCTCTGCACGCCTGGCAACAAACAGTGGCCGGACGACATTGCGGCCTTGCCGGCTATGAAGAACTACCAGGGAAAGCTGGTTATCCATGGAGAGAGGCTGGTCCAGAGCGGTCAGGAGACGCGGATGGAGCTGCCGGGGCAGGCGGTCTCGGTCATGGCGTATCGCAAAACCGGCCAGGGGTTGGACGGCGATTCGGCGATCAACCTTCTGCCGCTGGCCAGGGAAGGCGCGATCGTGTGGAAAGCGCCCGAGGGGGAGTGGCGGATTGTGACCGTTTCGACCACTGCCGGGTTCATGCTTCACCCCGACCACGGCAAGGAGATTATCGAGAGGTATTTCCAGAAGGTTGAAAACCACGTTGCGGCGGACGCGCGGCGGGGCCTGAACTACTTTTTCCAGGACGAGCTTTCCGTGCCCCTGGAGAACGGGACCTGGTCGGAGGATTTTTCGGACGAGTTCCTCAGGCGCAAAGGATATGACCTCCGGCCTTTCCTGGCGGCGCTGCAATTCGATATCGGGCGAAAAACCCCCAAGATACGCCTGGACTACGCCGACGTGATGGTGCAACTGGCCGAAGAACGATACTTCCGGCCCATCTTGGAGTGGCATTGGAAGCGCGGTTTGATCTACGGCTGCGACAATGAGGGACGTGGCCTGCAGCCCGACATGTACGGCGACTACTTCCGCGCCGTGCGCTGGTTCACCGCGCCGGGCAACGACGCCCCCGAGGGCGCCACCGCGCTGGTGCAGACGAAGGTGTCCAGCTCGATATCGCACCTCTACGAGCGCCCGCGCGTGTGGCTCGAGGCGTTCCACAGCATGGGATGGGACGCGCAGCCGTCCCGTTTCTCCGAGGCCGCCGACAAGCACTTCCTGCTAGGCGGCAATCTTTTTTGCCTCCACGGGCTCTACTACACCACCCATGGGGGGTGGTGGGAATGGGCGCCGCCGGACTTCCATTTCCGCATGCCCTACTGGCCGCACATGAAGATATGGCTAAAGCGCGTGGAGCGTCTGAGCTACCTCCTGAGCCAGGGCCGCCATGCATGCGACGTGGCGATCCTGTATCCCGTTGAGCCGCTGCAGGCGCGCAACGGCGGGAAAACCGACCCGGCCTTCGCGGCGGCTCAGCGGCTGTTTGACGCGGGGATGGATTTCGACTTTGTGGATTTTCAGTCGCTGGCCCGGGCCGAAGTGAAAGAGGGGCGGTTGCGCGTGGCCGGGGAAAGCTATGCCGCGCTTGTCCTGGCCGATATGACGGCGGCGCATTTTTCGACACTTCAGAAGGCACAGGAGCTGCATCGCGGCGGAGGAGTAGTCGTAGGTCTGGGCCGCCTGCCGGAGGCAAGCGATCGGATAGGGCGCGACGATCCGGAGATCGAGAAGATTCTCAGGGAGGTTTTTGGCATTGGGGCTTCTGAAGCGAAAGACGGGAAACCATCACCCGCGCGCAAGAGCGCCGCGGGCGGCACGGGGGTCTTTCTGGGCGGGGATATCGCCGCGGCGCCGGCGGCAATCAGCCGGTCGCTGACGCGCGATTTCATCCCCGCGGGCGGCCGGGGCCACGTGCTGCACCGCCGCGCCGGGCAACGCGACGTTTTCATGGTGATGGACGTCGCCAAGGGCAAGGAGTGCTTCTTCCGCTGCAAGGGAAAGATCGAGTTGTGGGACGCTTGGACCGGCGAAGCCCACCCGCTCCGTGCCGTGCGCCAGACGAATGAGGGAACCTACGTGCGTGTGCCGCTTGCCCCGCCGCAGTCCAGCCTGATTGTTTTCAGTCCGGGCGAATGCGAGTTGGAAAAGGACTCGCGAGAACCAGCGCCCGGCCCGGCGAAGTCGCTCGATCTAAGCGGGGTGTGGGAATGCGAGCTTGTGCCGACGATGGACAACCGGTGGGGGGATTTTCGGCTTCCGGCCAGCGACAAGGCGATTGGTGCCGAGGCGCGCCAGTTCCGATACAGCGCCGAAGAAGGGGCCGGTGAGGGCTGGCGGGAGAAGACGTTCGATGACTCGCGCTGGCGGATGGTGACCTGCTCCTTCGGGCCACGCTTGTGGAAACTGAATCTGCCCGCGGATTGCGACGCGCAGGCGGCGGAGAAGAAGATCCTGGAATCCGGCGCAAATGCGGAAGACGTGGAGATTTCCGGGAAGACCTGGAAATGGCAACCCTATGAGTACTCCCTGCGATGGGGTGTGGAAAACCAGCCGGGATCGCAGGGATACCATGGACTCAAGGAGAAGGTGAGCGATGATTTTCTCATAATGGGCGAGGGCGGCCATTACTTCTTCCGGACCTCGGTGCGGGTTGACAAGGAAACCAGGATAAAGATCCTCACCAGCGGCCGCAAGCCCGACAGTATCCGGCTCGACGGCGCGCGGGTGCCGGGCGACAGCGTTGTCCTGAGCGCGGGAGTTCATGATCTCCTGTTGTGCTATGTTGGGATCGAGAAACGGGATTTCGAGCAGAGTTCCCACCCCCTCGATCCGCGAGTCCGCGGCGCGGTGGTGCTGGTCGAGGACAACGCTGGGAAAGCCGAGCCCTATCCGCTGGCGATGCGGTGGTACAAGCAGCCCGGCTTGGTGGCTTACGACGCCATGCCCGGCGGGAAGACGGCCGGGATCTATCGTTTCCAGGCGCCGCCAGGCTTGCGTGAAATGCGGTTCGCCGCGCACGGCGAGGTGCGCATCTGGGTGGATGGCAAAGAGGCGAAGGCAAAGACTGGCGCGGCGAAACAGGATGCATTGGGGGATGGACTGAGGGATTACATCGTCACGTTGCCGGACACCCATCCCGGGATGAGCACTGTGGCGCTGCGGATAGAGCATCAGCCGGGGTGGTACGCCGGCGCGGCCATCCCGGACCCCATCGAACTTACCTGTGGCAAAGGCAAAATCGCCACCGGGGACTGGTCGCGGATGGGTGTGCTGAAACATTATTCCGGCGGGATGTGGTATCGCCGCGGCGTGAACCTGGCGCCGGAGGACGTCCAAGGCGGCGTGACGCTGGAACTCGGTGGGGTCGTTGCGACGTGCGAGGTGCGGGTCAATGGGAAACAGGCCGGCGTCCTCGTGACAGACCCGTTCTCCGTGGATATCTCCCGCTACGTGAAGCGGGGCGATAATCTGCTCGAAATCCTGGTCTATAACACGCTTTCCAACCATTACCAGACCATACCGACGCCGGCCAACTACAAGCGGACAACCACCTCCGGCCTTATCGGTCCCGTTAAGGTTCTCATCCAACCCGCGGGAAGGATGAAGGGCGAATGATGAATGTCGAATGACGAATGACAAATGATGAAGGATGAGGGATGAAGGCGGAATGATGAACCACTATTGTCCAAAACGTTTCCCCGAAGGGGAAAAATACGAATAGCCGTGGGTGAAACCCACGGAAGGAGGCCGCCTCCTTTCCTCCCCGACCCTGAAGGGGTCGAACACCCAAATTCGTATGGTTCAACCCCTTGCGGGGTTGGGGCGCTTTTTTTGCAGCCTGTACCGTGGGTTTCACCCACGGCTATTCAGATTGGACTCCTGTCGGAGTCCCTGGTTTGCGGTTGGATCTATGGTGATTTCGCCCTTTTCTATCAAGAATAATCTCATGATCGCAGATCTTATTCTGGACAAGAGTGATGATGAATGGTGAATGACGAATAACAACTGAAGAGTGGAAGGAAGAAAACATGAGACGCCTTTTTCTTGTCCTCGCCAAACTCGTCGGACTCACGCAAGCGTTCCGGGCTTTCATGAATCTTATACAGATGGGGAGTGTGGTGAACGCGCTCCTTGGTTCTTCTCCGGCGGAGGCTTCCGATGCATCGCTATATGGGTCTATGGTAGGTGTCTTCGTGTCGTTTCCTCTCTCCCTCGCGCTGGCGTGGCTGCTCCTGTTCCGAACCGAGCAGGTGGCGGATTTCCTGAGGGTCGGTCCCGACGAGCCTTTCCCGGCATTCAGGCGGGACGTGCTCTTAAACGTCGGCGTGAAGATGATAGGTTTGTACCTGGCGGCTGAGGCCATTCCGTCGCTGGCAAGATGGCTTTTCGAGGCGCGTTATTTCGCCCAAAGAAGGCCCAATTTTCACATTACCTGGACGGGTATTCTTCAGCCCGCCCTGGCCCTCGTCGTCGGCATTGTGCTGATCGCGAAGACCCGTCAGATCGTGGCGCTGATCGCAAGAGATGACGAGACCCCCGGCCATGAACCGCGCCGTACTCCCCGCGTCGGCGAAGCGGCGCGAGGGCTATCAGACCGACAGATCCAGCGGGCCGATGTCCTCGCCGGTATCCGGCGGCGGGACCGGCTTCCCGCCCATTTTCGCCTGGCGGGCGCGGGCTTGGTCTAGAATCCTGTAGAAAGCGTCAATTGCTTTGTTCCAAACTTCGGCCGTCCTGTCTTGAAAGGTCCTTCTTCCCGCCTTCTTCGCAACGAGCTCCTTCAGGGTGGACTTCATCTCGCGATAAGTCGTGTCGCGTATCGCCAGAACCTGCTTTCTCTCCTCCGGCGTGAAGGGATAGTAGGGCAGGAAGGCCTTGAAATACGAGTCCACCCACCAATAAACATACCCGTCGTATATCTCGGACAGACGGTAGTCCTTTGTGTTTTTGTACTCCCAGTACTCGTATCGCTTTTGATTAAGGTCTAACTTTGTCCATTTGGATGGTTGCCGGAGTTCCGCCTTGGTCAGGGGACGGTCTCCGAGCCACTCCAGAAGCCCCGGAGTATCCCTGATCTCGTCGGCCAGGTCCCCGAGAGTCACGGGGTCTTTCCCGTGTTTCTCGCGGAACATCTCGACGGATCGCCGGATCACAAACCCGGGTCTTTCCTTTCTGCCTTCCTGGAACATCCGCGCTTTCGGTTTCGCCGTACACTCAAACATCACCGGGAAGATCGCTTTCCCGAACTCCTCCTTCGAAGCCTTGCGCGCGATCAGATCCGGAAGAATCCGCATCAACTCTTCTGAAGCCTTGTCAGCCAGTTCCAGAAAACGGCGTCTCAGGTCCGGGCTGAGCCGGTCGTGAACCAGATTCGGGCGAACGTAGTCCTCCCGACATATCCAGTTCGTCCACTCCTTGCGTTCCGCCTCGCTCAGGGATTCCCACATGCGGTAGTCCATTCTGGAAACTGACCAAGGCGGCTTCGCCCATCTCGGCAGAGCCTCCCATTCCCGCATCTCTTCTTCACTGCAGATCCTGTCCAGCCACGGCGTGGCGAGATAGGCGATAGGTGTGGTCATCTGCTGGAAGTTCTCAGGGGCCTTGCCCCCGTGATTGGCACGGTAGACCTCCACCGCCCACTCGATGGCGGGATCGTCCGGCTTGACCTCTATCCCGTGCTTCTTGTACTCCTCCGAGATAAAGGCATACTTGTGCACCGCCACCGCTCCGGCCGCCAGGGTCGCGCACGCCGCAAGAATGGAGATAACGGCATGCGCGGCCACCCATCGCCGGCAAGCCATGGCGAAGGCCGCCAGTCCCGCCCGCAAAGACCAGGACGCGGCCGCTTCTTGCCGCGGGAGGCCGGACCGCAGCCGTTCGAGCAGACCCGGCTGTGGTTGCTTGTAGGGCAAACCGCGAAGTTGTTTCTCCAGAAGGCGGGTTTCCTCTTTCGGTTCTTTTGTCATAGTTTTCCCTCCCATTGCTTCAGGAGTTGGCGGAGTTCGGCCACTCCCTGGCTGACGTGGTATTTGGCGGTTCCAACCGGGATTTCCAGGACCTTTGCCAACTGGCGATAGCTCATGCCCTCTCGGTAGTGAAGAAGAACCGCCGTCTTGAGGTGTTCGGGCAGGTTTTGGATGGCCTCGCTGAGGATTTCGGATTGCTCCCTCCTCATGAGGGTTTCCGGCGGCAGTGGGCCGGGGTGGGGCGCTTCGGAAGCTTCTTCATTCCACTCCACCAATACCGGTCCGGTGTGCCGAATCCTGTTCCTGTGTTTGACATCGTCCAGAAAACTGTTGCGGGCAATCCGAAAGATCCAGGTCAGAACCGACGCCGTTCGGTGAAACCCATCTCTCGATTTCCAGGCCTTGGCGAAGGTCTCCTGGCAGAGATCCTCAGCCCATTGCTCATCCCGGCACAGGTGAAAAAGGTAGTTGTAGATCCGCAGGTAGTGTTCTCGAAGAAGCTTCTCGCAGTAGAAAACGCTGATGGAAGCAGGATTAGGAGGCCCTGGGGCGTCGTTCTTCACTGCATCCAGGCGGGACATGGAAAGGATTCGAGCCCTGCCTTCTTCGTTTTCCTGGTCTTGCGCTGGCTCGTGGCTGGTCATGGTCTCTCCGTCCACCGGGATGTGGCTGATGGAACCCTCTCTACTATATTAGACGACAGACCGGGGGGAGGTGTTGGTCTTCCTTCCCAGGAATCTTTCCAAATAGCGCCCAAGGGCAAAGAAGACCTCCCGAGGCGCATCGAACTCATCCGGAAATGAACGATCGTTCTTGACCCCACCGTTCACCCGGAATGATGGAAAGGACTCGTTCTTCTCCAACCAGGGGATTAAAGAAGGGCCAGGGTTCGGAACACCATAAGCGAGATGAGAGGCGACAGAACGGAGACCCATGTGAGGAGGATTGATTTCTCCGGTGTGCTTCGATTTCACGTCCCCAACATGGATTCGTCTTTTCCCGCGTGGGACAAGCACGGACAATCTGAACAAGGATAGGCGGGATGTTCAGGATAACTGCCACCCAAACTCCCTCTTCTTCCCTATCCTGTCCATCCTGCTTATCCTTGTTTGTTGATTCTTCCCTTCCTTCCGGCGTGTGCCGTCCTCAGATGTCCAGGAAGTAATAAACAACGGCGAACACGCCGTCGGCCAGGGCGATCAGGACGATGCCGCTGACCACGGCCCGGGTGGTGGAGCGGCCCACGGCGCTGGCGCCCAGGGAGGTCTGAAGACCTCGCAAACACCCGATTGCCGCCACCAGCACCCCGTAGACGAAGGATTTCACCATGCCTCCGGCGAAATCGTGGAACCCGACGGCGGCCTGCGCCTCCCGCACATAGGCGACCAGGGGATAGCCCAGGGACATCAGCACTACCGCTCCGCCCACGAGGCCCATTAGGTTTGCGAAGAGCGTGAGGAGCGGGGTCACGGCCACCGCCGCCACCACGCGCGACACCACGAGGAACCGCACGGGATCGAGTCCCATTGTTTTCAGGGCGTCCAACTCTTCGTTGATTTTCATCGTGCCCAGCTCGGCGGCGAAGGCGGAACCGGTGCGCCCCGCCAGGATGATCGCGGTCATCAGGGGGCCGAGTTCGCGCAGCATCGAAAGGGCGATCAGATCCGCCACCAGGATATCCGCGCCGAACTGGCGCAGGGGAATGGCGGCCTGGAATGACATGATGAGGCCGATCAGGAATCCGATCAGGAGAATAATCGGCAGCCCGTTGACGCCGGCGGCTTCGACCGCGACCCACACGTCCTTCCAGCGGACGCGGCGGGGGTGCCGCACCGCGAGGCAGAGCGCAACGGTGATCTCTCCCACGAAGACGACCAGGTCCACCAAGTCGCTGAGGAGCGC
>Ga0315279_10008428_pt1 | contig 12479 bp, 11 predicted proteins | sample YL17G06_20_MG_FD_203694 | JGI IMG/M metagenome (GOLD analysis project Ga0315279, IMG submission 203694) | Sediment microbial communities from Yellowstone Lake, YNP, Wyoming, USA - YL17G06_20 | ecosystem: Environmental > Aquatic > Freshwater > Lake > Sediment | place: USA: Wyoming | collected... | reverse complement strand
AAAAACTCAACCCATTTGTGCTAAGAGAAGCCATGGAGAAGAAACTCAAAACCATACTCAATCTTTGTCCTTCATCACCTTCTCGTCAACGATCCCTCCGGTAACATTTTCTTATGAGGCAACAGGACCCTCCGCCCATCCTGCGCAGATGACATAAGTGCGTCCAGACTTACAAGTACCTTTCCGATGCCATTCTCCTCTGCGATCTCAAGTTCATATTGACAGGGATTCCATTTTCGTCAATAATCCGTTCAAGGATCAGCCAAGAAACATGGTCCCTACCTTAGAATGGAGGAGGTATCGTTCATATGGATTACACCACTCTTCTTTTTGACGTTCGTGACAATGTGGCTCATATCACTCTCAGCCGGCCAGAAGCAGCCAACTCGATCAATGAAGAAATGGGCAAGGACCTGATGCACGCCGCGCTGCGCTGTGACGAAGATCCTGAGATTCGGGCGGTATTGATCTCTGGAGCAGGGAAAATATTTTCCGGTGGCGGAGACTTAAAAGCCTTTTCTGCCAGGGGTAACCAATTACCGTATCACGTTAAGGAGGTGACTACCTACCTCCATGCCGCTATATCACGGTTGACGCGGATGGATGCGCCGGTGGTCGCGGCAGTGCATGGGGCGGTTGCGGGAGCCGGAATGAGCATTGCCATTGCCTGCGATATTGTCGTCGCGGCGGAGACGACCCGTTTCATGGTGGCGTACACGCGAGCTGGATTAGTGCCAGATGGCTCTTCAACCTATTTTCTTCCTAGAATCATTGGGCTCAAGCGCGCATTGGAGCTGACGCTCACCAATCGCATGTTCTCTGCTCAAGAAGCACTGCAGTGGGGTCTTGTCACCCGCGTGGTGCCAGACAATGAATTGCTTGCACAGGCGAGTGCCATTGCTGTCCAGCTTGCAGCTGGTCCGACGCGAGCCTATGGGATATCAAAGCGGTTATTACATAGCGGCTGGACTGAAACGCTGGAGACACAAATGGAGAACGAGAGCCAGGCGATTGCCAATAGCGCCCGTACCGCAGACGCTCGTGAGGGTATCACCTCCTTCCTTGAGAAACGTCCGCCGAAGTTCAAAGGGCAATGACCGTGAGGCGGTCATCTTTAAGGAGGTGAGAGTGGAAATCCAAGATCCTCTGTAGAGAGACAAGGCACCTATGCTTTTCGTTCCGAATGTCTGAAGGCGCAGTGGTTTAAATCGTAAAGGCAAGCGAGAATATTACCGCTTTTGACTATGTCGGTTCTCTAAGATCACCTGGTCAAAAATCTCTCCGCAAGAAATGCATCTCCATCCGAAAAAATGTTCACATATCCCGAAGAACTTCTCGTAAACCATAATGCCTCCGCATCGATGGCACTTCATCAGAACCTCCTCAGAAATAAAATGATTAAAGTTTCCCATCAGCTTTCCGTCAAATTTTGGGGTCATCTTCGTGGTGCCAATCCCTCCCCCAGCATGGAATAATTTTCAATAAAAGGATGTGAGAAGTAAATAGGGTAAATCCTGTATTTTACGATGAAAAATGCTGTATTTTTTGGCTTGTTTGCGACGTAGGTTGCGAGCATGTACTGATGAGAGATGAATTTTAGAAAATTTTACGGTCCGTGAGAAGAAAATATAATCCCGTATTGTGCGCGAAGGGCCAGGTTTACGAGTACATGGGCCAGTCAGGGCAAGAGATTAAATTGCATCAGTATTTGTAAGTCAGTTATAAAGAAAATTGGAGGATTGCACAAGCTCTTCTGTCTAATTTGAATGGATCATAAAATCCTTGAATTTCTTTTCAATAGTTTATAGAATGTTCGCCGTCCATGTCAAAGGGTAATCCATAAAGGAGAAGAAAGAGACAAGGGGGCATTCTGCCCCTTTTTAATATTCCAAAGAGAGGTCTCATTATGCATCGAGAGGTGATTAAAGCCAACATCGTCGTTTTTATCGCCAGTTTTTGCACGCTGGTCATTGAACTGGTGGCGGGAAGGATCATGGCACCTTATGTTGGGGTTTCCCTTTATACCTGGACAAGCATTATTGGTGTGGTGCTTGCCGGAATCAGCATCGGAGCCTATCTGGGTGGACTAATTGCTGACCGATATCCTCGGTCTTCAACACTCGGCTGGCTCCTCTTCCTCTCTGGCTTGGGGGCATTCTCCATTTCCCCCTTGACCAATCTGATTGGAGGAGCACAATTTCAGACCAGTTTGATGATCCGAATCCTTCTGATTACAACTATCATCTTTTTCGTCCCATCCTGTCTCCTCGGAATGATCTCACCCGTCGTGGTCAAGCTGACCCTCAACAATCTGGCAAGGACAGGCAATGTCGTTGGGAAGATCTATGCCTTTTCTACCCTTGGCTCCATTCTCGGGACATTTGCCACCGGATTCTTCCTCATCTCATGGATGGGGACCCGTCACATCCTCCTCACCATGGGAATCATCCTCATCCTTTCCGCTCTGGTCTTCGGAGGTTTCTTTGGTAGAAAAAAGGGTCTTGCCCTCTTTTTTATCATCCTCTCCCTCATCCTTCTTATTCTGCCATTGGTAGCATTGTACGCATATGCTGCGATCTATCCAGGCGAAATATCCATTTCCTTCTCTCCCATCCAATCTTTGAAGACAGCCTATGGATATGCCTTCAGGTCGCCTTTGGATGAAGAGACCTATTTTTTTAAAGAGAGCGATTATTATACGATCAAATTGAAGAGGAATACCACCCGGAGTGGAGGGGCTCCTTTGGAATCCCTGGTCCTCGACCATCTGGTTCACTCGTATACGGACTTAAATGATCCACTCTATCTAGAATATGAATATATCCGGATTTATGAAGAGGTGGTGAGGTGGCAGGCAAGAAAAAGAAAATCCATTAAAGCCCTCTTCCTGGGCGGAGGGGGATATACCTTTCCTCGTTTTATCGAGGCAAAATATCCGAAGGCAAAGATCGATGTGGTGGAGATCGATCCGGAGATCACCCGGGTGGTCCAAGATTACCTTGGGGTTTCAAAAGATTCAAGAATTCGTTCTTTCAATGAAGATGGCCGCTGGTTTGTGATGAATTGCAAGGAGCAAGGGAGTTACGATTTTATAATTGGAGATGCCTTCAATGACTTATCGATTCCATACCACCTGACCACAAAAGAATTTGCAATGCAATTGAAGAGGCTTCTCAAACCAGATGGATTGCTTCTGGCCAATGTGATCGATAGTTTTAAAAAAGGCGCCTTCATGCCTTCCTATATCCGAACCTTAGAGGAGGTGTTTGGCAAGGGGAATATCCATCTCCTTACCCTCAGTTCGGACTACGAGCACATTGGGATCAGCACGAACGTTGTGGTGGCAAGCCCTCAGAGGTTAGATATGGACGATTTCGCGAGGGCGGTGGAAGGAAAGGAGGGGAAAGAAATGAACTCCCATGTCATGCCTCAAGAGCGGTTGCAGCAATATCTGAAGGAACGCACCTCCGTGATCCTCACCGATGATTACGTGCCCGTGGATAATTTGATCGCGCCGATCTTTGAAGAACGATTCGGGTATCAACGTTGAGACCGAAAGGACTCGAAACTCACCATTTAGGCCAGTCACGTTGTTGGCTGGAACATGCCCTGTCCCTCCTGCCTTCTGGTCCTGAAACATTTTGTTTTTTTATTGACAACCGGAGGAAACATTTTTTAAAGTGGTTGCAGATTGTCAGACAACCCTACTAAAAAGAGAAAAGAGGTAGAGATGTACAGAGAAAAATTTAAAGGTGTATTTGCACCGATCGTGACTCCCTTTGATAAGGAGGGTGAGATTTCTTACCAGGGGCTGGAAGAAAATATAAAAAAGTTAAACTCCTCCGGGTTAAGAGGTTATCTGGTTCTTGGAACTAATGGGGAATTTAAAAGTATATCTGAGGCAGAACGTCGGAAGGTATTGGAAACGGTCATGAGAGTGTCCGCAAAAGATAAAGTGATTATGGCGGGCACAGGTCGTGAATCAACCAAACAGTCAATTGTGGATACAAAAGAGGCCGCTGCCATAGGGGTTCATTTTGCCAGTCTCATCGCTCCCTCCTTCTTTTCAAAGAAGATGACAGATCAAGCCCTCTTAAGACATTTTCGTCTCATTTCAGATGTATCCCCTATTCCAGTGCTCCTCTATAACAATCCAGATGTTGCGGTGGTGACCTTCAGTACCGGTTTGATCGGTGAGATATCGAAACATCCAAATATCGTTGGCATGAAAGACACCTCCAAAGGAAATTTTGCTTCTTATATTCTGGCCGCAGGTCCTGATTTTAACCTGTTAGCCGGGTCAGCCACTTTTTTCTTGGAGGCCTTAATCATGGGTGGCGTAGGGGGAGTGCTCTCCATCGCCAATTTTGCTCCGGAGGCCTGTTGCAAAGTATATGATCTCTGGGAAGCCGGTAAATTAGAGGAGGCAAAAGCAGAGCAATATAAATTGATAGCATTAAATCAAAAGGTTTCGGGTAAATTTGGTGTCGCAGGGGTAAAGGCAGCGATGGATTTTACGGGATACTATGGTGGCCCTCCAAGAGCGCCTCTCCTATCCCTCACGCCTGATGAGAAAAGGGGACTTCGGGAGGACCTCATTTCAGCTAAGGTTTTGGAATGATGGATATTCTGTCAGGTCTGTTGGGGACAAAGTTACCCCAGAAGTTATCCGTCGGTATATCAACCTGACAGTTGCAAAACGGACACGCCTGCGTGCCGAAACGCCTGCCTGCCCGAGGCCGCTCCGGCGAAGGCAGGCACTACGGCGTGCAGGCACGGGCAAACCGCCCTTCAAGGCTTCGGAAGGCGGTTGTTTTGAGAATTTAAGGGTATCGGAGGACATCACTCCAAGTGAATTCCAGCAGGGGAAGGGGACGAGAGTGCCGATTCGGCCAAAGGTTCGCCTCGAAGCCTCTCCGAACGGCTTGCCCATGCCCGTATCGTCAAAAGTTTATCAACGTTAAGGTAAAGTATCAGCACCAAGAACAGTCTTGCTCAATTACCTTACTTTTCAGTTCACATTAAATAATACTGACCTGAAGGCGTTTTTCCAGTGCAATAGCAGTGCGCTCTCATGTGGACAGTTTAGTGTCTTCAGAGTGATTCTCAATTCTTGGAATTGCAGTTTTTTTAGTTTTAAGTCGACGCGCCAGTTCTTCCTCGGTTAATCCTGCTGCCTCACGCGCCTGCCGAATGGAGATGGAATAGTAGACAAGGGGAATAAGAGTTACCAAAGAAACGGTATTGTAAAAGAGGCGATAGAATCGGAACTGGTCACCCAACTTTTTTTTCATAAAGTCCGTCACCGGTGTGGCTATCAGGATGCTGTGGAGAGTACACCACACTATCCATAAAAGGGAGGCAAAGAGATACGTCACAGGTAATTCCATTTTTGTCCACATATTATCCTGTTTCTCCGGTGTCCTTTTTCTTCTTCGGCGTCTCCTCTCCCTCTGCGTATCGCATCATTTTCTTCATCATGGAGCAACAGTCAGCCATTTCCCCTTCACCCGTGCAACAACGTCTCATCATTTCAGCCATTTTCTCAAATTTTCTCTTTTTATCCATTGTATTTCTCCTCCTTGTTGTTTGTTAAGTTTTATAAATCCTTTTTGACTATATAGACGGAAGTCAGACAGGAAAGGTTACACTTCCAATTTAATTTTTAAACTCCTCGAAGATTTCTTTTTGTTTGTCCCAAGACGTCTCTTCGTTATCTTGTCACACCGAAAATGTTAAATTAACGACCGACTCCGGCAACGACCCATAGACCCCAGGCGACAAGGATCAGGCCGGTGATTCGACTCACCCATTGACTCCAAGGATACGCCTTCTCAACCAGCATAAAAACAGTCAAAATGGCCATCCACAGCGGTTCGTCTTCATGAAATTATTTCATCTTCAAATATTTAACCAGGTACGCCACTGGTGGGACAAAGACTGTTGAATTCAACCATCCCCCGTTCGGGGGACGGGGCACAATTTGAATTTCACGAAGCACTGCCAAACCATCATTGATCTTTCACCTTTTTTCTCCCTTAGCCAATCCCTGGCTTAACCGCTGAGACCTTGATGCTGACCACCGAGTTCGCCAAATCATTGGCCTTTTCCGGAGAAAGCTTCAAATTCTTTGCAATCTCTCTGGCTGTCGGGTCATTGGTCAAGAACTCCGCAGGGAAAGCGGCCTCGCCCAGGATCTCGGTCTCCCCAAATCCTGCTGCCTGGATCGCTTCCAGGTACTCCTTTTTGGTAGTGGCCCCAGCTATACACCCAACGTAGGCGGCCACGGAATTCTTGATCTCCTCGGGCAGCTCTTTCAGTAGTACAATATCAGAGACCATCAACCGTCCACCTGACCTGAGTGTGCGGAAGGCTTCCTGGAAGACTCTTTTTTTATTGGGGGAAAGATTGATGACACAATTGGAGATAATGATATCGACCTGATTGTCGCCCACTGGTAAGTTCTCGATTTCTCCCAGCCTGAACTCCACATTGTCAAAATTGCCTTTCCGGGCGTTCTCTGTCGCTTTCTCGACCATTTCCGCGGTCATATCTACCCCGATGACTTTCCCCGTTTTGCCCACCTGGTTGGCAGCGAGGAAACAATCGAAACCCGCGCCTGAACCCAGATCAAGAACCACCTCTCCTTGCTTTAATGACGCAAGAGCGATTGGGTTGCCGCATCCCAGACCCAAATTTGCCCCCTCCGGAACGGCTTTCAATTCCTCTTCGGTGTATCCTATCTTTTTACTCATGTCCTGTGCTAAATCAGTGCTCCCACAGCACGATTTCGCTGGAGCACAACACGAGCTGTCTTGTTTCGCAATTTTGCCATAGCCCTCTCTTACGACTTTTTTAATTTCTTCCTTATCCATTTTCGATTACCTCCATCTTATTATTTGGCAGCATCGCTTGCCATGACTTCCTTCATCATAGGACCCAGCAGCCCTTTCACCATGTCTCCGAATTCATCAGCCTTTATTAAGGTAAAACAACAGACTTTCCCATCCTTTTCCCAACTGACAAGAGCTAACTTATCGCCTGTGCGGATATCGGCTTTATCTCTTATCTCTTTGGGGAGCACCATCTGCCCGCGCTCATCTATGCTGATCAGCGCTTCAACCTTACAGGAACTCATTTTCCCGCAGGTGGGTCCGGAGCAAGATGCTTTCTCAGGCTTTTTGACCATTTTTCTCACCTCCTAAATTATTTTCAGTATTGTAAAATTATTCTTACTTATCAGATTATACTGAATAATCTAAACCATCAGAGAAAGTTTGTCAAGTCTTTTTTAAAAATATTTGGTTCTTGAACAAGGGGAAGCACAGGGAGTTGGGGTTTCGCCGGAATGAATGCATAATAAAAATAGAGGCAGGCAAATGATATTAACCGGACGGAGTCTCAACTTCTTGGTCTTTAGTTTAAAGGAGGTTCAAATGACAGGGCGAGTCAAATGGTTCAACGACCAAAAGGGCTTTGGATTCATTGAAGTCGACGGCAGCAAGGATCTGTTTGTCCACTACTCCGCCATCCCGGGGGAAGGGTTCAAATCTCTTAAAGAGGGTGACGAGGTTGAATTCGAAGTTTCCAAAGGTCCTAAAGGGCTGCAGGCCAACAACGTAAGAATAGCCAGTTAAAGGAATGGTTTATCATTCATTCTTGGTTAAAGTTTAATGGCTAAGGCTGAGGTTAACCGATTGGAACGGACCGGGGGCTATATGGCTGGCCGGAGGGTACCTTTAATTCCTGAGAGCCGTGGTATGATGAATCGCGAGATTTCTCAGACATTAAAAAGAAAATTGATGATATCCCCGTCCTCAACAACGTAGTCCCTGCCCTTCTGCATATATCTCCCCACTTCTCTGACCTTCTGCTCGCTTCCCAGTTTAATGAGGTCATGATATTTCATCACCTCTGCCCGGATGAATCCACGCTCAAAGTCAGAATGAATGACACCTGCAGCCTGGGGGGCAAGGGATCCCTGCCGGTTCGTCCAGGCCCGCACCTCATCTGGTCCAACAGTGAAAAACGAGATGAGGCCAAGGGTTTTATAGCAAAGCATGGTCAACCTGTCCAGGGCCGGCTGATCGAGCTGAAGCTCCTCAAGAAAGATCTGGCGCTCTGCTTCATCAAGCTGGTAAAGTTCCTGCTCAATCTTGGCGGAAACAGCGATCCACTGGAAGTCCTGCTCACGAAAGTCTTCTTTCAATTTGTCAATCAGATCCTGATCGTCCAACCCGTCCTCCCCGACGTTGAGGATAATGATAACCGCTTTGCGGGTCAGCAAAGGGTAGCCGGCAATGAGCTTCTCTTCAGCCTCTGTAAGGGAGAAGTTTCTCAAGAAACGACTGTTTTCAAGATGGAGTTTCATGCGAGCAAGAAGATCCGTTTCCATGGCCATCTTTTGAATGTCTTTCTTCTTGCTTTGTTCTTTTTCAAGCCGCTCAAGGCGCTTCTCAATAAAGAGAAGATCGTTCAGTTGCAATTCCTCGTTAAAGAGCAGGATATCGCGACGAGGGTCAACCGTACCATGGATATGGAAGACCGTGTCGTCCTGAAAAGTTCGAACAAGATGGCAGATAACATCCACCTGCTCCAGGCCCCGCAGGATCTGATCATTGCGAGAGGCCTGCAGGTCTAAGTCAGAGAGAAGAAAAAATTCAATATGGGCAGGGGTCTCCTGACGGGGAGCGTAAATGTCCACAAGACGATCGAAGCGTGCATCTCGCACCTTCGCCAACCCCAAACCGTTCCTTTTTTTGCCTTCTGAATTTGATTCTTTGCCGGTCAACAGCCGAAAGAGTGTGCGCTTACCAACCTGAGGAAAACCCACGAGTCCGAGCTTCATCGTTTTTCTCTCCTTCTATACAACAAAACCTCCACTTCGATACTTCGACGGCGCAGACCCCGTTCTTTGGAACGGGGAGAAAAACACCGGTCGGCATCAACCCTGAGCAAACCCAGGCTTTAGGCCAGGGATAGTCGAAGGGTTGATTTTCGAGGGGCAGGATTGCCCTGGAAAAACCTCGCACGAATCTCAGGAATGATCTTTGGGAAACCTAAGAGATCAATACCTTCGGAGAAACGCTTAGGAGGGATTGAAATGGATTAATCCTAAAATAACACGGGATATGATTATTTTCAATCCCATTCATTGGAAAACCCTATTCAGCAATTCATGAGGGGGGCTCCTCTAGAAGGAGAAAAAAGGGTGAGGTGGAGTCGCCTTGATGACTTCACGACGGGTCAGTTTTGAAAAGATATTTGGGCAATTGTCAGGCTAATCAATTTTCCTATCCTTGAGGGATCTAAATCATTTCATGTATTGACAATCCATACCCAAACCCAATATATAGAACTGCTTCTTTGAAGATGACCTGGAAGTTCAGTTAGAAAGCGATCAAAATGATAACGATCTCCAATAATAATGTCCAAAAAGGATTGGACCGGGGTGGTTCAGATAGTTCAGTCAGGGACGAAGGCTCAAGAAAACCCACCATCCTATTTATAGCGGCGGCTACAGGTTCAAAAGTTCGCAATAAGGCTTTTGGAATAAGATTGCCACTTTTAGGATATCCCGCCATGGGTCTTCCAATGATTTCTGCCCTTACCCCTGATCAATTCCATATTCGGCTTGTTGACGAGGCCAACGAACCCGTTCCATACGGGAAAAGAGGGGACTTGGCGCTCATCGTTGGTCAGACTCATCACATGCCAAACGTCTACTTCATTTCTGACCGTCTGCGCTCGGAAGGGACGAAAGTGATATTAGGGGGTATGCATGTCACCGCACTTTCTGATGAAGCATTAATGCATGCCGATTCTGTCATTGTGGGTGAGGCCGAAACGGTTTGGAGGGAGATCCTCGACGACTTTGTCAAAGGATCGCTTAAGAAGAAGTATTTCGGCAAGGAGGTGAGCCTTGCCGAGCTTCCCCCTATGAGGCGCGACCTGTTCAATAAAAAATTCTACTATCCGGGTCAAATCATTGAGACCACACGCGGCTGTTCTGTGGGCTGCGTTTTTTGTGGCGTCCAGAATTTTTTTGGTACAAGATTCCGGGTTCGGCCGCCTGAAGCCATTCGACAGGAATTGATGGCTCTATTCGGACCAAGGCCGCCGCAGACGCGATGGAAGAAGTGGTTAGCTCGACACTGGCACCCGGACATCCCCTATTTTGTGGAAAGGCGGCTTCTATATGTGATGGACTCCAATTTTGTCTCAGAACCGAGTCATGCCCGTGCTGTATTGAAGGTTTTCAAGGAATGCGACCTCAGGTGGTTCGGCCATGCAAGTTTCAATCTAATCCGGGATGATAAACTGATCGATCTGATAGCCGATTCAGGCTGTTTAGGCGTAAACATCGGCTTTGAATCGCTTTCCCAGGCGAATATCGATCATATGCATAAGTTTCCAAATAAAACTGCCGAATATGCTGAATGTATCAAGCGTCTTCATGAACGCGAAATCGGAGTGATGGGTACCTTTATGGTCGGCTTTGATGAAGACACGGTAGAGGTCTTTGATCAGATCGCTGACTTTGTCATGGAAAACCGCCTGGAGACAGCCTTTACATTGATTCTCACCCCCAAGCCTGACACAATGCTTTTCAGTCAAATGAATACCCAGAACCGCATGCTCAGTCACAATTGGTGTGATTACGATGAAGGCACGGTCACCTTTATCCCAAAGAATATGACTCCAAGGCAACTCCATTCGGGTATGCGGTCCGTATGGAGCCGCGTCTATTCATGGCAGGGAATATGGCACAGGATTATGACGAAACCCAGGGTGCGGCCTTTCTTCTACCTGCCCATGAACCTGGGATTCCATCGATGCACCCGCTTGATCTGTTCTGAAAAGCTTTGGCCTGCTCCTGACCTGGAACAGCCTCCTGCCAACGGGACGGCCAGATCACCTCAGTGAATAGGCTGGTTCAATAATGGGTCAGGGCACAGACGCGGGAGCAGGCAATCGTGACAGAGTATTTCCTTTCGCTTCTTGATTAAAAAGCGAAAGTGCACGCCTCTCTGGGCTGGCTTTTGCTGGCGATCATCACTACAGTAATCCTTCTAATTCGCGATATACTCTTTTTGTGGTTGGAGTGGGGATACCCAATTTTTTCCCAAGATCAATAATCGTGCCACCGAAAAGTTCCAATTCACTTCTACCTTTCTTCTGGTGGATATCTCTCTGCAACGAGGTTTGTGTGTCGGGAGGAAACATCATTGCCTTTTTGAGAGAAAGATCTACGATTCCATCAGACAATCTAATATTTCTTTTCAAGGCAATGGAGTAAATTTCATTCATAATCCCAATGACCTCTACTTTTAACGAGGTGTCCTCCAGAATTTCTCCAAGGGTTCGATGATAGCGAGCCGAGATTAGGCTGAAACTCGCTATGAAAATATACTTCTCCCAGATCGCTGGATTTGCGTCATCTTTCCACTCATAATCAATCGAAGATTTTTCAAAGATCTTGAATATTTCATGGGGAATGTAATCGGGATGATCTTGGTCTCTCCCAAAGATAATTTTCCCTGGCTTTCCAACATGAACGACGACCCCTGGTTCTTCGATATGACCAGAGAAGTAAACACAGGCGGGAAGAATGATTCCGGTCTCAATTTGATTACGAAGTCTTTCCTGAATATCTGCTCCATTCAAAGGGGGTAAAATAACTGTCTTTTCTTTTATTTGATTTTTCATCGAAGTTGCAACGTCCAAGAGATCGTATCCTTTTACGCAGATCAAAAAGATGTCAATTTCGGGAAGGGCGTTTATTCTCTCCGTAGCAAGCGTTGGTCTACAAATCATAGTTCCGAATTCAGGAGATTTAAGGACAAGTCCATTTTTTTTAATTGCCTCAAGATGCTTTCCACGGGCTACAAAAAAGATATTGACGGGAGAATCAGGATTTGAAGAGAAGGTATGGGCTAATTTCCCTCCAAAATAGCCTCCAACACCACCCACCCCAACTACACAGACATTTAAACTGCCCATACGCTGCCCATTTATTTTTTCATGACGGGAACGTCACCCACAAACGATGAAAATGGTCTATCGGTTAGGGTAACGAAGCCCGTTTGGTTTAGGGGCAAGGGGTTAAGGTCAAAGATTTAAAGACCGACGACATAGCCCAATGACAAAACCAACCTCTTTACCCTTACCCTTAAACTAAAGACTTTTATTTTCCAGGTAAATATTGATCAATCATCGACAGGTTGACCCCTATCCATACATACTGCTCCTTATACTCTGTTGTTTCACCCTGAAGGATAATACGCCCACTTTAATTTCGAAAAAGAATCTTTCCAAGACAGAACTCAAATCGCCGATGATCTCTTCTTCAAACAGATGTTCACCCCTAATGAAAGAGGAGTGAAATGGTCCTAATGGTTGTATTTTAAGGCATTCTACGTTGTTCATGTAGTTTTTTTCTGGTGACTACACGTACCTCCCGATGAGGTAAAACCGTA
>Ga0315279_10008427_pt1 | contig 12480 bp, 18 predicted proteins | sample YL17G06_20_MG_FD_203694 | JGI IMG/M metagenome (GOLD analysis project Ga0315279, IMG submission 203694) | Sediment microbial communities from Yellowstone Lake, YNP, Wyoming, USA - YL17G06_20 | ecosystem: Environmental > Aquatic > Freshwater > Lake > Sediment | place: USA: Wyoming | collected... | reverse complement strand
GAGGTGAATGATGGCAGATACAAGTTCAACAGTTTTAAGATTAGTTTTTGGAACAGAGGTAGAAGGCAAGACTGCTTCAATGGAGTTTAATAACCCAAAGGCAACTGTAACACAGGCGCAGATAGAGGCTCTGATGAACCTAATCATAACAAAGAATGTTGTGAACACTAAAAACGGTGCTCTCACAACGATCCTTGATGGCGGAATCGTAACAAGAAGCTTCACTGATTTAGTTCCATAGGCTCCTCCTTAAAATGCGGGGGACAACGTGCCCCCGCAAAGTTTAAATACACAAAATAAAAGAGGTGATTTAAAATGAATCCTGAAATAAATTCAGGACAGGTTATTGAACCACAATGGCTTGCAGGACTTATAGGAGTGATTGCTTCTTTAATTGTGAAAAGGATTACAGGCGCAAATCTTTCAAGAAGGTGGAAAAGTCTCATTGCGATACTTGTATCTTCTGTGATTGGTTTTGCATCTTCTTTTTTATCAGGACAGTTTAACGTTTCCACTGTATTAAAGTCAATTGCAGTTAGCTTCTCTATCTCGCAGGTATTCTACGACCAGGTATTCAAGGATTTATTTAACAAATGAATGACATATTTAGAGCAGTTGCCGATGTTGGCTTTCCAATTGTTATTACTGTTTATCTTCTTATGGTATTCGGCAAAAAACTTGACAGACTCACTGATGCTGTTGAGAAACTCTCTCGTTATGTGGAAGGATTAGGCAAGAATGAGAGAAATTAGATACATCATACTCCATCACTCTGCAACCGATTATCAGGCAAATAAAGATGACATTGGCGGTAAACTTATTGGAAGAACTATTTGCGACAAGGCACAGGGAAAATGGAAAAGTGAATATCCCGATTACAAATGCGACTATCACTTTATCATAGGATATACGGGAGAAGTTTTCAAAGCCCAACCAATTGAACAACCTGCCTGGCACTGTACGAATTATCAGGCAAACCTTGTAAGTATCGGAATATGCTTTCTTGGAAACTTTGAAAACATTGAAATGCCCACAGAGCAATTTAATGCAGGCGTTGAACTCATTAAATCTCTTATGAAGCAATACAACATACCGCTGGCTAACATATTAAGGCATAGAGATGTTGTATCTGATATCACTCATACCACAAACTCAACAGAATGCCCCGGCAAAAACTTCCCTTATATTCATCTGCTTAACGTTCTCAGGGACGGCGAGCCCTTCTTTGATATCGGGGAAGATTATCCGTACATCAATGAAGTAAAGACTTTAAAACAGCTCGGCGTTGTGAAAGGCGACGGCAAAGGATACCTCAAACCCCACGAATTCATAACAAGGGAAGAGGCGATGCTCATTGCTTACAGAGTTTTGAAAGTGTTGCAAAACTAAACATTGTTGCTAACAGTAGTTTACAAACATAAACGGGCAGGCTTTTGTACATACCCTGTTTTGCTTTCTTGTTATAATCAGCTTAATTGTATCTCAAGTTTTGTGTTAAGAGCCTCTGCAAGCCGTGAAACAAACTCCAATGTGGGATTGATATTACCTCTTTCAAACCTTGCTATAGCGGATTGGCTTGTTCCCATTTTCTCTGCTAATTCTTTCTGTGACATATTCTTTTTATTTCGTAATTCAATTTCCTTTTTGATTAAACTATACACTGGCTCAAGCTTATAATACTCTTCCCTGAACTTAGGATTTTTTAATTGCTTTTTTAAATACTTCTCGAAATCATCTTTCTTCTTATCCATAATGTTTGCCTCCTTGTATTTTTAAATATTCTTTTTTTCTCTCTTTTGCAATGTCGATTTCTCTCTTAGGGATTTTATTTGTCTTTTTTTTAAAACCAGAGAGTATCACAACCTGGTTTCCTATAACTGCAAAAAACAACAACCTTATATTAACACCAGAGAAAACTGTTCTAAGAGAAAACATTCCTTCACCTATAGGTTCAATGAAACTTCCACCTGCATTTAAGCCAAACTGCTTTAACAGCCCAATGTTTCTCATTACTTTTGCTCTTTCTTTTTCCTGAAGTGAATCCAAAAACTCGACGACAGGATTTGCATTTCCACTTTTAAAAAATTCTATCTCCATTTTCATGACTATTATATATCATTTATGATATATTGCAATAGCCGAAAGACAGAAAGCAAATAGGGCAGGCTTTCTCCTGCCCTATTTAACAATATTCCTATTTGTTTTCACCTGGCTACTTAGGTTTACTGCTTTCGCCTTCTAATTGTGATTTCTGAAGAAGTATAAGAATTTTATTTACATTTGTATTCAGACCTTCAAGTTCCTCAACAAGGATGTCGTAAGTTCCATGTGTATTCAAGCTTATATTGTGAAGCCATACAAGTATTGCAATAGAAATAACAAGTGGGAGTAAAACAAAAAATAATATAGCCAAACCACCTAATCCTCCAAGTAAGCCGATAAGATAATTGTAGTTATACATTTTATCCTCCCTGATATGTTATCGTAATTGTTTGCGTCGTTCCGTCCCACTGCACCTCACAGCCAAGATTTTCGGTAACAAAACGGAGAGGAAGCATTGTTCGAGAGTTAATTATTTCAGGTACAACCTTAGAGTTTGATGAATCAATTGGAGTATCTACACCGTTAACCTTAGCAATAGACTTGCCAATCCAAAGCTCTATGGTTGTGCTCCCTAAAGTGACTGTAACTTTCTTTTCAGTTGCATCCCAGCCAATTGTTCCGCCGAGAGCTTCAACTACTGCTCTTATGGGAAGAAGAGTTCTATTATTTTTTATGATGGGAGGAGAGTCTAAGGCCCTGTTTTCATCATTAACAGTAAAGTTTTTGTTTCCAATTTGAAGAATAATAATGATAGTCTCCATGTTTGTCTTTGTGTTTACTTCTTTTGATGGTTCAGAATAATTTAGAGGATTCTGATTATCAAACGTCTTCACGTAGTAGTAATATATTATTCCTGAACTTACATTTGTATCAGTATATGTGTTTGTACTCGCGGGTATTGTGGCAATTGGTGTTGATGATTCACCACCTGAAGAGATTCCTTTATATATTTTATAACCTGCAATAGGGTAAGTACCTTGAGGAGGAGTATCCCATGTTAATGTAACAGAGGAATCAGAGAAAGTCAATGAAAGGTTTTGTGGAGGAAAAGGTAAAGTTAATGGAATTAATTTAAATATACCAGCACTTGGCCTACATGCATATACTATGCTTGTATTTTTTGGATCTATTGCAAGAGATCTAACAGACAAATTACCCAACCCAATATTGAGCCAGCTTTCTCCAGCATCAATTGTCTTAAATACGCCTTGACCATCTGGTGTCCCTAAGTATGCAATACTTGTGTTAGAGGGGTCTATCGCGATCGTAGAAACACGTATATTACTAAGACCCTTTTTTGACCAATTATTACCTCCATCAATGGATTTAAATACACCATTACCGTCTGTGCACGCATATATTACATTCGTATTCTTTGGATCTATTGCAAGAGAGAGTACTTCCACACTAAGAGAACCAACTTCATTCCACGATTCACCAGCATCTGTGGATTTATACACACCATTACCTGTCCCTACATAGATGATGTTTGCATTCTGAAGATCAATTTTAAGAACATTAACCTTTTTCACATTTAGACCTATTTTATTCCAAGAATATCCATGATCAGTAGATTTAAATATTCCGTACCACGTACCTGCATAAATAATTTGAGAATTATCAGGGTTAATTACAATTGAAAAGATAGTCTCTTCTTTTAAACCAATATTTTCCCAGTTTTCTCCGCCGTCTAATGATTTAAAGACACCTTCTATAGCTCCTTCATTAGATACTCCTGCATAGATTATCTTTGGATCCTTTGGGTCAATTGCAAGAGAGAGTACTTCCACACCAAGAGAACCAACTTCATTCCACGATTCACCAGCATCTGTGGATTTATACACACCATTACCTGTCCCTACATAGATGATGTTTGCATTCTGAGGATCAATTTTAATGGAATGAATATATGTATCTGTTAGTCCATTGTTTATCAGTTTCCAGGATTCACACCCGTTGGTCGTCTTAAATATACCTTCTCCCCATGTTCCGATGTATATAATATTTGCATCTGCTTTATCTATTGCAATGGTTCTCGCTTGTGAATAAAGATAATTACTACCGAGAGAAACCCATACACCATCATTTGCTTTTGCAGGTTCAATGTTAATATAAGATATGCTTAGAAGAAAAAGCAAAACAAGAATTAAATTTAATGCCCTTCTCATTATATTACCTCCTCTATTTATGTGACATAATGTTTTTTGTTACCTTTTTTATTCCCCATACTTAATTGTAATCGTCTTTGTCGTATCATCCCACTGCACATCGCAGCCGAGGTTCTCAGTAACAAATCTCAAAGGAAGCATAGTCCTGCCGTTAATGATTTCAGGAACAACCTTATGGTTTGATTCGTCAATCCACTTAAGAATAAGAAGGGGTGCATCCACTTGTGTCTGAGGTTTATTAATCCAAAGTCTAATTGTTGTATCTTTAAGCGTTACGGCAACCATTTTTTCAGTATCGTTCCAATCAACAGAACCACCAAGCGCTTCAACAATTGCTCACCATTGGCGATTAATTCTTTAAGGTCTTTTTTATATTTTTCTATATTTGTAATCATATTAGTTGTTTTAAAGACTTCCCGAAGGGTATTGTCAACGCCAATCCTTTGTTAGCAGCAGTTATTCATTCTCATTAGAGTCAATGTAACCAAAATAAATCTTATCTTTATACTCTGTTTTAGCCTTTTCAGGTGTTATCAAATCTAAAGGACTTAATCCTTTTGCTATAAAGGCAGGAGGTAAAAATATTCGTGTTTTGATACCCATTACTTTAAAGAGAGGCGTTAGTCCTGATTGAGCCATAATTTTTGTCTCTAATCCTTTAGAAAAAATTGTGCTAAACTGAAATTTAGCATCTGCAATATCAATGCTTATTGCATCAATGTTTGCATTTGCTTTCAATTCTATTCTGCCGTTTTTATTGTTGGAAATTAAAATTGTGGCTGATTCTGCTGTTACAAGCTCAGTCACTACAACCCATTTTTTGTTCCATTTACCTTCTTCGTAAAGTTCTAAAACTTGTTCACCTAATTTGATAATGTCTTTTATAGATGGTGTTCTTGTTTGGTTTGCCTTAAACAATATTGAGTTTTCATTCCCAAATTCCACGACAAGACCAGCATCAGCATTGGCAAGAGAGATCCCTTGCGGAGAGATTGTTCCTGAAAGTTTAGTTGTAACGGATACATTTCCCCTTGAATTGTATTCTAAATCTTCGGCAGATGGGTCTGGTAGGGTGTCGCAGTCCTTAATACCAACATCTTCTAATCCTCTGAGTCTTGTGAAAACATTATCGGTAAAAACCCCAATATCTCCCAATGATAATGGTTTACCTGGAAGCCATGTTGCATAGTATCCAAATTTACTTTTTAATTCGTCTGTGTATTGTTCTTGTGGACCTGCCATAGCTTTACCCTCCTTTTTATTTATTCATCCTTTTTAAAATCCAACTTGTCCTGGTTGACGCTCTTACGCAGATGACGGCTTTCATTATTCACCATCTATCAAATTTATTAAAGTTTAGGTTAACAAATAACAAATTTGATACACAAAATTTTAGAGTTCCGTTTGTCCATGTTTATGTTGTTCTGTTGTTCCAAATATATCTTTGAAAGATTCTGGTTTAATTATAATAAATAACCAAACACCTAGAATAATACCCAAACTAGATGAAATTAGAAAATCATTGAATGTTCTTATGAAGAAGTAACTGTATAGAAATATTGCACCAGAAGAAACCAACAAAAGTGTAATAAAACCAATTACTCTTGTATAAACTAATGAGCTAAGGACCCATAATAAAATTAAGCCTATAAGTACTCCAAGAGCTATATACAAAAAGTTTGGCCTAACCATTATATTTTGTGAAAATTCAAGTACTCGAAATGAAGATATTTTATAGATAAAAAAGATAATGAAAACAGCAAATCCTGCACGTACACCAGCTTTGGCTGAAACTTTATTATCCTCTCCAGCCACTCTATATGCTATTCTCATACCCATAAATATAAATCCAGCCATAATTGCGGGAACGAGAAACCACAACACAGTAATCGATAAGGCTCTGAAGATAAATGTAAAAACTACATTCATATTCTAATCACTTCCTTTTTATTTAATTACTTCTTTAAAACCTAATCTATTACAAAGCTGAAACATCCTCAGGTTCACTTCTCCTCTCCCATAGGAACACGCTTAACTCTTATCTTTACTCCTGTTTCAAAATCAGGGCACTCCATTACAAAAACATTTGGGTCTTTCTCCCAGGGAAATTGACCTCCAAATTGCATCACGCACAAGTATGGAAAGATACTATCCATAAAGTACGGACACAATTTTAGGCCCTTAACGATTCCTTTCTCGCCGTAAATGGTAAGGTCTATTTCTTCGCCTACTTCATGACCTGCCTCGCATTTTCCTTTTACGTCGATAATCTTACCTGTAAGTTTGTATGTCATGATTATTCCTCCTTTTTATTCTATTTCCAATGTTTTTCATTAAGTTCATGTCTAGTAATATTTCATATAACGTTTTGTAGATAATAGAAGTTGCCGAAGGCAATTGTGGTGAGCAGAACGAACCGCAAACAGACTGTTATACAGCGTTGCCTTATTCATAATTTTGAATTCGTATTGCCCACTACAAATTCCTTTCTATTTCCTGACGGATAGCATCTTTTGAAGCACCCAACAACCAAAAATTCGGCTTACCGTTTATATAGACACCATAACCATGCCCATACTTTTTAATCACATCTGCTGGTAAATCATTCGTTGCCACTTCTTTTATGAGCACTTTGTTCCCAAATTCACTCAGCACATCCTTCAATAATTCAACGCTTAATAAGTTATGTGGACACGCACCACTCCAGAAAATTTCTACTACAACCTTACCAGATACGGGTTTGTGTTTATAGTCATACTTTTGCTTTACGAATTTTGGTGGTCCAACAGGGCAAAATGCTTTTAGCATTAGCGTCTCTTTAATTTCACCGTCCCGTTCATCAACTACTTTGTAACCCCTCTTTGTAAAGAAAGAGGCGGACATCCATCCCGGATGGTTATGAGCTATCACTGCAACCCCTTTACTCAATTTCTTCACATCCATCTCCGCTTCTTCAAGCAAAAGCTTCCTATAACCTTTGCCTCTATAACTGGAATTTGGAATAATATTAATGCAATTAATTAAAGTAATACCTTGCCCAGCGATATCTTTCCGCGTTTCGCTGGGCAAGTAATCAATGAATCCAATCGGCTTTTCTCGCTCATACACAATTTTTGCTCTATAACCTAAAGGTAACCGTTTCTTTATCCAATCAATCCTTAATTCTGTTCCCTTAGAGAAACCTTCTCTAACTCTTTCAATATTTACATCGTTATTTTCTGCGAATTTTTTAACCCATTCTTCACAAATACAGGGTTCTACTATATCTTTCAAATCCTCGTCGTTGAAATTCTTAATTTTCATGTCTTTTCATCACCTTTATTGCCCCCTACTAAATTTTGCAATGGCGTATAACTTAGGTATAAGCGAACAAGTTCGGATATACCACTGATTTAGGAGGACATCCGAAGTACTTCGCATACACCGTGTTATACGACGTTCTATAGCCATTTTCTTACCTCAAATGTTATTCTTTCCACCCCTTTAAGAGATTGCTCAAGTAGTCCAATTGCCGAGCCGGGAATATCTCTAAAATGAAAATCTACCCAAATAATTCGTTGAACTTCTTGGGATGGATGAGGAATTGGCATCTGCGTGGAAGGATCAACAGGTACACCACCAATATACACACCTTTACCAAATTTTACAGCAGATGGATCCCAACTAACGCTTCCACCACTATGAATATTTACATGAATCCTTTCGCTTGTACTCTTAGTCTGAGCGACGAGAGAGTCATGTTTATTTTCATTATTAAGTCGATTGAAATGATGTAACCAAATAGTAGATTCACCGTGATAAGGTTGTACACTTTCTAAGTAATTCCATAGGTTTGGACATGCGGTGTCAAGTCCAGGATACCATTGAGACATTTTGCTTTTAAACTGATTGTCATCAGGAAAAATTGGAAAGTAAAACTTATCGTTTTTATTTACAGATGGACAATGAGTTTCTCGAATATCACGAGCCAAATAATCAAGTACTGAGCGGAGATTTTCACACAGATTTTTAATGTCAATGCTTAAATCTTTAGAAACTAACCGTTGAGCCAAACTCGATTCATAACTACTTTTAATATCTGAATATTGCTTCTTTGCCCTTTTAACAAGAGCATTTATTTCTTCTTCTCTTGATGGCATATTTCAACCCCCATATTTTTTTATCTTGAGGATGTCGTATAACGGTTCCAGTATAAAAGAAGTCCTGAGCGATAGCGAAGAATTTGGGTGAGTACCGTAAGGCACGAACCTTTTATGCTGTGTTATCTGCGGTAGCCTTAACCACATTCTCGTTCCGTTACAAAAATATTTCATAAACTTCATCTATCCCAACTTCTTGAGCCAATTGATTAAAAATTCCAACAAGTTGATTAGCCACTCCTGCGAGCTTTTCTAACTTTTTCCTCAATACCAACAGATTATTTCGATGGCTATACATCCAAAATTGGTGAATTACATTATTTCGTTCTTCCCGTATCATGTCTATTCTTTTATATAAGTTAAAGTCTATCAAACTTATAGAAAAGGCCATATACAAAGCATTGTAGAAATTCAACTTTTTACAAAAAGACCGCAATTTATTTGCTTCCTTTTGAGTTAATTCTTTGTCTGACTTTTGCCATAGTATCTTTACAAACACTAACCATTTCAATAGATTCTCAATGAAGCTATAGAGCAGAATTATCTCCTCAAAGTATCTTTCTTTATTCCGACTATTTAAAACTAAATTAATTTCTTCAGCTATTCCATTTATGGATTGAGTGATATCAGTATATTCTTTTTGCATCAATTTTTGGGCCATTTAAAGTTCCCCTTTTGCAAGTCTATGGTAGATAACGTTTTCGGTGTTTGTGAAGTGCGAGCGTAAGCAAGCATTTGGGTGAGCGTAGCGAACCACAAACACGCTGTTAGGCGAAGTTAAAAATCTCTTTTTCGTTCTGTAGATATTTTTGCCATTCCCCTTCAAAATTCCCTATTGTTTCTCCAATTATATCAAACACATCACCGTCAGCACAGTTTTTAACAATATTAAGTATCATCTTTCTCCCGTAAGTGCTTTCAATATATTTTACAATAGTCCAGCCATATTGATAACAAAGTCTTACATCCTTTTGAATCTCCTCAATCTCAGGAATGCTGTTACTTCTAATTCCTTCTAAAACAGGCACTCTGAAGTCATCTTCATATTTCCATTGTTCTGAAAGATAAACTGCAAGCCCTTCACCCCACCACCGGGGCGATGCTTCTATATTTGGTGAAAGGTATTCTTCTAATATATGAATTGTCTCATGGAAGATAAGCCTTTTGTATTCCTTGACAGAATACTCATAGATTGAATCTGTTGAATATGCGGAAGGAGCAAGAAGAACCAAATCTGTACGTTGGGGCTGGGCTATCCTATTTGGGTTTGAAGGTCTCTCTATATCGACTTTAAGCAATTCTTTAACAAGATGGTCATATTCCTTCCTATTTGGTACTAATATTGCTCTGATCGGTGGAAAACTCTTTTCCAAAAGAAAATATTCCGAGAAGAGTTTGATTGCTTCTTTTAATGCAACAGTTGTCTCCTTAACAAATTTTCTGTCTTTCTCGATAAATCCTACTTTTATGTTCTCCTCATTAAACCATAAATAACTTTCTATCATTTTTGATATCCTCTTTATTCAAATTCGCTTAACGGTTTTGGGCTTTACAAATTGCAGAGCATTTGGGCAAATGAAGTGATCCATAAATTCTATGTTAGGGCGAAGCCGATGCAAAGAAACGCAAGTATGATAACGCTTGCTCTTTAACCTTTTCAAAAGATAAAGTAGCGATTTCCCTTATACCGTGTTCTTTCTCTAACCAACGGACGAATTCGTATCCAAGAAAATAACCTATTTGACTTTTCCCCTGGACATTGAGCCAATCTCCAAAGAAATCGTTTACAGGTAAGCCATTGTAAACTCGGCGTAGATATTCACCTGCTATCCATGCCTTGTGTTGTCTGCCCCATAATAGCCAGTTCTCATCCTGCGCTTCATACCAGGTTTCACGCCCCAAGATTAAGTGCTCACACCTTTCAGCAAAACCCTCGCTGTAGAGCAGGAACAGGGGATTTCGTTGATTCTTAGTAAAACTATCCCACTCATTCCGCCATCCCATGTGAACCAGATGACCAAGTTCATGAGCTGTCAATCCTCGTAGACTTTCCTCATGATGCCATTTTAACTCTGCAATTTTTTCTAACCCAAAGAGACAGGCGGGACAGTTATTGTACTGTGTTGCCCAGCCTGCTCCACACCCAATGCCAACGTAGATGACAAAAGTAACATCGAAATCAAGCACTAATACCTGAGAGGCTCGTTCGTAGACAGCACCACATACCTTGAATAGATTTTCCCTGGCTTCTTGCATTAACTGAAGATAGTCTGGCATCTTGGGAAAAACCTTATCCTTAGCAATCTCTCGCCAATCCAGACCATAATTTTTATAATCCTGCACTTGCTTTTCCAGTAATTCAGGATATCTTGTCATATAGGAAGTCTGCCACAGCTCAATTTGTTGTGTTAGAGTTTTTGAGCAAGCAACACCCCAATAGCTCAAAAAATCGTCGAACGTATCTATAACCTCCCACATCGTAGATAACCCCTATCATAACCACCTAACATTTTGTCTAACTTATATTCATACCTATAGCAAGTTTGTGTATATTCCAAAATTAGAAGGATGTACAAAGCACTTCGTATATAAATCCCTTTGTTTAAAACATTCATGTCATTCCTCCTTTTGCCTGAACAATGTAGCATCCCCTAAATTGGTTAAATACAACAAAATCTACTCTCAATATTAATTATTGCCAAATTAAAATTTTTGTCAACGGAGATTCTATCATAAAAGCTGATATGAAAATTTAAATTAGATAGAGAAAAAAAACAAAGAATTGATTACATCTTTTTTAATTCTTTGGCGTTAAATTAAAAAACTCTCCTATCTTGCAATAGGAGAGTCTGCTATATGGTGAAATTTAATTGAGAGGTTTTTTAGTTTTGCAATAGTTTAAATTCTGTTTCCCCACTTCATTGAATTGCCTCCATTTTTTCAGTTTTGCAGTAATTTTATTATCCTGTACGCAATGAGTGCAATCTCTTCTCTTGTTATAAATTCGTGAGGTTTGAGGTAACCATATCCGTCGCCTTTAACTATACCGAGCTTTTTGAGTGTCTTTACCTCTTTTATGTAAGGATAATCCTCGCCGATGTCAAAGAAAGGTTCACCGTCTCTTAAAGCGTCAAGCAGATGAATATAAGGGAAGTTTTTGCCTGGGCACTCTGTTGAGTTTGCAGTGTGCGTAATATCAGATACAACATCCCTGAGCCTTAAAACATTTACCAGAGGAACATTGTATTTTTCCATAAGTGTTTTTATGAGTTTTACTCCTGCATTAAATTGCTCGGTAGGCATTTCAATGTTCTCAAAGTTCCCGAGGAAACAGATCCCCAAGCCTACGAGGTTTGCCTGGTAGTTAGTGCAGTGCCATCCGGGAGATTCAATGGGCTGGGTTTTAAATACTTTTCCTGTGTATCCTATGATAAAGTGATAGTCGCATTTGTAATCTGGATATTCTATTTTCCACTTCTCCTGTGCCCTGTCACAAATGGTTCTTCCAATGTAGTTATCTTTGCTTCTGATCAACGCAAATGCCCCTACATTGAACAAGTCAGAACCTTTTAGTAACAATATACTTTGAAAAGAATATGAGCATTCTAGAGCATTTCCATCATTTATAGCCTAATAACTCTGATAATTCCTTGAACATTTCGTGTAGTAGGTGTAATGATGGTGGAGATGAGGGAATTTATACCGCCACACCTGACCTTATTGAACTTTCAAGAATTGTTAGTTAATATGAATTCTTTTATCACCTATATTCCCATCGTTCAATATATTATTTTATCGTTTAATTTGTTGAACTCAAAAGATTTTTCAGCTCTTGAATTTTCGCAGGTGAAAGCGGAGGGAGTTCTCTTTTACAAGTAGGAAAGATAAAAGATAGAATAGTTTTATTTTTTTCTGCTGTGAATCAACTGGAATAGTTTGATAATGGTGCGGAAGGGGGGAGTCGAACCCCCAGCGGGTTGCCCCACTGGAACCTGAATCCAGCGCGTCTGCCAATTCCGCCACTCCCGCTTACTTTTTCTTCTCTTTGAGAACTGTTGCAAATACTGCAG